>Ga0256407_10013857_pt1 | contig 10721 bp, 10 predicted proteins | sample RumenRJG_04DNA_FD_193489 | JGI IMG/M metagenome (GOLD analysis project Ga0256407, IMG submission 193489) | Bovine rumen microbial communities from Lethbridge, Alberta, Canada - RJG_04 | ecosystem: Host-associated > Mammals > Digestive system > Stomach > Rumen | place: Canada: Alberta... | reverse complement strand
GCAGCACGAGTTCCAGATATTATGAATAATGAATACATGGGTAAAGCCGGATACTTCGGTAGAAACTTATGGATTCTTTCATATGGTACATTGTCAAATAAGGTTTGGGATTGTGGATCAAAACACAAGATTCCAGTCGTAATTGATGAAATGGAACTTGATATGAAGCATGGCAGATATTATTCTGAAACTAAGGATGATGTACGTCTTAAGGTACTGAATAAGAATGATAAACATCTTATCGGTAAAACACTGTGGTTTAGATCACCTTGTACGTGTAATCTTAATGAAGACGTATGTCATGTATGCTACGGCAACGTTGCACTTAAGGTTGGTGACCTGAAGGGTGGCTTCCTGTATACAACACAGAAGATGACCGCTGAAGTTGGTCAGAAAGTATTATCTGCAAAACATTTGTTGAAAGCTGATGCTGAGAAGGTTGAATTCACTGGTGATTATGATCAGTATTTCAGTGTGGATTCATCAACATTGATGGTTGCTGATGATAAACGTTTCATTATCAGAATCAAAGAAGCTGATTTTGATTCAATCGGTGAATCATTAACATTCTATGTTGGTCCCGATAGAAAACCAATCACAATATCAAACTATTCTTCAATCTATATTCCTGATGAGATCACAGACAATATGAAGGATGAAGTAATAGATGATATTGAATATAAGACAATTCTGAATTATAAGGTAATTGATTTGACAAATGGTGTTCTCTGTCATATCACTCCTATTAATATCATGATGACTGAGAAATACTTCAACATCATGAGATTGTTTGAGAATAACATTTCTAAGTTTGATAATATGGAAACAGTTATTAGAAAGCTGACTGAAATGTTCTATGGTACAATTTCACTGTTATCAGTACATGGTGAAGTTATCTTATCACATCTCATTCGTGATGCAAATAATAAGCTTCTCCGTCCAAACTGGTGTGCTGATGAAATGCCAGAATATGTAATGCTCAATCTTAAGACAGCTCTTAAGAATACTGAAGCTATTACTACAGCATTATCATTCCAGGAAACTAAGTATCATTTAACTGCGAAGATATTTGATGAACGAAATGCAATTAAGAGAACTGGTCCATCTGGATTCCTTGATTACTTATTCTCATATGATACATTATAAGGAGGAAATGAAATGAAACCGTATTCTTCAGGGGTATTGTCTGGAGTATTGAAACCAAAGTACAGAGTCATTTCAAATTTACTCGATGGAAACTTCGATCCTCAAACGGGGATCGATGTATTCATCGATTTAAATACATTAATTAGCAATCTTTCATCATCACAGAAATACATGTCATCATTAATGTTCTTTGATGAAGCTGAGAAGGATTTAATAGCAACGATCTTATACACATATAAACATTGGAAAGATTATATGCGTAAATTCAATGATGTTAGAATCTTCATGATTGCAAACGATATGGAAATGGGATTATTGGATGAGCAGGGAACTTTGAAGTCTTACTTAGTTCCGATGGTGAATAAGTATAGACAAGAAAGATTCCAAAAACTCAAGGCTTACTGGAATGCTGCAATTGAAAAAGTAGCAGTAGTCCTTAAGTATATTCCTAATTCATATTTTATAAACTGCAATCGATTTGATTCTCTGGTTTTCCCAGAGATCATATCCGATAGCAGTAGATTCAAATTAATCATCACAACGTCATCTCTGATGACTAACTATACATACATACCAAAGTCACTAGTGTTGTATTCCAGATATTCACAGCAGGGTGTATCACAGTTAACGGATCCAATTATGATAGTACAGAGTATATCAAAAATTGATGATCCTATTATGTCAACATTCTGTCAGAATCGTGTATTCTATAATCTGTTGAATGCAATAATTGGTGATTTTGAACGTGGTATAATCGGTTTATCTCAAATGGGTATTACTACATTTGCGACTGATTTGTTACGTGCAGTTGAGAGAAATGAGATTCCTTCAAATCCAAGTAACGTGGATTCTGTAATGGATGTAATTCAACCACAGTTCCGAACATACGTAAAACAGTCTTACCCACTGATCGATATACCTACACATGCATCTTTGATAAAAATGTCAAATATTGAAAAGATAAAAGCATCAATGATTGACCTTTTAGATATAGATGGTTTGGCACAGTTATCAATTGAAGGATTAAATTTACTTGAATTAGTATAAGAATATGGTGGGGATTTTATCCCCACCTTTTCTATTTAAAGTATTAAGGAGCAAAATAGGATGAAAATATATTTAAGTGATAAACACTTATCATTACCTTTTGAATATGGTGAAGAATCTAGACATAGAATTCGTATATATTGTGCGACAATTTATGGAATAGCAGTAACTGAAGAACAGTGTAAAATGATTTCTAAAGCATATCACATGTCTATAGTTACTGAAGCAGAAACTGTTGATATTGGTGATGTAGTTACATGCAGTGAAGACATAATGGTTTATAGTGTGCCATTTGGATTCTATCATTTAGGATATACAAATTGTACTGGTTTTGATTCTAGTAATGCTTCAAAAATCATATTTGATACATTAACTCAGTTATGTGGAGATACAATAAAATTCATTCTTGCAAGTAGAAAGATTTTCATTTATGGTAAATTATCTCCATATACGAAATTGACTATAGAGATGATGATAAGATATTTTGAGTATGTTGCCATGAATTATGATACTCGAAATGATGTTGAAACAAATGATGCTTGTTTAGCATATTTACATCAGAATCTCGATTTGGATTATGTTGCATTCTTTAACCAGTTAATGATTGAATGGAATATTCTGATAAAAGACACTGACTATCTTCCTGTGAAGAGAATCATTGAACATGTTCTTCTTAATATGGTTGATGATATACAGTATAAATTGTATTGTCAGGAAGCTGATTCGAAGAATTGGTATCGTCAAGACTTGTATAAGGAACAAGAAGAAGCGAAAAATAAGGAAAATAAGGAGACTGATGAAATGGCAAGTAGTAATGAAGAAATGCTTAAATCAATGGCTAGAATACATGAACTTATTGGTGATACCAATAAAGAAAAAGAAGAAGAACCTACAGTATCGGTTGAAGAAAATACCGACATTGAAGCATATTACAATTATACTGTTAATGAAGAACCTGAACCAGCACCAAAAAAGAGCTCACTCGGCTTAGTATTATTTCATATGATATTCTGGATACTTACATTATCATTTTTAATATTAAGCATAATTTCTGTTGCACATCGTATACTATTATTCTTGGGATTTGCAATAGTATTACTCATCTATGTGTTATCAGCAGTCTTTCTCATTTACAAAGATAAATAAATCTCATATGTATATTATTATTATGCTATAAGAAATTATATAATGGAGGATTATAATGTTTGAAGATTTATTAAGACTCGATGCAGATGATGCCATCATCGAGTTAGAAGCTAAATTGGCTTTGAGAAAGGAGGAGGAATTTCTCAAAGAATTCCGTAAGTGTAAAGACATGAAGGAATTCAAAGATGTATATCTTCAGAAGTATCGCGAAGTCGATGCATCGGGAGATTATAGTTTATTGAAAATCCTGTGGAAGGCATCTAACAGGTATAAGTATGAAAGGAGTAAAAACTCATGAATATTAATTATGCCAAGAAACTCGAAGGAACTGGTATTGATATCGTAGGACATCACAAGTATTATTATGAGTGGTCCGGTATTACAATCGAAATTGGCGGTATCGAAAGATACACCGATCCTTCAATATGGAGATTTGAAACTCGTGTATTAGCACAACATTTCTTCAACCAGCTCTTCAAAGTTCCTGGAATAAAGAAAGCATTAAAAGTATTAAATAATGAACTTGCCAAATTTAAACAGCAGAATGGTAATTTGGCAAAAGAAAGACTTCATAAATTATCAAGCAAATCCATGTATAGATTACTGGAATGTGTCGGTTATGAGGGACCGAAAGACCACAGTTCAGTATTATTAATGCAAGAAGAATGCGGAAAAAATTATGAAGTCGCAGTGCATGAAAAAGTGGCATGCTTTCTGTTGGGATTTGAGCGTGACACCAAGTGCCATACATGCAAAATGGCAAAATACGATCCCGCATCGGGTTGGTTAAAATGTGATAAGATCGTGCAGAAAATTCCAAAGGATAAAATCGGAAATTTACCCGATTTCATGACAGGTGAATTCGATATGAAGGTATATCAGAATTCTAATAATGAAGTCGATATGTATACTGATTTATGCATCTTTGATATTCCTAAATGCCATCATTATCGCACACGTCTGACACCGAAGGCAACACTTATTGAAGCATTCAATTTATAGTATTATGCCCCCGGTTCATTCCGGGGGTTTATATCATTTTAATTTTTTAAACATATATTATTATTTTGAGTATGAGGAGATAACATCAAATTGTACTTAATTTCGGATGATTAATAAAAAGGAGGATAATATGCAAATTTATGGTAATACCCCAGAAATGTATCTGTATTATCAGCTACAGGAAAAGTATCCGGATGTAGATATAGAAATTCCGGAACGCGATAAAAGATTGCACGAAACCACGATTGACTCAATATCATTTGAGATCGTATTTTACCCAACGATTGTAGAAATGGCGTTGGGTAAACTCGGGCCAAGATGGGTTAACAAAATTGGGACTTGCCCAATGGGATTGAAAGATCCGTTGGAGATTGTTCAGTATCGAAATGCGATAGATGAACTGGGCAAATCACCTTTACCGGTAAATGTTCGTGAATTGGCAAAAGGTATAAAGTACGTTGAAGTGTGCTTGGGATTGATTAAGAAATATGATCATCTTAAACGCATGGATGATATGTACTGCGATGTGATTAAACGTTGGAGAAACAACGAATATTCTTTCGCAAATTCTCTAACTAAAAATTACATCGAGGAGCGTTTGCAGAGATTAGTAACACGTTCATTCGCCGATATTGATAAGATTATGATCATATCGATGTTTAAAAATGATTAAATTTTAGGAGGATTATAAAATGGAAATGGAATGGATAAGTGGACCTGTTTCGAAGAAGAAAAAGAAAAAGATGGAAAAGATAGCCGAGGGTGCTGCAGTATTTGGAGGGGCATCATTAATTCAGCCTGCAATAAGGAAACTCTTTGATGAGTTCAAAGGCATGTTAGTATATACTCTCGTCTTAGATACTTATCACGAATCAGTTGATAGATTCATATCAGAGTACTTCAAGAATATACCTGAAGCTATCGAATTATTAACTTCTGAAAAATTTGATAGAATCAAGATTAAAATAAAAAGCATGTCATCGGTATACGTTGACAAAGATGGAGATTATTATGATTATGGGATGATTGATGGTATACCTGCAAAGATTCATATTCATTATGAAGTTCAGGGTAGTTCGAGAGGTAAATATATAGAGATCTCAACTCTGCGAATTAAGGATTATCCAAAGAGATTGAAAGCTTTCTTAAAGAAATACATTACCAATGTTGACGCTGAAATCTCGGCATCTGGAAGAAAATGCATAGGAATTGTTAATCCTTATGAAGGACATATTTATGAATTAGATAATCCGATCAGAAGAGATTTCAACAATGTTTTCATTCCAGATGCTATAGTGAATGAGATATGCGAGTCGTTGGATAAATTCCGCAATAGTAAAGATTGGTATGATGAACACAGCATACCGTGTCATTTTGGTATCATGTTATATGGCGCTGCTGGAATGGGCAAATCTTCCATTGCACAAGCAATTGCCACATACATGCATTCCAATCTCTTTGTTTTATCAGGAGATTGTGTAATGGCTTTACCAAAGGCAATCAGAATGATAAATCAAACCACTACGAGACATCGTAATGAGTACAATATTATTCTCATCGAGGATGTCGACTGCGGTATCGCTGCCGATAATATCTCAAATAGATTGTCAAAAATGATGTCTACACATAAACCATCGGATGATGATATGCTGGCTGATAACCACATGGGATTGGCTTCCGTATTAAATGTTTTAGATGGTATTGGTGCTCCTAACAATGTGATATTTATATTTACAACGAATCATATTGAAAAATTGGATCCAGCTCTCATTAGACCAGGTCGAATTGATTTATCATTAGAGATTAAGCCAGTATGCTTAGAATCTTTTGGTAAATTTATGATACACCATTATGGAGATACAGTATATATCCCGAAGAATCTGTCAATACGTGATAATTTGTCATTCGCAGAATTACAAACCCTTGTAATGAAGGGATATTCATCAGATCAGTTGATAAACTTTGTCAAGAAAGGACGTAAGTCCAATGCTTGATTTATCAACTGCAGTTGGTAGGGTTATGAAAGGATTGAGTAGGCCGATCAGATTAATGATCGGCTTATTCGTATTTGGGGTAATAATCATAGATATGTCGAGGAAATTTTATGGCAAAGAAAGATAAGAAAATAAGCACTGAATGCTTAAAATCATTTAAATTGGAAGATAAGTTTCCATGGGAATGGTCGACAGATGCATTCAGTGAAATTATTGAAAAAACATATAATTTGTTTGATATCGACAATCGATATTACAAGTTTGATTTCATGGGTAGAAAAATGCGAAATCTGTTAATGTATACAGATAACATGAAATTCTTTGATATTCGTCATATCATAGAATTCTGTTCAAATACTGCAATCAAACAATACGTCATACATGATGAAGCATTCGTCATGTTGATATACTTGAAATTCCGAAATGATAAATTAGAGGAATTATATAATATCTTAATAGGTTTGACAGTATTTTCATTCATCCCAGCTTATATCTTCAAGCTGTGGACATTGAATCAATTACCTGAAGATCAGAAAAAAGTATTTGATAAATGCAAAGAAATCATGTTGTCAAAAGGAGTATATCCAAAGAATCATGAATCATCTGAGGAGATCAAAGTATTAACATTTCTTGAAATGTTTTATGGAGATATTCCAATACATACAACTGATGAATCAGTAGCAGATCAATTAAATCAGTTATTCCCAAATTATCGAGAAGAAATGATTAATTATTATATTGATCTGCTTCCGAATAATATGAAGACCGGATATGAATTTATTCAGAGCATTGATAAACTGGTAGTAGTTTTATATAAAGCTATGAATTGTATCAAAAATAAAGAAGATGCAAATGAATTCATTACGGCAGCAGAAGCTATTAACGGCGATCTTATGCGTGAACGAATGACGTTATTAGCTCATATTATTCATGATTCATATGATGTATTCGAAGAGGTCAAGGATGAAGCTTGCAAAAAGTATCCGGATATTGCGGAGTATATCAGATCGAGTGCAAGTTTGACATTCCGTAATGTTTTGGGTAAAATTGAAAAAATGAGAAACTCAATGAAATATGAAGTAAGATCGAACTTATATGAAGAAATGGATAATGATGTGGCATTTAAAACAACTGCTTTTACAACATCTGCATTCTCCAGATATGAGGGTGGTTCGACTCCTATAACATATTCTATTGATGGATTACTTGATTCATTAATGGAAGATTATCCTGGACTTGAATATGATGATATCATGGCTAATATAAGACTGACTTTACGTCATGAAATGGGTCATGTTATTGCATATATTCTCAAAATACGTCAATCCAGTAGTGACTATATATTCCCGATGTCGGCTTTGAGTAATAAAATCAAATCTAAGGAAATAGAACGTCGCGAGAATGATCCAGAAATTAAGAAATTGCATCATACGGTATGGTATTATTCATATCTTCCAGAAGAACGTAAAGCAAATGCTTTAATGGGTATTACAGTCGAGGATATGATTCGAGGTAATTTTGAAGAAATTACTCCGGAAATTAAAGAACAGATTGCTTCTATCGATATCCATAAGATTGAAGTAGAAGAACAACGAATGTTATTGGAATTATAAAGGTATATGTCCCATCCCCGAATATTCGGGGATTGGGTTTATTTAAGGAGGATTTTAATATGAAGAGGAGAATTTCAAATGCATTAAAGTACGTAGACGAACATTCCGCAAAAATTGTATGCTTCGTAATATTGGGAGTACCAATACTCTTTGCGATAGTATACTTATATCTTGGAACATTATAATTGGAGGAACTTACTATGAAATACTTAGAAAAAATGATGGACATGATTGAAAAGACTTATGTCGAAGGACTTAATAAGCTCGGCTTTAAGTTAAAGAAATCCGAAGATGATATGGATAGTAAAATGATAGGTGGTAATGTATACTACGCATGTGATGGTATGATATTTACTGTCAATTTTATGAATTCATTCGACTTCGCGATGGATGTTTTCGGTATTGGTGGAGTTGGTGGTTTGGATTCATTACTAAGACTCCATACTGATCATGTTGTTAGATTCAATATTAACAAAACATTCTTAAGATTCATTATATTCTCAACTGTTACAAACAATAAAGAATATGCTGAATGTGAAAAGAATGTAAAAAAGATGGTTGAGAAAGTTGTTGAAGCATTAGAAGAATTTTCACATTATTCATTCGGAAAAATGAATAATTTTGAAAAGATAAAGTTTGATAAAATTGAGAAATCTATTGAAACCGGTTTAAAGTTTGGAGACTTTGTAAAGGATTCAATTCCATATAAGATCGAAGTGCTTCGCAATAGTGCTGGTATAAGAAATCCTGATGATGAATTAAATAAATGGATTGATAATATTCAGGATGTTTATCGAGAGATTGAAGTTTTAAAATCACCTGATATGATCTATGTACCGATTAAAGTTAATGTAAATCAGAATATAATTACGTTATTATCATTATTAGATGAGGTTTCGAATATATATAATAAAACATGCACAATGGCATGCACCAAACATCCTGATATTGCAAATCATATAAACCATGATATCAAGTTACATGTTTCTACTTCAAAAGATATATGGAATCATCTTACATTATTCCGTATGAATGATGAAGATGGTGATTATAGACATTGCATGATGAGAATGAGATCAGCATTCTTCTCGATGGGTGCAACATCATACTCATTTAATGAGAAGAAATATAATATTGACAAAATCGACATGTATATCAACATCGATATGTTAATCCGTTATATATTCAGAATCAGTAAAGAAGGATTCGATTTCAGTGAAGAAAAATTCCTTAATAAAATGAGATTCGTTTTAAAGCATGAAATGGGACATGCAGTATGGATTATCAGATTAAGTCAACTTTCTCATGATGATTGCTTTGAATGGAATAAAACGGCAAAACAGATTATCAGACTTGAAAATGATAAGAATGCATCACGTAATAAAGATGAAAAGCTTCATTGGTTATACATGTATTATATGAAGAATCCAATTGAAAGAAAAGCAAATGAAATGATGGATATCACAATCGAAGATGTGTATGAAGCATATGATGAGAAGATCCCATCAAATGTAAAGAAGCTCATGATGACGGAAACCAATGAAGATATCGAAAAAGAACAATTAAAAATGTTAGCAGCATCGGAGGAATAAGTTATGAATAAGGGAGGACAGATCAAGAAGGAAGATATCGAGTTATATCGATTCTACTTCTCGGGGGATAATAAGAATCCGGGTGTGGTGAATACACGCACCCGGACATTATTAAAATACCGATTTGAAGACCAAATGACGTATGCCAAAATTGGAGAATTAATGGGTATGACACCGGCAAAAGTTCGTACAGAATTCCGGTTGTTTAAACGCAAAGCATTAATCGCAAAATGGTATACCCAGAAAAAGGAGGCATTGGAGAATGATTCCAATAAGATTAAATCATGACAAAATATACCGTTTCAAGTATACGGTATTTGAAGTGTTGCTTGCAAAAAATGAACCACTTTATTTGGATGATGAAGAATTTGATATGTCACAATACTTTGTTATTCCATATATGTCACGTGATATGAAAGAGATGTGTTTGGTATTTGGGAAAATATCAGGTGGGGCATATCTGAACAATCGTTTTTATAAGAATATCCCATTCCCAGTAGGATGCATCAAGCTTGATAATGATAGAGAACGTCAGTTCCTGGTTGGCTCGGACATGTTCATATTTACTGATGAATACGAACTATATTCATGGTTAATTGAAATGATGCAGGCAATAGAAACTGTCAGATTCTATAAATATGATAGCACGAATTATATAGATAGAAATCATTCAATTTATCCAATCACAATTTGTTCAAATAGATTGACCATCAATAATTTACATGTTTGGAATAAAAATAAAATGCCGTATTTACGTGATAATTTCAAAGCCAGAACAGTGCAGATTCATAAGAGAACAAATGAAACTGGTAATGAGTTATCAGAAACAAACATATTATCGGATAAATATGAGAATCTTCCAACAATCCATTTGACAGAGAATCTGTTTACCGGTGAATACAATTCTGAGTTCTATTGTTGTCCATATTTGCATGAAGAAAGCAATGAATGGATATTCGCATGGTATCCAAAAACATATTGTGTTTTCGATGGGCGCATCAAAATTTGGAAAAAGTTAATAATGGATTGTAAAGAATACATATTGCAGCGTGGACAAGGATTCTTACCAAAGCATGTTGATACAATCAAATCAGTTCAGCATTTTGAATCACGATTTGAATATCTTTTAAATCGTATCGATGCAAATAATATTACCGAACTGAAACAAGTCATGGTATCAT
>Ga0256407_10013856_pt1 | contig 10722 bp, 12 predicted proteins | sample RumenRJG_04DNA_FD_193489 | JGI IMG/M metagenome (GOLD analysis project Ga0256407, IMG submission 193489) | Bovine rumen microbial communities from Lethbridge, Alberta, Canada - RJG_04 | ecosystem: Host-associated > Mammals > Digestive system > Stomach > Rumen | place: Canada: Alberta... | reverse complement strand
TTACCCTTTTTCTTATAAATTGCAGGTCCCATACCAATGGAATAATCATGACACAAAACATCAAATTTCTTAGCCATGAAGAAATGTCCTGCCTCATGAAGACAAATAATTAAGCCTAGAATAACAATAAATGCAATAATAGCTAATAAGACAAGAGGAAATCCTCTTAATTCTAAAAACATGAGATTAATCACCTCCATACTTCAATAAGATTTCATTAATTAGAGAATGACTTAAGGATACAACATTCTCAAGAGTATATGGAATATTCTCATATTTATCATCCTTAATCTCTTTTTCAATAATATCTTCAATAGTTAAAAATGGAATCTTATCATCTAAAAATAATTTAACTGCAGCCTCATTTGCAGCATTTAATACTGCAGGATAAACCCCACCTCTTTTGGCAGCATAATACGCAAAACCTAAGCATGGGAATCGATCTATAGATAATTCCTTAAATTCAAGCTTTAAGCCAATAAGATTTAAAGGCTTAGATTCTAATACCTTATGCTTAGGATATCTAAGTGCATAGGAAATTGGAGTATGCATATCTGCAGTACCAATAGATGCTTTAATCACACCATCCTCATATTCCACCATCGAATGAACGATAGATTCAGGATGTAGGATAGTATCTATTTTTTCATAAGGAATATCAAATAAATGATGTGCTTCTATAACCTCAAAGCCCTTATTCATCATAGTTGCAGAATCAATTGTGATCTTTGCACCCATAGACCAATTGGGATGCTTTAGGGCATCCGCTTTTGTTACACCCTTTAGCTCTTCTCTTGTTTTATTTCTAAAAGAACCACCAGAGGCTGTAATAATCAATCTTTTAACCTCATCCTTATTTTCTCCTTGTAGGCATTCTAAAATCGCAGAATGCTCAGAATCAATAGGGACTAAGCTAACCTGATATTTCTTTACATATTCTCTTACGATATCTCCACCTGCAACTAAGGTTTCCTTATTTGCAAGACAAATCGTCTTTCTAGCCTTAATTGCATAGATCGTAGGCATAAGACCACTCATACCAACTAAAGCATTAACAAATACCTCATCTGAATATTTTGAATAGGAAGCAAGCTCTAATAACCCGCCATCTCCAAATACAATCTTTGGATTATAGGATAAATCGTAGGCATATCCTTCACGGAAGCATACGATTTCTGGTTTAAATTCCTCAATGAGCTTAATCGCTAGCTCCTTATTTCTACCAACACTCATTCCAATGACTTTAAATTCATTTTTATTTTCTCTTACAATATCTAGAGTTTGTGTACCTATAGACCCACAAGCTCCTGCAATATATAAATATCTCATTAGAAACCAGCACCTGCCAATAATACATCAATAAAGTTAATCTCAAAGATAATGAAGCCTAAGAACATTGCTGAAGCAAAGAATACAGAATCAAAGCGGTCAAGCACTCCACCATGACCTGGGAATACCTGAGAATAATCCTTAATATCATAAGCACGCTTCAATTTTGATGCAACTAAATCTCCAACCTGAGATGTAATCGATAATAATAGAGTTAATACTAAACAAACGAATACCTTTCCTACCTGAGTAAATGTATTATAGTTAAATACACCTTGGAAGAATTCCATCTGTCCACCAGAAATTGCTGGGAACCAGCCAGAAATATATTCATATAAATAAGAAAAGCAAAAGCCTAATACAAGAGCAACAGCGGTACCACCAATCGCACCCTCCCAAGACTTCTTTGGAGAAATCTTTGGTGCAAGCTTATGCTTACCACTTCTACCGAAGGCAAGACCAAAGACAAGTGCAAAGATATCTGTTGCGGTTGTAATTAATAATAAGTAAACGACAAATCTTACACCAAAGAATCTTAGTGTCATAAATGCAGCACTACATACACCGACATAAATAATAGATAAATATAATCTACCTGCATCCTTAACCTCAAAATCATGAATGAAAATCATAGAGGACATAAGAATGATAAAGCTAATTAACAATGCAGTAACTGGAGTAAACATTAAATCAAAATGTAATTTCTTTAATCCTCTAAGTATTAAAGATGTATTTGGATCAAATAGATGTCCTCTTACAGCCTCTCCTTGTGCATTGATGGTTGTAATTTCTTGCATAGACATAAAAGAGAAAATGGAAAAGGATAAGCCTAAGGTTAAAAGTGTTGTAACTATTTTTAACCAAAGGGGTATCTTTTTATCCCTATCATACATATTTAATAATTCAAATTCTGCAACAATTATTAAAAGTACTACAACAAATTCCATAACCGGCAAGCAGGCAGGAACAAGTACACATGGAAGTAGAATTGCTGCAAGAATTAAACCTGTGATAACTCTTTTTTTCATAGGATTCACCTCACAATTAGGTTTATTCTTATTGTATATTAATATACAATACATAATCTATTGTATTATAGCATTATAAAAAATAAAAATCCAGCATATAAGGAAAACACCATAATTTTCCAAAATGCTGGATTTCGTTTGTTAAATTGTCATTAAGTCCTTGCTCTTACGCTCAGTTAATTCAACAACAACTTGAATTTTCTTATCCGTAAGTGTTTGTGCATCCTCAAGTGCATTAGCCTCTGTATCCTCAGGTAAGCCAAGCTTTTTAATATCGTCATTTAAATCTCTTCTTGCGTTTCTAATAGCAACCTTAGCTGTTTCCTCAAGCTTAGAAACATACTTTACAAGCTCACGTCTTCTTTCCTCAGTCATCTTTGGTAAGATAAGACGAATCTGTGTACCATCGCTTTGAGGAGTTAATCCTAAAGGTGATGCAAGAATTGCCTTTTCAATATCCTTAACACTAGACTTGTCATATGGCTTGATTAAAAGCTGATTGGATTCAGGTACAGTGATGGATGCTGCATTCTTGATTTGTGTTTTTGCTCCATAATATTCAAAATAAACAGTATCTAATAGGCTTGGAGCAGCTCTACCAGTACGTACAGTGGATAGCTCACGCTCATATGCAGCGATAGCCTTATCCATTTTTTCTTCGCCCTCTAAAAGGGTCATTTCTAATTCTTCTTCCACAAGTTTCTCCTCCTCTATTCTACTCTAACTAGTGTACCTATTTTTTTACCCTCAACTGCTTTGACAATATTGCCTCTTTCGCTCATATTAAATACGATTAAAGGCTTCTTATTATCCTTACATAAGGATGCTGCAGTTGAATCCATAACCTGAAGATTCTTCTCTAAAATCTCAGAGAATGTAATTTCAGTAAATAGCTTAGCATTTGGATTTAATCTTGGATCAGAATCATATACACCCTCTGTATGATTCTTAGCCATTAATACAACCTCTGCTTCAATTTCTGTTGCACGTAAAACACATGCTGTATCTGTTGAAAAATATGGAGAACCAAGTCCACCGACGAAAATGACAACTCTACCCTTTTCTAAATGGCGAATTGCTCTTCTTCTGATGTAAGGCTCTGCAACCTTATCGCAATCTACAGCAGTCATAACACGAGTTGGAACTCCATGCTGCTCTAGAGCATCCTGAACGGCAAGACCGTTCATAATTGTTGCAAGCATACCCATGTAATCTGCCTGAGCTCTATCCATACCTAAGCCCTCTGCAGTCTTTCCTCTCCAGATATTTCCACCGCCTACAACAATACCAATTTCAACGCCTAAATCCTTTGCGTCCTTGATTTGTTCAGCAATTTCATTTACTGTCTTAGGATCAATTCCATAGGATGTTTCTCCCTTTAATGCTTCACCAGAAAGCTTTAATAAAATACGTTTATACATAACTTATCCTCCTATTTTTCAAAAAAAGGGAGAGCAAATTCAAACATTGTTCTCCCTTTTTGAGCGTTATTACTTTGCAGCAGCAGCCTGTGCAGCAACTTCAGCAGCGAAATCAGTCTCTACCTTTTCGATGCCCTCGCCTACTTCTAGACGTACGAATGTTACTACTTCAGACTTAGCGCCCTTAACATACTGCTCAACAGTAACGTCAGGGTTCTTAACGAATGCCTGAGATAATAAACAAATTTCTTTTAAATTCTTCTCTAAACGACCTGGTACGATTCTTTCTTCAATAATCTTTTCAGGCTTTGGTTTAGCACTAGATGCATTCTCGTTTAATGCAGCAGCTAAAATAACTTCCTTTTCCTTAGCTACAACATCTGCAGGAATATCATCCTTAGATACATACTTAGGTGCAAGTGCAGCAACATGCATAGCTACATCCTTAGCTACAACCTCATCAGAACCGTTTAAGATTGTAACTGTAACGATTCTACCACCCATATGCTTGTATGCGCCAAATACCTGTGCATCAGTCTTAGTTAAAACCTGAACACGACGTAAGGAAATCTTTTCACCAATTGTACCAGAAGCTTCCATAATAACAGTCTCTAAAGACTTGCCATCAACATCAATTGCTAAAGCCTCTTCTGTATTTGTTGCGTTAGAATTAACGATAATGTTACCAACATTCTCTAATAATGCTGTGAACTTTGCGTTCTGTGCAACGAAGTCAGTTTGAGAGTTTAACTCAAATAAAACAACCTTGTTACCAGAAACTACATAATTACATAAGCCCTCTGCAGCAACAACGCCTGCCTTCTTAGCAGCCTTTGCAAGACCCTTTTCACGTAGCCATACAACAGCCTTTTCAAAATCGCCATCTGTAGCTACTAAAGCCTTCTTGCAATCCATCATACCTGCATCAGTCTTCTCACGTAATTCCTTTACCATAGCAGCAGTAATATTTGCCATTTTAATATCCTCCGTAATTTATTTTAAATTATTCAGCCTTAGCTTCAGTGGACTCTTCCTTCTTAGGTTGAGCCTTCTTTACTGCAGGACGCTTTGCAGCTGCCTTCTTAGCAGGAGCCTTAGCTTCCTTTGGAGCCTTTTCAGCCTTAGGAGCTTCCTTAGAAATTTCCTCAGCCTGGTTGATTTCCTCTGCAGCATCATCGAACTTTTCAACTGTACCACCGTTACCCTCGATTACAGCATTAGCCATAACCCATGTAACTAGCTTAACAGCACGAATAGCATCATCGTTTGCTGGGATTACATAATCAACATCATCAGGATCGCAGTTTGTATCAACGATACCAAATACTGGAATGTTTAGCTTACGAGCTTCTAAAATTGCATTGTGCTCCTTGCGAGGGTCAACAATGAATAAAGCATCAGGAAGCTTCTTCATTTCCTTAATACCACCTAAGAACTTCTCAAGCTTATCCTTTTCAGCAACTAGCTTAATAACTTCCTTCTTAGGAAGCTTAGCTGTAGCCTCAGTATCCTCTAATAACTTAGTTAAGCTTTCAAGCTTAGTAATTCTCTTCTTAATTGTCTTGAAGTTTGTTAAAGTACCACCTAACCATCTTTGGTTAACATAGTACATACCGCATCTTGCGGACTCTTCCTTTACAGCCTCTTGAGCCTGCTTCTTAGTACCTACGAATAAAACCTTACCTTCATTCTTAGCGATTTCTAATAAAGCGGCATAAGCCTTTTCAATTTGATCTGCAGTCTTCTGCAAATCGATAATATAGATTCCATTTCTTGCAGTGAAGATATACTTCTTCATCTTTGGATTCCAACGGCGAGTAGCGTGACCGAAATGTACACCAGACTCTAATAACTGTTTCATTGAAACTACTGATTCAGACATTTTTTAATTCCTCCATTTTATTTTTGTTTTTGTCCTCTGCTTTAATCAACGAAAGCCCCCAACAGTTTTACATGCACACGATGGCCTTCTCATAAAGCATGTGTATTTTGTGCCTTTAACATATTACCATAGATAAAGTACAATTTCAACCATTTTTTCAAAAATATAAAAAGCATGGTATAAATTTGAATACCATGCCCTTATATATAAATATATAATTATCTTCTTCTATTATCCTGTGGACGCTTAATCCAAGCATAAATTGCCTTGAAGAACTTGCCATTTAATGTGCCGTTCTTATATAGAGTAAATCCAATTAGGAAATATAAAATTAGTAATGCACCAAAGACAGATCCTAATACAATACCAACAATAGCGCCTGCAGATAATCCAGAATTATTTTCTGTTGGAGTTTCATCTGGTGTATCTGGAACTACTGGCTCCTTAGATGCTTCTAATGTATTTGCTGCTTTTCCAAAGTAATTATCTAAATCTACAACTTTTACTGAATCTACTGTATCCTCAGCTAGTGTGCCATCCTCTTTTACCTCTTTATCAGTTTCTGTAACGAAGGTTGCATAAATTGGTAAGAATACATAATTTCTTAAAACAGGCTGATTCGATACATAGTGAATTACATAAACAGGCATATAAACGATAGATAAGGATACAGCCTCTCCATCCTTAAATGCTTTATATGCTGGCTTAGTAGAAAGAGTTCTAGAATAATCCTTTGATGTTGTGATTGTAAATTCTACATTAAGCTTCTTTCCAATACCCTTTTCTTGGTCATATGCTTGCGTTAAAATCTGAGTTTTTTCTTCATCATAAATTGCATCAGAATCCTGGATTCCAAAGGATAATGTATTTATTGTTACCTTATCGTTTCTTTCACCATCAGCGGAATTGAAATAGGTTGTAAGATCATATTCATAGGCAAAAAGGCTTGCGTTAGCATCCTTTGCTACAAATAAATCATAATAGGTATTATTTTTTGTATCTGTATCTAAAATTGATGCATTAAAATCATCTTTGGTTGCATCATAGAATAAATTTAATGCAGTAGATACTTCTGTATCAATTTTTGTAATTTGGCGTACGGTTGAATAATCCGCATTAGCTTTTCTCATACAAGAGGTTAAAGCTAAAAAGGATAAGCAAGCTACACCTAAAGAAATGAACTTAGTCTTCATAATCATTGCTCCTTTTCTTTTCGAACATTAGCATTATATCAAAGATAGGTTCGAATTACAAGAAAAATCCAACATATCACTTTTTCTTCTCTTCAACATCGATTCTTTTTGCTCTTGGATGAGACAATTGATACTCCTTCATCATCATGTTGTAATCGACATGAGCATAAATCGATGTTGTCGATAAGGACTCATGACCTAAAAGCTCCTGAACGCTTCTCAAATCCGCTCCATTCTTTAAAAGTGCTGTTGCGAAGGAATGCCTTAGCATATGTGGAGATATATGAAAATGCTCACCTGCTTTTTCTACAAGCCCCTCTAAAATCTTTCTTACACCAACTCTAGAAAGCTTTGTTCCATTTTTATTTAAGAATACATAACGATTCTCTAAATCCTTAGTATTATATAATAATTCTACACGGAAGGTTGATATATAATGCTTTAAGGCCTCATCTAAGCCCTCATACATAATGACATCTCTATCCTTAGAGCCCTTACCATGAATTCTTATTGTCCTTTTCGCATAATCAATATCCTTTATTTCCATATTACATAATTCAGATACACGAAGTCCACAGCCATATAAACAGCCTAATATGCAATAATTTCTAAAGCCTAGCTTATTCTCTAAATCACAGGCTTCAAACAGCATAATAACCTCTTCATCGGTAATTTTCTTTACTAATCTTTTACCAACCTTAGGGGTTTCGACTTCCTTAAAATAATTCTCTTTAATTAATTCCTGCTTATAAAAATAAGTATAGAAGCTATTTAAGGAGGATATCTTTCTATGGATAGATGTGGATGCAAGATTTAAATTTGAAAGATAGGTTACATAATTTTTAGGTATAATGGGACGAAGCCGAAAAAGGTTTGGAGCCATTTTTTCGCTTCTTAGGAAATCCTTAAATTCCAAAATGTCATTTTGGTACCCCAAAACCGTATTTTCGCTATAGTTCTTAACATGAGCTATGTAATTTAAAAATTCAGCTATAGCCTCTTCATCAGTCATTTAAGCCTCTAATCTCCTTTTCCATTACTTCTATGGCTCTTTTGCCATATAATGCCTTTCTTTCATTTTTCTTATGAGGAAAATCTAAATCCGCCATAATACCAAAATTTGCACTCATAGGCTGGAAATCCTTCTCACTCGCATTGGTTATATATAAGGATAAGGACCCTAGCGCTGTAGTATTAGGGAAAATATGTAATTCCTTACCTCTTAAATAACGGTCCATATTTATTGCAGCATATATACCGGATGCTGCAGATTCTACATACCCCTCAACTCCAGAAACCTGTCCTGCAAAGAATATATTAGGATATTTCTTTGTTTGGAAGGTAGGATTTAATATCTTAGGTGCATTAATATAGGTATTTCTATGCATTCTACCATATTTGGCAAACCTACAATTTTCAAGTCCTGGAATCATTTGGAATACTCTTTTTTGCTCACCAAATTTTAAATGTGTTTGAAAGCCTACAATATTATACATCGTCTTGGCTGCATCATCCTGCCTTAGCTGTACTACGGCATAGGGAGTTACCCCATCTGGAGTTCTTAGGCCTACAGGCTTCATTGGACCAAAGGTTAGGGTTTGAGGCCCTCTTTTGGCCATAATTTCTACCGGCATACAGCCTTCAAATACCTTAATTTCAAAATCCTTCTCCTCTACGCATTCAGCAGTAATTAAGGCATTGTAGAACTTATCAAATTCTTCCTTTGTCATAGGACAATTATAATAGGATGCAACACCCTTATCATATCTACTTTTTAGATATGCCTTATCGTAATTGATAGAATCTGCATAAATAATGGGAGCCTGAGCATCATAAAAATAAAAATCATCTAGTCCAAATAAATTCTTGATTTCATCACATAACGCTCCACTAGTAAGTGGTCCTGTTGCGATAACAGTAGGAACGGATGTATCTATTTTTGATACCTCCTCATGGACTATTTTTACATTAGGTAGTGCCTTAATCTGGTTCGTCACCTCTAAGGAATAGCCCTCTCTATCTACGGCTAGTGCACCTCCTGCATCTACAGGATGCAATCTTGCACATTTTATCACAATAGAATCGAGCATTTCCATTTCCTTTTTTAAGATTCCACAAGCATTCTCTAAGGAATCACTTTTTAAGGAATTTGAGCATACAAGCTCTGCAAATTTTTCTGTTTTATGTGCAGGAGTCATCTTCTTTGGTCTCATTTCAAAAAGGGTAATATCATACCCTTTTTTTGCTAAATACCAGGTAGCCTCAACACCAGCTAAGCCTGCACCTATAATATTTATATTCATATAAACCTCTATTTATAAATTACAATACTTTCTAAAGCTTTTCTCTTATTATGAGGTAAAACCTCTTTTGGATATCCAATAGGAAGCATAATATCGATAGTTAAATTATCACTAAGCCCTAAAATTTCTCTTGCTAGATTCTCCTTAAATGAGCATACATAACAAGAGGCAAGCCCTAAGCTTGTAAGAGCTAAAACCATTTGTGTTGCGACAATTGTACTATCTACCATTCCATGATCTTTCCCATCATTTCCTCTATGCCAGGATTCATTTTTATCATGACAAACAATCAATATAGTCTTTGCATTAAAGGTATACCTTGTAGCCTCCTTTAATTTTTCTATTATAGCCGAATCCTCAAGAACAATAATTCTTTCTGGCTGATAATTACATGCGGTTGGGGCAAGAAGTCCTGCCTCTAAAACCTTTTGTAATTCATCCCTTGCTATCTTCTCTTCCTTAAAGCTTCTACAAGAGAATCTTTTTTGAATACATTCAAAATAATCCATGCTATTCCTCCAAAAATAAATCCTTTGCTAAATCACAAGTAAATACTCTTACTAATTCCTTTTTATGCTCCCATATTTCCTTAGCTAGAGGTGTTACCATATAATCCTGCTTTAAAATATGCTTCGCATGCTTTAAGGCCTCCATGGCATCATAATAATCCTTATTCTCCATTTTGCCTAAAGCCATTAAATCCCAAACAATACCTAAGGCACCCTCCTCATCTAATAGGTCTGCCTCTAAAAGTAGGACAAGCTCATTTGAGGAATTCTTATCCTTGATTTGATTTTTATCAGAATGATGATCAATCAAATCATAAACCTTATTCGTAAATTCCTCACTAAAATTATGATTTTTGGCATATTCTTTAAAGATTAAGGCACCAATATGGGCATGCTCCTCCTTGGAATATCCCCTTCCTACATCATGAAAAATCGCTGCAGTATATAGCACATCCAAATCACATTCCAAATCGGTATGAATTCTTTTGCACCATTCATATACTCTTTTTGAATGGTAATATCTATTTCTAAAATTATGGAGTGGATTCTTAGATGCAATACCATCTGTTGCTTCTAATTTTTCTTTGACAAATTCAAGCATTAAATCATAATTCATGTGCTTCACCTCTTTAATAGTTAATTATACCATTAAATTCTTATTTATTACACTCATTTTCTTCATTTTCTTGCATTTTATCCTTCTTAAAGAAATGGATTACGCCTCTTACAATTAAGAATAAGCCAAAGCCTGGCAATATTCCTAAATAAAGAATACGGAAAATCCAAAGAACAATATCTCCATGATTTGAAAAATCGGAATAGCAATAAATCATAATAAATGTAAAGGCAATTAAAATTCCAACAAATATTAATATGATACCTGAAATAATATCTAATGGATTATGCTTCATATCATCACCTCAAAACTTGTAGGTAGTATACCATAAATTTTTAAAAAATAGAATGCCAAAAGATTAAAAATCTTTCCGTCATTCTTCTAAGAGGGCGTTGCCCTCTTTTTGTTTTGGCTATTTTCCTGTATTATAGATAGTGGTGA
>Ga0256407_10013855_pt1 | contig 10722 bp, 13 predicted proteins | sample RumenRJG_04DNA_FD_193489 | JGI IMG/M metagenome (GOLD analysis project Ga0256407, IMG submission 193489) | Bovine rumen microbial communities from Lethbridge, Alberta, Canada - RJG_04 | ecosystem: Host-associated > Mammals > Digestive system > Stomach > Rumen | place: Canada: Alberta... | reverse complement strand
CACATGTTGCTTAAATACCGGGACACCATTTTTCTTTACGCCGAGCTCCAGCTTGGGAGCACAGTCCCGAAGAGCTCTCACCGTAACGTTGTATTTCTTGCTCATAATTTTCTCCTTTCCGTGAAACCATATCACTATAAGACATATTACTTCCAATATAACCTATTCTTTTACGTTTGTATAACAGAATATTCAGTTAATATAAGATCCCAAATCCTCGCCAAAACGGTAATAAGTATAAGGAAGAGGGGAGGAAACCAACTTATGTATACGGAAAAAGAAATACTGGATATCGCTACCGAAGAAGAGCTTCTCGGAAAACTATCTCTTCATCGCGCGAAAGAATTAGTCAGAATGATGGAAGATTCCCGTAACGCAGACTATGCCGAGGCAGAAATATCCGAATTGGCACATATCTTGCTTCAATCTTCCCGTCTCGCAAAATTCAATTAAATATTTTTTCGTAGGAAATATTATTCATTTTTTATTTTATCGGAATTTGCGTAGTTCATACGTCCCACGATATCGGAATATTCAGTTAATTTATGCCACAATACGGAAATCTTATCGGTAATAGGTAAGTGAATATATACGAAAGGACAAGATTTCAATGGGAACTAATCAAAGAATGCCGAATATCGTAGGAGATTTTTCTTTCAGCCGCGCGAAAGAACTGGTCAGGACGATGGGAAACCTGTGTGACAAGTCCTATACGGACGACGAGGTGTCTTCCATCGCCGACGTGCTTTTCCGTTCTATCCACTGCGTGAGCCATCGCCCGGCGAGGAGGAGAGCCGGATGTTTATGATCGATCAAAAACCCCCTGTTATATATAACAGGGGGTTTAATTATTTTTAGTTCAAATTAGTTAACCATTAACTAATTTCAGTCCTTCGCCTCGGTATAGGAAACTTCCGTATCCTCGGGGGTCAGGTTCGTCACTTCGAGATCGTACCCATCGGGGATAGTAACCTGAAAGGTTTTCTCGGGAGCCACCATCGTAAGGGTAATCTCGTCCGCATTGGAAGTAATTGACAACGGAGTAAAAGGAGCCTCGTCGGCATGATACTTAACGGTAACGCGAGGCGAGATCTCCGATGTCAGGTCGAAACCGCCGGCCGATTCCGTCAAGGTCCATACGACGTTACGTGAATCGCGATCTACCGTAAAGTCATCCCCCTCGTAATAAACGGCGCCGTTGACATACATCGCTACGGGATAGCCATTGGGCGTATTCGAGAGCGTCAACGTGGGGTTCGTCCCCGGGACGGAGAATACGTCGGAAATGACGACGTCTCCGCTTTCCAGTTCCTTTACCCGGGTATCGAGAAGGTCGGCCTTATTGTCTACCGCTGCGCGGCTCGTCTCATCCGCCTTGAGCGCCAAGGCATCACTCAATGCCGCGATAGCATCGTCGATCTTCGTCTTTACGCTATCGTCACCGACGAGACCCCTGACAGTCTGTACGAGACTATTCTCCTTGGCCATAAGAATGACGATATTGTCCAATGCGGCGCTATACGCTACGAGCTGGATTTCATCGTTATCCAATAGGGCGTCTGATGGAAGATCCGAGAGAGTCCATTCACCTACCGGGAATACCTTGGCGGCGAAATCGCCCCCGGCTTTATAGATGTTATTTCCGTCCGTAGTGGCATCAATATCTAATACCGAAGGAGTACCGCTGAACATCCCGGTCGTAAGATCTAACGTAAGCTGTGCGCCATGTTCATCCCATACGGGCTCGTTATCCTCGGTATAGACGGGGAGGGGGACGCTCTTGTCAACCCCGGGAACCTTATCATCCAACCCCGCGGGCAATACGGCCGCTCCCGAAGCTACGTTGAAATTCACTCGTACGGCGTCACGGATTTTCTTGTCCTTCAACGCGTTCACTTCGAGAGAGAGCGATGTTAACGAAGTCCCTTCTTCCGAGCCGCCCGAGATGGCGTCCAGCTTTCCCTTGAGTTCCTTAAGGAACTCCTCGGCGTTATAGTTGGCGGGAGCTTCTCCTTCGGCCACCGTCTTGGCGACGGAAGTCAGTACCTTGGATGCCTCGTAAGACTTCTTCAGCAGTTCTACGCTATTCTGGAGCTGCTTGGCTCCCCTAAATTGTGAAAGATTAGTAAGACCCATAAATTATCTCTCCTTTTTTTATTTAGAATTGCGCGTATTCAGCGTCAATACGAAAAAGTGCCATATTACTGATGACAAAATTCATCATAAGTATTATTACTTCTAGGAACGAGTTCAATACTTCTATTAAATATAAAACCGCTCTCCGGCAAGAAAGGGCGGTTTTTATACTCATGATTAATTCTTTCTCTTCATTTCTCTCTTCTTATCGTACATCGCCTTGTCCGCCCTAGCGAATACGTCGGCGGCATTCCCGTCCGTTCTCTCGTCGTACATGGCTATCCCTATGGCGGCCGATACCCTTTCCCATGGCTGCCGGGAGACATCCTCTCCCGATATCTTTATAAGATCGTCGAACTTCTTTTCCAGTCCGCTGATATCCCATAGGGCTTCTTCTTCCAATATGACGGCGAATTCATCCCCTCCTACTCGATATATATGGGATTCACCGAAAAGTGGAAGAACTGTGTTTACCAATCCCTTAATGTAAATATCCCCTCTCTCGTGACCGTAGGTATCATTGATTCTCTTAAGGTTGTTAAGATCTATGACCGCTATACCGTAAGCGTTCCCGCGGCTTTCTACGAGCTTAATGGCTTCGTCGTACGCCGTCTTATTCAGTATCCCCGTCAAGGCATCCGTCCTGGCCAGGCTTCTCGTCTTCGATAAGTTTCTCTCGGCCCTCGACAGGCTGTTCATCCGGCCTTCCAGCATCCTTATCATTTCGGCCGTTTGTTTCGCCAGGAAGGAAATCTCGTCGTCGAATACCCCGTTCCGGCTTCCTTCCTTCTCTATCATATCCGCCGTCTTTACTTTTCCCTTATCGGCATATTCTTTAACGTGTTCTTCTATCGACTTTATCCTGGAGATATAGAAGTAATTGATAATCCATAGTGATATCGCCGAGACAATCAATAACGTGATGAGCATCGTTACCCCGTTTCCCACTAGGCTTTTAATGATGGTTTTCCTCACCTCATCTACGTCTATCTCCGTGCCTATAATACCCATCTTTTTCCCGTCTACGTAAACTGGATAATAGTAGGCGTAGGTGTTCCCGTGCTCATTGTCATAAACATCGTACCCCGTCGGTAATTCACCGGTTATCCAGGCCTTCCATATTTTATCGTGCTCATCCGGATTGAATACTACGTCATCACCCAATAGTAACATTTTTTCATCTTCGACAATCTCGGGCTCATCATAATCCATATCGAATACGTAGACCATATGATAGGGCTTTTCTGATGGCACCATGTAGTAGATATATTTCGCGCCCGATGTCTCGGATGCCTGCCAAAACATATGGAGCCAGTACTTGAACTTGTATATCGCGTGAGCTTCCCTCGTCTCATCATCCATTCTCTTATAAGCGATATCTATCCCCGGCCGCAATCCGGGATACTTTTTCTTCAATAGGTCCTCGTACTTCTTTTCATCCGCTCTCCAATCCATATAGGATTCATCGTAGGGGATCTTTATCTTTTCCTTGTGGTCCATGAAGTATTCCTGAAACTCGATGAAGCTTTGACCGTCTGCCTGAAAGCCTCCCTCGAGATAGCAGCTCATCCTGGCCGCGGCTTCTTCCGACTTTCTCTCGTACTCATTCATTTGGTCGATATAGGAACCTACGCCTCCCAATACCATTATTATGACTACGAAAACCAGTTGAATCACGGCTATTCCGCATAACATTCCTCTTCGGTGGAACATCTTTTTCCGGTCCATCCCCATCCCCCTTGGTCCCCCTTTTCTTATACGTTATATCAAAAACATATTACCTTCATTTTCTTTTCTACTATTAAAAAGGCCGTCCTTTTATGGACGGCTTATTTTTTACCCGTTACGAAAATTCTGGAAATTTTCTTATACAAAAACGAAAATTATAAATTTTTTTGAGGGACCTGGTTTAATGAGAAAAATTCGGGAATCTCGGAATTCTGGCCCCGGGTCGGGTTCCGATTCCTGAATTTTTAATTTTTTAGAAATGGAGGTGGAAATATGGAGGATACTCGGGGGTATTCGGACCTGGACCTTGATGAAAAGGTCCGGGCATACGAAGCCATGGGGTATAAGGTTGGCGAGGCTAACCTCGTCCGCGACAACGGACACGCCTGCGTAACGGGCGTGTACGCTGTCAAGAACGGACGCAGGTTCCTCCTCGGCTGGTATTCCGAGCATTATGAGGCTCGGAGGGCAGCCGAGGCGTGACCTAAACCCCCGGCATAGGGAACTTGGAGGTTCCGCCTTATGCCGTCTCAAGAGAACCTAACCCATGTCTTGTCGGTCGTGATCCAACACATCACGACCGTCATGGGCGTGGTAGCGGAATGTAAAACATTCCGTTGAATCTATTACGTTGTAGTAGGTTCAACGGAGTATTTTACTCCCAAAAAAAGAAAGGAGGGGATGAAATAAGGACATTTAGAGTCCTCTATTCTACCTGTGTAAAAACAGGTAGGATAGAGGACTTCATAATGTGCTTATTTGCACAGATGGAAGATTCTTGTCTGTTTACCTGAAAGGAGGTGAAAAACATGACCAAGATCTTCGAGTTTCTCATGAGTGGCGAGGAGCTGACGTTTGTCTTCGCAGGGCAGCGCCGGCACCTCGCCGCCTGGGTTTACGTCGTCTTGTTCATCGTGCTCTGTGCCGTCACGGGCGCACCGTACGATGACTGACGCGTAAGCTCAGACTTGGATGCGGTAGCCGAAGCAACGCCGCATCCACGGGACTAAGTGTCCCGTTGAGGTCATTATACCACAACAGTATAGTGATTTCAACGGAGCATTTAGCTCTAAGGTGGGTTTTGCCGGATAACCACCTATTCATATGAGGGGATAGTAAGCGACCTCTCCGAAAAAACGCTGACGATCCGGTAGGTAGTCTGTCATGAGGCTACTGACTGACTCGGTCTTAGATACTGAGCAGTTTTCACTTGGAGGTGATTATCATGGCAAAGGTAAACAACGCAGTAAAGACAACACGTCGGCAGTCAAGAACACGGAGGAGAAGTTCCGTCTTCTCCTCGCCGGTGAGGAGGTAGAGTGGGAGTATTCCATGCTCCCGCTTGTCATTTCGGAATTCGGGGAGGATGAGCCCGTCATAGACTGGCTCATCCTCCCCGAATGCGGGAGAGTGTGGAGTGACTATAAAAGTCACTCAACATTCAATTCCCTCTATGAGGGGGAGCACATCGTCTTAGATTTAGAAGACGACGTGTTCCTCCTCATCTATGAGGAGGGAGAGTGCCCGCACTACAGGTGCCGGGCGCTCATGGAAGAGAACCGTCCGGATGAGACGGTTCAGTCCATGGTGTTCAGCCATGGACTGGCAACGCCTTATGGCGGACATGGTGTGTCCGCCAAAGAGGCGTTCGGGAAAGCTCTGGCCATCAAGCCAGAGCATGAGATCTGTTGCTCTCTTGAAGAGCAACAGATCGGTGCCTTTGGCGTAGCCGTCAAGGGCACCGTAGAGATCGGTAGCAATATCGATCTCTACTCGTTCGTCGAAGACGGCGAACGGGTATTCGACCCCGACAGCTGGAGAACGGGGTCGCTGGTACGCACCGCCAGCGATATCGATCCCACCAAGTGGGATCATTGTGAGTTTATAGTAAAGGAGGTGAAACTGCAATATTTCTGGATCAAGGAGTGGGCGCTCCAAGATCCAGAATATGCAAAGCTAGCGGAAACACTCCGCGAGCTCAATTTCGAACTCCGCGTCGTGAAGGCGCGGAGAGAGAAGGTGGCCTAAGCATTGCTTGGTCTCTTCTCTTGCGGAGGCAGGAGGAGGGGCCGCTGGAGTGTTTAGCTCCGGTTGAAACACCTAAAGAAGCGACACTGAAAAAGCCCTAGTCACAGCTAGGGCCAATCAGTCACAGAAAGGAGATGATGCCTTTCGTGAAAGGACATTTTCATGCGGCGAAGCTTGTACTACGGAGGTCGACCCTCACCCGGTCATAATATCCTGCTCGACTCCTCCGCTTATAACAGCGATAGGCGTGATACCCGGCAGGGGGTAGGCGCCCGAGGTTCACTGATATTCACAACCTCGCTGCTTGAAATGATCTGATCACATTATACGTCGAAACCTCTGCCCATGTCAATAGGGCAGAGGTCTATGTATGGGTGGCTCCCAGCATACTGATGAGACAAGCCAAAAAATAAGGTGTCATGCCCATGTGGGGGACACCATAGGAGGGTTTTAAGATGAAAAACTTTGATTTACACATGAAGGAGTTCGCCGACCTGAAGTATAAGGGGTTCAGGCTCGGCAAGAACCGCTCCGAATTGTCGGAGCTTCAGAAGCTCATCGCTGTTACGGACTATCCGAGTGGCGATGTAGCCGAGATTGTCATGGCTTATATGCTTGGCCTGTTCTGCTCGTTTAGGACAGATCTGTATGTAGCTATGACAGCGAGCATGGACAAGAAAGGGGTGGATTTCATGCTCACAAGATTTTGTAAATACAACTATCCCATTCAAATGAAATTCAATAAGGACGACGATTGTCTTTATGACCCGGCCATTACTGTAACTAAGCTTGGCCCAGATCGCACATTCTTGGGTCAGCGATATTTAGATACAGACGCTGGAAATCAGGCGCTTCTTCGTATACTCACAGAATGCGGTGCATACGAAGAAGAGGAGATCTTCGATTCCTTCGAGGAAAATGAAGGATTCGAAGAACTCCTCATTGCTGCATGGAGGTTAATCAAGAATTAAACATCTCTCTTATGCCGCGTTTTGTGGGAAGATCATATGAAAAGAATTCGATAGGGTCAATCGGAGGTCGCTCTCCGATTGACTCGTCGATTTTCTTCATTAGTCTTTCGTATAGCTCAGGAATTTTCTCTTTCGCTGCCTGAGCCATATAAGCTTTTTCTGTATGCGGAGGTGCTGAATATTTTGATCGAAGTATCTGTGTCGCGAGGTCGCGACATTCTTGCTTGATGAGTTCAACTTGCTCGTCGGTGAGTGTCATTTTCATTCTCCTTTTCTCTATCGTATGTTTATGATTCTATTATACATCGGGAGAGTAAAGGTGTCAATATTGATTTCGAAATATTCTGGATTATTTTTCCTCTAATGCAGCCATCGGCGGTCACAAGCCCGCGTAAAAATGCAGAGTGGAGGGGCAAACCAAGGCAACCCTATGGTAAGAGGTCCATAAAACCAACGCGCCAAGAAAACATTTCCCACCTATGGGTCAAATAGGAGACTGCTATGTTTTATTCTCCATATGGGAGAGCATAGCAGAGGAGGAATACCATGAAAAACATCGTTGTCAACAACATTAACAACCAGTCTGCCATAGCTGATAAGACTATCGCTGATATTTATATCAATAGTGGTCTTGTCGGGATCGATTTTGATTCCGACGGCGAACCGGTTATTGTGAAGGAGGAAAACACCATGAACACCAATATCGAGACCATCGTTGCCGCAATTTCTATCGTTATTGAGGAAGCCGTTAATTACCTCGGCTCTGAAAACGGGGCGCACTACTTCGCTCCGTCCCGCTCTTATGAGCGGGATATTCTTATCGTTGTAAAGGAGGATAAGGCGTATATCGCCCACCCCTTTGGAGACAAGAAGGATGAAGACATTACGGAGGAGGTGAAGAGCATCATCGAGCGTCTTACGGAGGCATCCGAAACGCATAATCACGTGGAGGCCACCGGCGCACTTGTTTCCACAATGATGGAAATCGGCGCCGCTGGATTCGTCGGCGTCGATCTTCCGATGGAGGAGGTGATCTCCACCATCCTCGCCGAGAGGCTTCATGAGATGGGATATGGGTATGATGATATCCATACCCTCATGAAGGATGCGTGCTGGATTGGTGAGGATAACCTTACCGTCGGCGTGAGCGAGGAGGACATCGAGGACATTAAGAGGACGTTCCTCGACAGTTCTTACGAGGACTGGGCTATCCAGGATTTCCTCGATGTCCTCGATGAACAGGAGAAAATCAGCAAAAGGAGGAGAGCATAAGAGCAGAATAACTTCACGTCCTAAGCAAGACATTAAAAGGCTTCGCCCACGCGGCATAAAAAATGAGAAAAGCCCCGCTCGCGGCAGGGCTCCACATCTGGGAACAGGATAGGAGGTGTACTCATGTTCCTGTTCAGTAGTCTTATGCTGCTTGCCATAACGATGTCATGGATGAATATTCGTTATCTCGCAGCGAAGGGAAAACGTATCGAACTGGAAGTCAATCTTGGATGGAAAGGCTTCCGCTTCCGCGTGAAGGTTCGGTAACGATTCCCTAGTAAGTTGAGGGGCGGCTGGCACCCCCGGCTGCCCCTCTTCTACTGACTATTATACACCTCCATTGTTATGCCTGTCCAGTGGTTTAACAGCCATTGGACAGGCTTTTATTGTTTTTTCGGCCGATGCCCACTGTCTACCGTCTCGATGGCAGGTAGCGGGGACCGGCTGGATATTTGCCGGTAGTTAACTTGGTTTAAGAAAGAGGTGAAGCTATGAAGATTTCTATGGCTACGAAAGTAGTGAGGATTATCGGCAAGATCATCCACGGACGCAAGACTGTGTACGCACAGTTGTCTGATGGAAGGATCTTGGTGGTCTCCCGGCCGCTTAAACGATAATCCTCTGCTACTAGAGTAGCACCTTGATCTGGGTATGTCAAGGAATCAAAAAGTGCCCTAAGTATTAACTTGGTTTTTCCCGGTGCTAAAAGGCCATATGGGCCGGCACCGGGGAAAGGAGGATTTAATCATGGCAAAGGTAGTAAAGAACAATGGCGGGAATTCCCGCCTCGCATGGGGCGTTAATCGCCCCGTCGGTGCCTCTTTCAAAGAGGCCTTCGCAGCAGCGAAAGCTGCCCGGGCGGCACGGAATCGCCGCAATCATGAGGCTGCCGTTGCGCGGCAGCACGCGGTCAGCGGTGGTGCCGGGGCCATCGCGCCCTGGTTCATCGCTGGCATCGAGAGCCGTGTCCGCGAGGCGCTCGAGGCTATGGGCTACCCCGTAGTCAAGAAGAGCATGACAGGATTCAAGCTTGACCTGCAGCTCTTTGCTGAGAAGAAAACGGACTATCCCTTCTTCTCCGAGAGGGATCGCCTCGTCTTCATGGGCGACGGCTCTCGCGTGCGGAACGGGGCGTTCTGGGAGGCCACCAAAGCAGAACGGGAAAATGCTAGGGAGGAATGGCGCAATGCCATGCTGTCCGGCATTGGCTCCCGTATCCGCGGAAGCGCTATGGTGGTCGCGGTAGATGATTGCTATGAACAGGCAATTACTCGCGATGACCTCATGGCTGGCGTCTTCTCCCGCACGAAGGCGAAGGCTATGAAGGTCGCCATCGACGCGGAGTATGACGCCACCCACGAGGAGCGCTGCCAGAAGCGGATGCTCCAGCTCCTGAAGAAGGAGCTTCGCCGTCGGAAGTTCGAGGATCGTTTCATGCCATCGGACTTCGAAGGCGATTGGATGGCGATCCGCACCGAGGCGAAAAAGGCCGGGAAGGTATTGGTTGAAACCGACCAGGACTTCCAGGAGTTCCTTCATCGTGCTATGAAGAGGGAGGCAAGGAGTTATTATGTAACCGGTCTCTTCTTCGACGGCGAGGGGAAGGCGACTCCGATCACCGAGATGGTGACGGCCAACCCGGAGGTGCTGGAACTTGAGAAGCATCAGCTGATCGCTCCTGCCACCGTAAGGGTAGGTGAGGATAGCTATGGCGAGATCGACCGCTATAGTTACGCCTTCCTCAACCTTCACGCGACGGATCTGGCAAGCGTGAAGCTCGTTGAGAATGGGGCCTGCACCGTCTGCCGCGTGATCGAGAAGGTCAATGGCGTGACTGTCGAGGAGCGGTTCTATATCCGCCTCGACAAGGATCACTTCCATGATCTTCTCACGGGCGAAGAGGTTGACCGCAAGGAAGTGGTCAGCCGTCGGTGCGCGGATGCTGAGTACGTCATGCTTCGGTATGACGCCGTCGCCTCCACGTCGTCGCCCGGGCAGGAGAAGCAGGGAGCCATCACCCTGTCTTGCCAGAACATCCCCGGGTGGGATGCTTGGGAGCATCATAACCTTATGATGCATGGCGCTCCTAAGCAGCTCCTGAAGTATTACGATGGCAAGGAAATCGCCATGAAGCAGCTGGCTCAGCTGGCTACTCGCATGGCGCAGTCCAAGCCCATCGTAAAGGAGTTTGCTCCCATGACAGGGTTCTGCGTAGTTCTTGCCAAGGTCAAGGATGACAAGGGCAATGAATACGAGGACGGCTACATGAGGCTCGCGGCAGAATATCTTGCGGATATTCTCTCGGATGACGACTATGCCGTCATGCCGTGGGCAGTGGACGGACAGACATGCCAGTGCCGTCCGTTCGTCGTAGACAAGGGGTTGGGGATGGCATCCCCGCGCAAGCATTCTCGCCAGTGGCTTGAAGAGCATCACGTCGCCGTGCGCGTGGTGGCTCGTGACGAGCTGACGGAAGAGGTGCAGGATGCCTTCAACGAAGCCGTCATCGACAAGGAAGGATTCTTGATGTTGACGGATGACGAGAAGGCCGCGGGATACAAGATGGCCGCCGTCCTGCTCGTTGAGT
>Ga0256407_10013854_pt1 | contig 10722 bp, 8 predicted proteins | sample RumenRJG_04DNA_FD_193489 | JGI IMG/M metagenome (GOLD analysis project Ga0256407, IMG submission 193489) | Bovine rumen microbial communities from Lethbridge, Alberta, Canada - RJG_04 | ecosystem: Host-associated > Mammals > Digestive system > Stomach > Rumen | place: Canada: Alberta | collected... | reverse complement strand
CGGCTGTTTGCAAGTCGTCTATCTTACACTCTCGGTTGTCAAAGAACAATCCCTCTCCGCAAGCCTGGTACGGCTTGAAAAAGAATTGTTCCCATTATATCTAGGGCATCCGCTTCGCGGACGGCCTACGGCCGGGGGATATGCGCAAGCGGGGCTCGCGATTTGTAGCGAGCCAAGCCGAGCGAAGCGAGTGCCGAGAGTCGCAAAGTGCGCAGAGCATTTCTCGCAAGTAATTCTGATTTATAAGCCTTTGTTTAGGAATCTTCATTCCAATCTCCAACTCCAACTCTGAACTCCAACTTCTACCCCCTGACTCCTGACTCCTGACCCCTATCCCCTAATTCTTTGTCAGATTTGCCGAGCTCGCTCGTATACAAGAATGCTCACAAGGAGCGTCCGGCAGAGAGAGCCCGGATAGGCCTGCGGCGGAGAAATCGCGCCGCGAAATTTCCGTCAGCAGGCCTGATTTTTGATATAATGTAGCCGCCAACGCGAGACGGAGCGATTCGAACCGCCGCGGCAAAATAGAATTCCCGCGCGGGAAGGGCGAAAAAAGTAGCCTGGAACGCGGACATGGGACGCGTCAGATGGAAGCCTGAGAAACTCCACTGGAAAGGCGCACAGAATGGCACTGCCACACAAATGCAGTTTCGCCTCCTCTGATGTATCTTTCCGGGCTCTCTCAGGCGCCTCATCTGATGCATCGGAGGAGGTTTTCGTTTCCCACCTCGCCGATTACAAAATGAAGGAAAACGGGCGCGTCGCTCTTTTGTCCAGCGCCGAGGGTGACGAGTTTCTATCTAAGGTGGCGTGGGGAAGGTATGTTGTCCATGCAGATACAATGTCCGTACTGTGGTAATGCGTGTGAAGTTGATGGTGAACTGACAAACGGTCAACACTTGGTTTGCCCATTCTGCTCGGAGAAGTTTTTGTATTCGGAAAGTGAGCAAGATGCCGAGCCGGACCAGCATGGCAGCTCATTAGGTGAGAACAGCACTAACGTAATCGCTATAAAATGCCCATATTGTGGAGCCGGATATGAAGTAGATAAAAGCTATGAAGGTGTTTCATGTCAATGTAGCGTGTGCAATAAGGATTTCGTTGCCAGTGCAGTTCAGCCTGTTGTGGCAGAGGGGGGCGTTTCAACTCGGACAGAAGGAGAGAAAGTGAGTCCAGCTGAAAGTGATGCTGATGAGACGGAGAAGCAAGACGATAGAGCAAAAGGCAAAAATGAGAAGAATGCTGTTGCAATCAAGGCCAAAGCATGTGTCGGTGTACTTTTCTTAAAGGCAAAGGCAGTGGCAGTTGCGACTAAGGACAAAACCGTAAAAACCTGGAAAAATAGTGAGGGAACTCGCCGAAAGATTGCTTCTAAGGCGAAAGCGACAGCTATTACGGCAAAAGGTGAAACTATCGCTCTATGGAAGAGAGGCAAGACAGAGAAGGTAATTATTTGTGGCGGCATAATTATTTCGCTTTGTATTTTCCTGTTCCTATGCAAAAAAGACAATGATCATTCGGTGCAGGAAAACGATGAAAAACCATTCAGTCGCAGTCGGCAGATGTCTCAATATGAGAGGGGAGACAATCGATCCGAGACAAAAAGCGTCAATAAGATAGACCATGAGGAGAGAAGCCCCAAACTTAGTAAAGATATTGATGAGACAGCGGTAAGCGATGTCAATATTGATCTTGATGGGCAGGATCGCCAACGTATTCTTAAGATACTAAAGATAGCAGAAGCCGCTGCAGCAGAAGGCGATACGATCAATTTTTACGGTTTCTTTCCTGGAATGTCACGCCATGATGCACAAGCACTTGCAGCATTCTATAACATTGACGGCAATGAATGTCTTATTCACACAGCAGGAGAAAAAAGTGTTTCTTCTATAGTGTTACGTATCAAGGCGATTCGTCGCATATTGAAAATAATGAATATTGATGGTCGAACCTACGAAGAAATTGCTCAAGCGGTCGCAAACGCTGTCGGCGATTTGCAGGGTAAAGGCACAAGAACGGTTACTGGTGACAGATGGGGAAGTCGAATGTACTACAACGAGCACACAAGTCAGTGGTATGAGCGCCAGTTGATAAATGGTGCCTATCTGAAACTTTCAAATGAGGGCATGAGAATAGTGGGATGTGATGACACTCGCTCGACAATGCCGATAGAGACAGCAGAAGCCAAAACAGAACGAATCAGAGCTACGAATGGCGTGATATCGGAGATTCTCAAGAATATGGTAGATATTCCAACAAAATCCAACGATATGAGACCATTTAAAATGTGCAAGTACGAAGTGACGCAAGTGCAGTGGGCTACTATAATGGGTAATAATCCATCGGCGCGAATGTCAGCGCAAATAGGGTGCTGTAACAATGGCGATCGTCCCGTTGAAAACATTTCATGGAATGACTGCCAAGAGTTTCTCAAAGAATTTAACATGTCGCAGGAAGTAAAGAAAACAGGATTGGCGTTTCGACTTCCGACTGTCGAAGAATGGGAGTATGCTTGCCGCGCAGGTGCAGAGGAAGGTGTGTGTAAACTCTCTGACGGAAGAGAGGTCACAAAAAGAAAGATTGAAGATGTCGCCTGGCATAATCTGGACGATGATGATGCAACTAGGCCGGTGGGACTAAAGCTGCCGAATGCTTTTGGCCTTTTCGATATGATTGGTAATGTTTCTGAATGGACGCTATCATTTGACGATAAGTATGAGAATAATCATGTCTACATGGGTGGCGATGGGTGTTCGAGATGGGATGACGAATCAAGCAAACGACTTTGGAAAGATCATGCCGACCCAAAGCGTACCAGTAGTAGACGCGGCATTCGTATTTGTGCTTCGAAGTTTAGGGTTAAGCCAGTAAGACGTAGATTTACTGGCACCTGCACAATCGACGGCTACACTTGGACATACAATGTCAGCGATGGTGAAGCAACAATAACTAGCGTATCACCCAAGAACGGGAATGTGAAAATACCGGCGAAGATTGGGGACGATAACTATCCCGTGACGAGTGTCGGAGACAGAGCGTTTCACAATTGCCCCGGCTTGAAGAATTTGATAATTCCAGATACTGTGAAGAACATAGGGGTGGAGGCGTTTGACTGGTGTAGAGACTTGATCAGTGTGAAGATCGGCAATTCGGTAACAAACATTAGTCGAGGGGCTTTTCTCAATTGTAGTAGTCTGGCGAGTATCACTATACCAGACTCCGTGATAACAGTTGATGGAGGAGTGTTTGACGCTTGTGGGCAATTGTCAAGCGTGACGATCGGTAATGGTGTGAAGAACATCGGAAGAGATGCATTTAGCGCACTAGACAATCTTGCGAGCGTATCAATCGGCAATGGAGTCATAACCATTGGAGCAAATGCATTTTATAATTGCCGGAAACTTGCGAATATAAAAATTGGTAAAAATGTTGCGAGCATAGGAGAGAATGCGTTTGAACTTTGCGAAAGTCTTACAAATGTAAGGCTTCCAGATACTGTGACCAGAATCGACAGTGGGGCATTTGAAAGGTGCAAACGACTAACTTCAGTGGATATTCCCGATTCTGTTGTCATCATCGGGAAAAGGGCATTTGCTAATTGTGATGGATTGACAAGTGTAAAGAATGGTAAGGGGATCGTAACGATTGGCGCGGCCGCGTTTACAGATTGCCGCGGACTGACTACCGTAGATATTCCCGATTCCGTTGAGGTCATAGAGAAGGAGGCGTTTAGGAGATGTGGTCTGACCACAGTCACATTAGGCAAAGGAGTGAAGGAGATTGGCGAATATGCATTTTGGCACTGCCAAGACTTGAAGAACGTGGTGCTACCAGATTCTGTGACTAGCATTGGTGAAAGCGCATTTTCTCAATGCGGTTTAACAAGCTTAATTATTGGCAAAGGATTGAAGTGTATAGAGAATGAAGTGTTCGATCATTGTAAACTATCGAACGTAATAATCCCTGATAACGTAGAGAGTATCGGAGATGGTGCATTTGAGTGTTGCGACACCTTGACAAGTGTAACTATCGGCAACGGGGTGACACGCATTGGTGATTCTGCGTTTGCTGGTTGTAGGTCGCTGGCTAATGTGAAATTTGGCAAGAACGTAATGACTATTGGGAATCGTTCATTTTATGAATGTGAAACATTGAAAAGCGCGGTCCTTCCGAATTCCGTGGAAAGTATTGGCGCGGAGGCGTTTAAGGATTGCAAGAGTTTGGCGAGCGTGACAATGCCGGAGAGCGTGATGGGCATAGGGAAAGACGCCTTTTGGGGATGTCGCAATTTAAAGGATGTTAAAGCGCCCAAAAGATTTCTCCCGCTCAAGACAAAATAAACCGTCCAAGGTGCTGGTATAAGATTCAATGAGAGCTATACTGACAATTGAAAATACTATGAATACTATGGGGACAAGGCCCCATGGTAACCCATAATAACAGACGAAAGGAAAAGTAGATGTCTGCACATGATACTAATAATTCTCGATTCGAAGGTTTGCGTGGAAATCAGGAACATAGACAAGAGACTCCAATCAAATCACTGCCGGTGTCCAAAAGCCAGATAGGTTGGCTTTTCTGGGTCGCGGCGGGGATATTGGTTATTGTGGCTGCCTTTCACTTTTCGGGGCTGGTTTCGTCTTCAGGAAAGGAAGGCAGTGTTGCTCCAGGAGTTGTCAAAGGAGACAGCCCCTCTGCTGATGAGGTTGATGCACTGCGAAAGAAAAGGCAAGTTGAGCTGGAGCGGCAGAAATTAGAACTTGAGAAGAAGAAGTTTGCTGCAGATGTTGAACTTCGGATTCGAAAATATAAAGGAGACGTTGCGGAAACGGTCGAACGTTATCGAAAGATGCTTCCACTTTCCGAGGCGGAGGTGGCGTTTAGAAACAGCGAGGATGGCGCGGCATTTATTGCAAGCAAGGAGGGCCTGTGTGGCTTTAAGTGTTGTGTGTCGCTTGCGTATAAGATGGCGTATGACAAGGTCAAGGGAACTACTCGTACAGAAGACGCGATCTCACCGATTGTCAAGGAGAAGATTGTTGACGAGCTTGAAAAAGCCGTCTCTGTGTACGCTCGATGGACGGCGGATTTCCAGAAGGAACTTGCTACAGAGGAGGCTGCTCTTGCCGCTGATTTGGCTGTGAAGGGCAAGTCGTTCGAGAGTGCTGTTTCCGTTCTTTCTGAAGAGAATGCAAAGTCAGTGAGCCTGGCGGTGGATTCTTTTTCAGGGATGTTCAGGATCATGCGTACAAGGCTACGAGCGCGACTGTTGGCCTTGCGGCGGAAGCTGTCATGATCAGAGCCTCGTATATGGCGATTAAGAACGTTGTGGTGCGCCTGGCGGGTGTTGCGTTGTCATCCGCAGTAAAGCGAGCAGGTACATCACTTGCCGCCGGTGGCGCTGCCGCTGTCGTAGATGGTCCATTGCCCATCATGGATGTAGCAGGTGGTGTTATTGCGGTTGCCGGATTGTCATGGTCGGCCTATGAGATTTATGGCGCTACGAAGACAATGCCAGATGAGATGAATGCCAAGATTCGAGAGGAGATTGTGCAAACGAGAGAGGCACTTGAAGAAAAAGCGCTTGCGAACCTGCAAAAGGCTAAATCGGATTGTGAAGCATCGGCAGGGCAGAAATTGTCTGAGCTCAACAAGATTTTGAAAGGCAAATGAAATGAAGAAATGTCTTGTCTGTGGCGTTTTTATCGCTGTCGCCGCGCTCTCTTATGCAGGGGCGGCGGCGCTTGTGATAAAGGGTATTTCCCATTCGTGGGATGAAATCGCAAAGATGGCACTAAAGGTTAGCGGAAGAGAGCTTACAGATGATGCTGTAAAATCCGCCGCCAAAACGATTGAGCAAGCGGCCGGGAAATATGGTGATGATGTCGCAAAGGCAAGTGTTAGAGGCGGAGTTGAGGTTGTCGAGCAGACGATGAAGCAGGGAGGCCGTTTCTTTGGAGTTTTGCAAAAGACCGCCCAGTATTCTGATGAATCGTTGCGTGCCTTGGCATTGAATGCTGATGATATAGTGAAGTATTCTGCGAAATATGGAGACGATGTTATTGTCAAATTAAATGCTAAGGTCCCTGGTCAGGTGTCTCGAATGGTCGCAGCGACGGAGAAAAGCGGAATCGGAGGCGTTGAGCGAGCGATGCGCGCAGTGTCAGACCTTCCTTCAGAAGATATTCCGAGGGTGTTGGGCGCGATTGAAAAGAACCCATCAGTTGCCCGCGAATTTATAGAACATGTTGAAAAAGGAGGTAAGTACTTTGTCGATAAGGTTTTTGAGGTCAATGCGAAACAAATCATGGCGGGAGGTTTGTCGGCTTCGATGATTGTTTCTGCTTTTAGAGCGACGGAACCGTTTGTCGCAACTGGAGTCAAAATCAAAGAAGGTCCGCCGGTTGATGGCAATCGCATAGTCGATGGCATGAAGTACAGCGTGATTATTCTTGCTCTTTGCATTGGCGCCGGATTAATTGTTTATGTGGTCCGCAAGACCAGTTTAGCTAAACAAAGGAGCGAAGAAAACATGTTCTGGAGGGAGAGGTCTTGAATGTGTTGGAACGGGGGCGCGATCTCGAACGTCCTGGTATGAATAGTGAATTCGCGGCAAGAAATCAGGAATGGAGAAATGTTCGAGAACGTGAAGATCACTAAGCTTGAAAACGGGGCGTGCGTCGCGACGTCGGCGAGAGCGGGTTCAAACGCCTGCCGTCTCGGGTTTTACATTCCGATGGGCAGTCGCCGCGAGAAGGCGTCCGAGGCAGGGTGGAGTCACTTCGCCGAGCACATGGTCCTGCAGGGGTCGAAAAAATATCCGTCGAGCAAGATCGTCAATCGAATCATGGAAAGGTTCGGCGGACAATGCGATGCGGCCACGTCGAAACTGTGGACGAAGTATTATGCGCATGTGCCAGCGTATGGAATGAGTACAGCCATCGACGTTCTTGGAGACGCAATCGCGCATCCTCTGTTCATACAGTCAGAAGTTGAAAAAGAACGGAGGGTTATTCTTGAGGAAATGAAGATGATTGATGATGGACCAAGCAGGGAGTTTTATGACTTCGCTCAGGCAGGATTATGGCCCCGTCATCCAATCTGCAGGCCGATCATCGGTACGCCTAAGTCCATCGCAGCCATTGACACCGAATCGCTTAAGTCGTTCCATGTCACGCGCTACACATCGCGAGGTGCAATGTTTATTGCCGTAGGCAATGTCGACCACGATGAAATCGTCGAACGCGTGAACCACGTGTTTGGTGCGCTCTCGGATGCTCCAGAACCGCGTTACCGCCCGGCGTCCTTGGACTGGCCTGTCAAGCCGGTTGTCGTAGAGTACTGCGATAAGGCTCAGGCGACATTTAAAATCTCGTTCCGCGGAGTAACTGGCGACGATCCGCGTCGGTATGCGCAGACGCTGCTTGCGAGCATACTCGGCGGCGATTCAAGCTCGCGGTTGTATCGGAGTATACGTGATCGACATGGCCTTGCTTACTCGGTTTACGCTGATGCCGGTTCGTATACGGATCATGGCGCGTTTTCGGTTTCTGCCGGGGTGTCGGCAGATTCGATTGAGAAGGCACTTTCGCTTTGCGGGCACGAGCTCAAAGAACTAATACGCAAGCCGGTCGGAAGGGCGGAGCTTGCGCGGCGCAGGGAGAAATTCGCAAGTCTGTCCATTATTCTGAATGAAGATAGCGGCGAGGTCGAATATAGCGTTCTTGACATGTGTTTGAAAGTGTACAAGAAGATAGTTCGCCCCGAGGAGGAGGAAGCTCGCATTCGGGGCATCACAGCCACCGAGTTGCAGGCGCTTGCCGCGGAGATATTCCGCCCGGAGAACTGCTCGCTGGCGCTGAGCCTTCCTAAAGGCTGCAAGGCGTCGCCGGAGAAGCTCCGCGAGGCACTGCTCAACGGGTAGGACGGCGGGAATGCCGAGAATAGGCCTTGTCAGATTTTTGCGGGAGGATCGTATATCCGAGTAAGATTTCGGATTGAATGGCGAGTATCTCATAGAAAGGAACGCAAGTATGAGCATCATGTCAAAGCTGTTTTGTCGCGATGATATTGGAATCGACCTCGGGGCCGCGAACATGCGTGTCTGGATTAGTGGCGAGGGGCTTGTGCTGGAAGAGCCGTCGGCTGTTGCGCTGGACATTTCCCATGAGGAAGTGAAGGAGCAGGGACAACAAAACTCCGAGCACAGCGGCAAACCTCGCGAGCATCGCGTTCTTGCCATCGGTGAAAAGGCAGGGGAAATGCTTGGTAAAACGCCGGGTTGCCTTGTCGTCATACGTCCGATGAAGGGCGGTGTTGTCTGTGATTACGATATTACAAAGAAGATGCTCTGCTACTGCCTGGCCCATGAAAAAGTCAAGAAAGCCCGCAAGGGCAGGTTAAGGAGACCTCGTGCGGTGATAGCCATTCCTTTCGGCATCACGGAGGTTGAGAAGCGAGCCTTGGAGGATGCGGCGCACTCTGCCGGAGTTGGAGATGTATTCTTGATTGAAGCGCCGATGGCGGCCGCCATTGGTGCAGGATTATCCGTCTCCGAACCGAAGGGCTGCATGATCGTGGACATTGGCGCTTTTGCGACGAACACGGCGGTTATCTCGCTTGCCGGCATCGTTCATTCTAACGTCCTTCGTGTCGGTGGCGATGAGATGAACAACGCCATTGTCGCGTACCTTCGCAAAAAGTACAATCTTCTCACTGGAGAGCGAGAGGCTGAAGACATCAAGATCAAGATTGGCACCGCTTGCACGCCGGATAAGGAACTTGATTATGAAATAAAGGGTATTGATGCAACCGAAGGTCGCAAGCTGGTCGTTACAATCAATTCCAAAGAGATTCGCGAAGAAGCGCTTGCCGGATTGATCGGGCAGCTTGAAGATACGCTGAGGGGGTTTATCACGCGCATTGAACCGGAACTTGCCGCTGACCTTGTGGACAATGGCATCGTCCTGACGGGCGGCGCGGCGCAGCTGTCTGGGCTGGACAAGCGCCTCGCCGATGCGACGGGCCTGCCCGTCCGTGTGGCCGATGACCCGACGCATGCCACCATAGAGGGCGTCGGCGTCGTTCTCAACGAACTCGATTATCTTTCGAAGCATGCCAAGAAATGATAAGATAACAAATTACGTTGTTCGCAAAAAAGGAATCAAATTATGAAACTTAGGATGGTAATGTCAATTGGATGCTTGGTGATTGCGGGCTTGTCGGGGTGTTGCAATTATGCGACGCGTACGGAAGGCAAAGTTGCGCCGTATGCTTGCGCCCCGCATCCATACTATTGCACGGCAGAAGTCTGGCAGGATGTGGTATTTGCCCGCGAATACTACTGCGGATTGGTCGCCATGTTCGCATTGGCGACATGGCCGTTTACTGTTGTTGACGAGGTATGCGAAGTCGCATTTGACACGGTTTTCCTGCCAGTGGATTTGACGTACTTATTCGTTAAGGATGATGTCGAAGGGGAGTCGCCTCCAGCGACAGCGCTATAATTTAATGGTGAATTGACGGAAGTAAGGATTACCATCCTCCTGTCTTCTCCTGTTCTTTGTGGCTTATATAATTCTCGACTGCGAATTTTAGCGATACGGCGCTTTTACATTTTCTGTAATTCCGCTGGTGACATGTCGACAAAATGTGTCGCGACTGTTTGGGCGCTAATAGTCGTAGATATGGTTTCCCCTTGAAAATCGGGCTTTCCACTTGTTTGGCATGGCGTGTGCTAATTGTTTGGCGGCGGATGCGATGACCGCGTTCGACAAACCAAACAAGGAACAAGAAAATGACGGAAGAGACAAAGGCTGCAACCAGCTTCGGCGCAGACGTGTTCGGCGAAGAGGCGATTCGGACATATTTGAGCAAGGACACGGCCAAGAAGCTACAGGCGACGATCCGGGAAGGGAAACCGCTCGATCCGTCGATCGCGGGCGAAGTCGCGCACGGCATCCGCCACTGGGCGATGGATCGCGGCGCGACGCACTACACGCACTGGTTCCTCCCGATGACCGGCTCCACCGCCGAGAAGCACGACTCGTTCCTGGAACTCAAGGACGGAGAGCCGATCATGCAGTTCAGCGGCAAGAACCTGATTGTCGGCGAGCCCGACGCAAGCTCGTTCCCGTCGGGAGGAATCCGCTCCACCTTCGAGGCGCGCGGCTACACGGCGTGGGATCCGACCTCTCCTGCGTTCATCAAGCGCCACTCGAACGGCGCGACATTGTGCATCCCCACCGCCTTCTGCGCCTACACGGGCGAGTCGCTCGACAAGAAGACTCCCCTTCTCCGCTCCATGCAGGCGCTCGACAGGTCGCTGAAGCGGCTGATGAAGCTCTTTGGACGCCCCGAGGCCCACACTGGCTGCACCCTTGGCGCAGAGCAGGAATACTTCCTCATCGACAAGGAGTACTGGAAGAAGCGCCCGGACCTCGTCCTCACCGGCCGCACGCTCTTCGGCGCGCCGTCCGCGAAGGGCCAGCAGCTCGAGGACCACTACTTCGGCACGATTCCCGACCGCGTCATCTCGTTCATGAACGACGTCGAACGCGAACTCTGGAAACTCGGCATCCCGGCGAAGACGCGCCACAACGAGGTCGCGCCCGCGCAGTTCGAGCTCGCCCCGCAGTTCGAGGAGCTCAACCTCGCCAGCGACCACAACATGCTCGTCATGGACACGCTGCGCAATGTCGCAGAGAAGCACGGGCTCAAGTG
>Ga0256407_10013851_pt1 | contig 10724 bp, 12 predicted proteins | sample RumenRJG_04DNA_FD_193489 | JGI IMG/M metagenome (GOLD analysis project Ga0256407, IMG submission 193489) | Bovine rumen microbial communities from Lethbridge, Alberta, Canada - RJG_04 | ecosystem: Host-associated > Mammals > Digestive system > Stomach > Rumen | place: Canada: Alberta... | reverse complement strand
TCTATCATTAATAAATTTAATACTATACTCTTCTGAATCATGATCCCACAATCTTAATACTCTAACATTCTTCCAGTCTTCCCACTTATCACTGTGCAATGGTAAATTAACAACAGCGTTAGTATCTTCAATAGGCATTAAGAATTCTTCGGTATACATACTACCAGAATGTAAGAATAAGTTTCTATATCCTCTACCTCTTTGAGTTCTATCAAAGATATCATCTATACTTCTCTTGACATGTCTAACGTGATGTATGTATCTATCGTAATTGTTAGTCTGTCTTTCCATGTATTCTTCATCTATGTACTGAAGAATATATTTCAATGTCTTAACACCAGGAGATTCATGTCCCTGTGAATGAAACAATCTTTTATAACGATTGTTAACGAATACCTTCTGCGCTCTCATAAAAGTCTGATATGGTGGTATTCTTCTGTAATCCATATCTTTGAGAAATGGTAGAATATATTCAAGCATAATTGTTAATTCTTACGATGGTTAATCTATAAAATAGCCCAGTGTTACTATATAAAGGTAAGGTATCATAAATTAATTTTTTACTGTGTGCTATATATGTTATAGTAGATCTGTAGTCTCGTAAGAGATTACTGATCCTGAGTAGACCCTTACTACCGTGATTTGTAGAATTTTTAATTGTTCAAGCAAATCACAGGTATATATTATTTATTCGAGATAAGTACATTTAAAAGTATAAGTCTCATTATGTGTACACAGCGTATCTTATCCTGAGTACAGAAAGGATAAATGATACATTTTGTTATAACAAACTCTTTATAGGAGAATTTAAAATGGCAATTGATATTGCTCAAGGAAGAATCGGTGATGGTCCAGTAGTACCAGAAATGGGTGCAGAAACTCAGCAAGCACCACAAGTTCAGAACAACGCAGCTGCATTTGCTCAGCCAAACTACACTCAGAATCCGACTACTAGTTTGCTGAACGTAATGTCTCGTTTCGTTGGTAACAACGCATTGTCACCAGCAGGTACTGCATATGTTCAAGCATTACAGCAAGGTCTTAAGGATCCAACTGCTGTAGGTTATCAAGAATTTGTAATCAAGCATCTTAATAAGCCTGCTAACACATTAGCTATTATCGCTAATCAGACTGCAATCGTACTTCTATTCTCAGAAGCATGTGCAGTAGATCCTCGCCTCGCTACAATTTCTCTTGAAGAACAAGCTAGCTTGTCACTCAGAGAACAAGTACCTGGCTGCGACTTATTATCTGTAATCGTAGTAACTCCAGAAGATTATAACCGTGTAGGTATCATGGTTAATGATATCAAGAACACATTCTTAGGTGGTACTACTGATGCAGATCTTGATGTATCGAACTCTATTCTTAGAAATGCATTCATCAGCTTCTCTGATGATCGTGTAGAATATGACAAGTTCGTAGCTGCTTTCGATCCACATGGTGTACCAGTTCGTGCAGATCTGACACTGACTCTATATGTATCTGATCGTGAACAGAGAAATCCACAATGGAACGAACGTTCACAGTACTTCCAGAATGATTTCTCATCTAGACAAGTATTAGGTGCAGTAGGTGCTTATGTAGAATGGGCACGTGACTCTGAAAGATATTGCTTCATGCCAATCTTACACATCAGTTATATGAACTCATGCATCAAGTCAGAAAAGATGATTCCGATCTTATTGACTGCTGCAATCAAGAGATTCTTGATGACTAGAGCTTGGTGGATGCAGTACGATCCGAGCAATTTAAATGGTGGTCGTCAGATAACTAATCTGGGTGCGTTAATTCCAGATGAAACATCTCCAACTGGTCGTTGGATACTTGACACTCCACAGAAGATGCTTCAGTTCCGTGAAACCGCGATGGTGAGGGTTCCAGGTGTAAATGGTATCGGTGATAATATCCCAGTTGTACTTGATATAACTGAAGGTAGAACTAAGTTACCTGGTCTTGAGATGTTTGCAGACGCTGCTGCGAATGTAGATATCATCAACTCACTGAATAACTTCTTAGGTGCTGCAGTATTCCGTCCAGAAGACATTGCTGCTTCTAAGCAGGAATCTGTATACAGCGGATTCTTCTCTGTTGGTCAGCAGAAGATTTCAACTGAATTCATTGACTTCCTCAGTGAGTACGGTAGACGTCCAACAGAAGCTACTAAGTTTGAACTGTTGTGCTTCAAGAGAATCGACCCAACTCAGAAGTTGAATGAGATGAAGGAAATAGAACCTGATGCTCAGTTCCATTACAGAACTGACTATGCATTGTTGACTCCAGCAATCATGGTAGCATTGGTGAACCAGTTAGGTATCCTCAACCAGGCATCATTCGGTGCGAACTCTCCATTCTCATTAGCTAACTACCAGATCAATGGTGCTCAGTGGGCAGCTGCTCAGCAGAACATCATGGGTCCATGTGCAATGATGGGAACATTCAATCCGATCCAGCCTATCTATAACTTCAAGTAAAAGTAGTTAACACCTATGTTGCATTAGCAAATAGCACACCGCTCATAACGAGTGGTGTGTTATTTTTTGTCAGTCTTTCTCAAGACGTCCATAAATATATATTATTTAAATGCTATTGTAAAGGATAGCAAGGAGTACATTAATGAAGATGTATGTTAGTATAATTTGCATCCGAGGTGTATTCTCTGTATACTCGCCGGACTTAGACGCTTCATTCAACATAAGTGAAGAAGAGTGTTTAAGTAGATCATTACCGATAGCTAATATATCGAAAATGGTTAACGAAAGATTCGCAGGGATACCTTTAGGCAAATTATATGTGATAAATAATACGAAGAAATATCTTCGTGACAGGGGTTGTGGTATAGAGTCTTTTATAGACACTGCTGCAATAGAGGTTTAATTTATAGATAGGAGTGAGAAGATGCTGCAGAAAGCAGACATTCTCAAACTTCGCCCAGGTGAAGAGAACGTGAATGCTACTCGCATGTTACGTTTGAATAACTTAGACGAAATGTTTGCAAACTCACAAGGTGCACGTATTATTAATGATGAAACATTAGTAGGTAAGAACTTGGCTAAGGACTTTACTGATGCTATTTATAGTATTAGTGATTCTGAGTTAGGTTTTGTACCAACGTGTTCATGTGGAGCTACCTTTGGTAAATCTAAGCTAGGGATAACTTGTCCAGACTGTGGTACGGAGTGTTCATCTAAATTCATAGATGCATTATCGTATACATCATGGATAGGTATACCAGAACACATGCCACCAGTACTACACCCAACGTGGTATTGGATATTGCGTTTCTGGACTACTATAACCAAGGATGCTAGGGGAGTAGGAAGTAATACTAAGTCCAAGGATACTGATAAGGTATCTATACGACAGGAGAAGTTAGGTCTTATAGATTTCATACTTAATCCTGAGTTGGAACGTAGTAAAGAGGTGAAACAAGAAATACCGGAGGATTATCTACCATATTTAAGAGGTAGAGGATTCAAGTATTTCTACGAACATGCTGATGAGATCTTAGATGATTGGATGTATAATTATCCTAAGACTGTTAAGAAAGTAACACCTGAACTTATCAAGTTTAGAGAAATGTATAGAGATGTGATGTTCACCAAACATCTACCTATCTTACACAACTCTTTACATCCGATAACAAGTAACGGTGCAACTCTTAACTATATTGATAAGTCATCGAAGTTTGCATTGTCAGCGACCATCAACCTATCAGCCGAAGGGTTCAGAGAACATTCGTCTATAGTGACAGAGTCTAGGAGATCTAAGGCGTTATATAACGTATACATGGATATTGTTGATTATTACTGGTCATTAATAGATGAGAAGTTAGCTGGTAAAGGTAAGATAGAACGTAAACAAATATTCGGATCTAGAGTACACAATAGTTTCAGAACAGTTGTGCATCCGCATGATCGAGTATTACCTATGGATGAAGTACTATTACCTTGGGGTATAATGGTACAAGGTTTAGAGTATCCAATACTCAACTACCTAGTCAATAGGAAACGTATACCATTACCGACAGCTTTAGATATTCACACTAGAGCATTGATTAAATATGATCCGTTAATAGATGAGTGTATAACCACATATATTAATGAATGTCCAGAGCACAAACTGCCTATACTACTAGGTAGAAATCCTAAAAAATATTTGGGCGTCATTCTGGTAACAGAGTGAATGCATACGGTGCCTAAACGGGGAAGTCTCACGTAGATAATCTACCGTGCTAAATCACATAGTAATATGTGTAAATGCCTAACGACTATTCTGGGTTAATCGCCAGAAGTACAGTATCAAGCTTATGGATACTGGAAAGAGCACTGGACTCGTTGAGAGTTTGAAATATAGTCTGATTCCGATAGTGATATCGGCGGGTGTTATAACACACCGGGTGAGAGTTGCGATCTCACTGGACAAGATGGTGATGAACTATGGATCAATCATGAAGTTATATGTTCGTGAATATAAGAAAGACCCAGATGATGAAACATTGTCTATCAATGCTTCTATAGTGGGTCCCGCTAACATAGGTAGGCTTTGAAGTCCATTGTTGCATTCGGATTCAGTACTCATGAACTGAACTTACCGAATACAGTTGAAGAGGACAGTTGTGAATAGTGATGTTCATGATGGAAAGACCTCAGCTGGTGGCAGATTCTCATGGTGAGGAACACGAATCAAATTAGTCTATTAAAGGTCGTCTATTCGATTTTCGTAAGTCTATGTTACCGAATAGATAATGAACTTATGAGTTGTTCATTCGAATCGTTTAATGGATATTTGGCACCTAAAAGAAATGTATATACTAGCAACAATGAAAACACAAAGGATCTCTCTAAGCAATTAGAGAAGTCAGAGGAGTCATAGTACCAGTGAAACTGTGATAATAAGCAGTGGAGGGAAGGACTCTAGAGAACTCAGTAGAGTTCTGTGAAAGCCGTATGCGGTGAAAGTCGCACGTACGGTTTGGTCGGGGGCTTTTATTAATAAATCCTATCCGAATACTTTGACGGTAGACTAATTTATTGCCGTCGTTAAATCCCGGAATTAAGCTGGAAAATGTCTCGTTACATAACCAGAACCGAAGTATTGCTTTAAAAGGTAATACAGGGGCAACGCATAGAAAGTGAACCTACTTGAAGTAGAATATAATCTTTCCACGAGGCCGGGAAATTAGTAATATTTCTAATTAAAAGATATGCTGAACTATATAGCGATATATAGATGTGAGAGATAAAAAGCTCTCACGTTAACACATTGGATGAATTATTTGGACTGTTCATATTTGAGTCGGATATTGCGGAGGCATTCTCAGCAATTCATCCATCTCAATTCTTGTTCAGTACTAAGGAGCCGGGACTTTCCTCAGCGATAGGACCATTGGACCAGAACTTCGTGTGTCTGGAAAAGTGGGCTGAAGAAGATCCGGATATTGACCACTTTAAAATAGTGTAAGGAGTAAACTAATGGAGATTCATGAGTTAACACTCGACTCCAATTTATACAACTGGGGTTCTTTATTAGGAACTAACGGTTCTCAAGAGTTATTGAGGCAGATCAACCAAAGATCTGGTGCCGGTAGTTTCTTCGGATCTATGGCGGATCCATTTAGAACGCAATTTCATAATTTCATGCAAACTATCGTAGAACCTATTCGTGCTACTGGTGAGTTATTGGCATCAACAGTCGATACACTTCTCAAGCCGGATAAGTTTAGACCTATTGACAGTCTAGCGCAACTCAAGAAAGGTATTCCACCTTGCATGAGGGAAGGTATTGTCTACTACGAACCGATCAGACAACTCTTGAATGAAGACCGAATCGACGGGTTTGGTATTGATCCTAAGATGTTGCTGCCGGATGATCCATATAAGTCTTTGTGTGAAAATGGTCATGCAACTTCGATGGATATGGACAAGAACTTCAATTATGTACACGAGTATAACTTTACTAGTGCTGATCCTGATCTTACTGCAGAAGAGATAATGGATCTGGACTTAACTCGTCAATACATCGATCAGTTCTTCGCTGATGAAGCGACAGAATACTACGACTTTACAGATTATCCTAGCCTCCACGGTTAGTAGTAAAATGTAATTCAATTGCAATTTAATTACAGGAGACCAGCATCGAATAGATGTCTGGTCTTTTATTTTTTTGTGATAAGGATTACAACACAAGTGGCTAAATTTGGTACTATAAGTAGCAGAGATAGAAAGAAGTTCATCTGCTCATGTGAATGCTTAATATTACGTGTGGATGGGCAGGGAAGATTAATAGCTCCCTGGCTCAGGAATTTTAAATGTTTTTCTAAGTTGATGTATGATATTGCACCGAAATTAAAATACATCAATAATACTAATGTACTAGTACAGACCATCAAACTATACGGACCTAAGTTAGTATTGGTGTGTAAAGTTCCATTAGACGGTAGTTATGGTAAACAACAAATATCCATGATGTTCGATATGATCAAGAACCAACGTAAATTTTTCGAACGAATACTACGTCAGGGTGTAGCTTCGGATGTTGTACGTAATCTATTCAACAACGAAGGTAAGAAAAAATTCTCAATCTCATCCGTCTATATAGAGTACGCTAACCATGATGAAAAACAATTCAATAGATTTGCGAATTGGGGTGGTTCAGCATTTATAGATGTGGATTCTATATTTTAAGGAGATAATCTAATGCCTCTTTCTGTAACACCATCACTATCCTCATCCGAAGGATTCATTAGTGATGTTAGAGATCAAATAAGCAATATCCTTAGATTTATTATCATGAACCCAGGTGGAACTTCAGATCTCTGGGAATCTAGATTGATTAGCTTCAGAACCCTTAGTTCTAAGTATGAAAGTGATAGAGAGACTCTAGCTAGTGAGTTAGAGAGAAGATTGAATGATCTCTTCGCTAGGAAATTTGCAGAATACAGGATAGATGTGGCTTGTACTACCTCAGCATACGACCCAACACAGACTATGGGTTATGACGATGATGGTAGATACACTATATCTTTCAATGTCTTAATTTATACTGGTAACACAGTAGTCGGATTAGTGGATGGTTCCATCATGGTGGATAAACCTACTAACAATATCACTATCGTATTTAGTGATTCCCCAGATAATCAGACTTTAAGTTGAGGAGTAATAAGTCATGAGAAATGAAATAGCTGATGAGCTCATGCAAGTTACTATGCAGCAGAATAGTAACATTGATCCTGTCGAACAACGTAAACAGGAGATGGATAAGATCTACGAAAACTTCGCTGCTTATGCTGAAAAAGATTCTACTATTACTTTAGAAGAATTTAGAAAGTATGAGATATTGTACAGTTCTGAATTAAGAAAGAAGTATATTGAGCACTCTTTAACTCCAGAAGAAGAGGAAGAAATCTCTCAGTTATCATCTGAGTGGTACAGACGTATTAATCCTCAGAGACCAGTACATATTGTCAATAGTAGAGGTGAGGATATCTGCCCACCACTTCCTCCTATTTTCAACAAATTACAGGCTGTGGGTAGTACTGAAGGTTCTGACATTATGAGTGCATTTAACAATGCAGCTGCCAAGGGTGAAGGCGGTGGAATCATGAGTCAGATCGCTATGAAGAAATACGGTGTAGCATTTAACAACATCTACGCTAGTAATCAAGACCCAGAAGCCATGAGAAAAGCTGTAGATGACTACACTAAACTAGCTTCAACTTTTGATAGAGAAGTACTAGGTAAAAATGTACCATCATTACCTACCTCAGAATCGAAAGAAAAATATACCAACAATGATGATGACGACGTTAATCCAGAGTTGGAAGAATTTGAATTCGATGAGGAAGAATAGTGGCAGCTCTCAAAATAGTAGCAGCTGGTGATTTTCATTTTGGTAACCCCAGAATAAGACCAGATGAGCTATATGAAAAAATTAAGAAGTACTTTTATCCGGAAGTACTTAAATCGCACTTAGTGCTACTAACTGGGGATACATACGATCAGTTAACTACAGTTAATAGTCAAGCTAACAAATATGTGGCTATGTTCATTAAGGACTTATTCACTATGTCAGCTAAGTTTGGGATACAAGTAAGAATACTACATGGTACTTATACTCATGACAGAGATCAAGTATCAGTATGTAATTCTCTTATGATCCCAGGGACTAGGGCTAAGATAATTGATGAAATATTCGCAGAAGAAATAACTGATTTTAAGAATGGAGAAGGTGATGTCCCAGGTAAATTAAGAATACTGTATATTCCGGATAATCTACCATATAAGAAATCTGAAGATGTGATAACTCACATAAGAAAGGTATACTCTGTGGTAGGTTGGCAGAAATCTGATTTAGTACTGGGACACGGTACATTCTCACATGCATTACCGTGTGATATAGAACATGGACCTGCGTGTATGTATACTATCGAACAATTCTCTGATATTGTAGAAGACAACGCCCCAATAATCATGGGTCATATTCATACACCTAGCCGTAAGAATAATGTATACTACTGTGGATCGTTTGATAGGATGTCACATGGAGAAGAAGAGCCTAAAGGCTTCTTTACCTTCTCTAAGGAAAATGGCATCTGGAACGCCAAGTTTATTAGGAATGAAGATGCTACATTATTCACTACAGTGACGGTGCAAGAGGATACCCCAGATAAGGCAGTTGACTACTTCATTAAGTTCGTATCTGAGAATTTTCCGAATAAATCAGGACACGTAAGAGTGGTTAATCCACTCCCAGAAATAAGGACACTACTGCATAAGATCTGCGCTCAAGAATTTCCTAGTATAATTTATACTAGTAAGTCTAATGCTGACAAAGATAAAGTATCTATCAAGATAGCAGATGTGTCTTTAGATGTATTCGAAGATGTCAAACCTAATGTTCACAATCTAGGAGATTTGGTATATCAATATCTGTTAGAGAAAGATCTATTAGGTCCTATGACTAAGGAAGAAGTTGTGGAATCAGTCCACGTATTAATAACCGGGTAGGTAGGTTATGTCCGAATTAGAGAAACTACGTATTTTTGTTAAAAAAGAATTAGAGGATGTTTATAGCGAACATCCTTGTGACGATAACGATTCGATGGTTAAGGCCACTAAGATGTACATTTATGAATCTATCCTAAATAAGATCGATTCTATATTACAAGAATCTAAGGAGATCTCTTGCCGTGACTGATTTACCTAAGTTCGGACCAGGCAAACCACAAGAATTCAACGGGATGGAAGTAAGCTATGGTGTCGCCGCTATATTGAACTCCATAGCTGACTTAGCCTATTCTCAAAAGAAGAATTACTGGACGTTGTATCTGGTCAATGTCGAGACACTGATACGAGATAGAAAGAACAACGAACAGGATGTTGATAAGATAGCTAGAAATGTCATAATTGATTGTACAGTACTAGCACAATACTTAGCAGCTTATGTTAAGTCTATGTCAACTCCTAGAATGAAAGTAGAAGCTACTGTATGTTTCTACATGAACAAGTATGAGAATATACCTACTACTTACATCAAGGATAAACTCCCTAAAGGTACTGAAATTCGATGGAAGATTAGAGATAGAGTATATGAAATCATAACTAAAGAAGGTTACATCTCTAATTATGATGATGTGACAGTCACATTCTCATTGTCAGGACTTAAGAAGAATACTTGGCCTCACAGAGATTTTGTCAAGGATCTCATTAGAGGTATAAGTGGTGTACAATTCAAGAAGACTCTAATGATTAGTCACGTACCATTAGATTTTCATTTATACAAGGTATTTAATGACTTTACTATACTAGAATCCTACACTGGAAAATTTAAAACTCACAAAGATTTCGGTAGTAAGGTATTCGGTGATAGTAATATACCATTCAATAAGTATACTCATTTGTTACTAGGTGACAAGTGGTATCTGAAGTCATTGCTTGACAACAAAACTAAAAAGTCGCTTATAGAACGAGCGACTCGTGAACATTGGGCACTGTTACCAGATAGAGCAGTATTACAGTCTCTTGTGGACATGCATCTCCCAATACAAGATTTATTTATCAAACCAGAAATATAGAGGGTGTTAACATGGATGATTTGAGATTTAATCTCCAAAATATTTGGTCGCTTAGAAATGAAAATGGTGACTCTATTAGCTTGTCTCCATTCAACGGTAGAGTATCATTAGTAGTCTTCAAGAAGGGTTCTTCTAAACCTGATATTAAGATGCCAGTATCAACTGCTTATTCTTTAAGATGGACAGCTATCGCTAAAGAACTTATGATGGCAACTCCAGGCATCAAGATTCCATTCGTTCAGATGCGTTATGATCCACAGGCTAAGCAGACTGTTAAAGAATTAACTATCGTATTCGCTAAAGATGAAAAAGGCTGTTACTACTTAGAAGTACAGTCACCTAAGATGTCACCAGTTAGGTTCAATATCAAATCTTCTGGTATGTACTCAAATGGTTCTGATCCTATGACTGATGAAGAACGTAGTTCTATTGGTTTGCAGGAATTTAGCTATGTTCTTAAGAGCAAGATGCATATCGCTGAAATGTTATCTACATTCGGTATTAGACAGCAACAGGGTAGTTTCGGTAACAAAGGTGGTAATAGAAACTTTGGTGACCGTGGTAATGGCGGCGGTAACGGTAACGGAGACTTTAAGAAATCATCAGCACCTGCTGATCCATTCGGTGATGTAGCAGATATCTTCTAAAA
>Ga0256407_10013849_pt1 | contig 10726 bp, 8 predicted proteins | sample RumenRJG_04DNA_FD_193489 | JGI IMG/M metagenome (GOLD analysis project Ga0256407, IMG submission 193489) | Bovine rumen microbial communities from Lethbridge, Alberta, Canada - RJG_04 | ecosystem: Host-associated > Mammals > Digestive system > Stomach > Rumen | place: Canada: Alberta | collected... | reverse complement strand
TATATCCCGATCCTGCACTTCTGGATCGGGCAGAGAAACGTGAAAGCCAAATGAGCCGGAAACGCTCCGGCGCAGCACTTCAACCGACTTGAAAAAAGGAGAATGAAAAATGCCAGGCTATGATTACGAATCGGTTCGGAAGGATCCAGCCAAGCAGGAGGAGATTTTGAATTTCTGCGCCGCGTTCTGGCAATTCTTGGAGGACAACGACGAATCCAAGCAAGAAAATGGCTTCTCCAGACAAGATAAGGAGCCGTTTTGGGAGGCGATCGACGATCTGGAAAAAACGATGCGGGGCGAGACCGTAGAGCGTGAAATCACATTCGACAAGAATAAAAACGTCGGTCCCATCATACTTGACTTCGACATGATGCTCGATTTTATGCGCGGCAGATTGGTCCAGCTGGACAACGGCTCACCCGAGATGTTTCAGAAGATGAAGAAGAGCATTCCCGGCGCGGATCGCTTTCTTGAGCAGATCGGGATGCCGGAGCGGGGCACCGCCGGCTATGTCTTCGATCGATCGAGGGACTTTCTGATGTACACGGCGCTCTATCATGGCAAGGGTCAGCAGAGGCAGATGGACGGGCAGGCGGGTCAGATCCACATTGCCACCGCGTATGCGCTGCGGGAGGCGACCAAGGGCGCGAAGGACTGGAGAAAGGTGCCGGTCACCGACGAATATATGGATCAGCGCAGAGTGGAGATCGACCATGATTTAGACGGCACCGGCACCCTCTCCGATATACTGACGCAGATGGGCAAGGGCGCAGGAACATTGTGCGCGCCGTTGATCTGCGCAGAGCCGGAGGACCTGACGGATACGATCAACGAGCGCTATTGCTCCGAAATACTCCCAGGCGCCGTGAAGGATGTGCAGCAGGACTACGCGAAATATCTGGGGAAAGCTGACGTCGAATTGAACGGAAACAACGTCGTGGAAATTGCCATGCCGACGATGATCAAGGCGGGCCTCGCGGCAAGCGATCCGAAAAAGTACAAGACCTTTCAGGATCTGGACAAAGAGGAGCGAAAGTACCGCCAGCTGTACGAGAGCTTCTATCAAAACATTCCGGACGAAGATCTCAGCGAGCTGCTCGCGGGCGACCCCGCGCAGTTGCTCGGGGCAGTGCAGGAGTACGCGCCGCCCGCCAAGGATCGCATCGAGGAGCTGCAAAAGGCGCTCAAAACCGAGAAGGACATGGCGAAAAAGCTGCGCATCACGGCGGAGATCATGGCCAACCGCGAGCTTGCCGGCGTGCAGCGCGGCGGCAAGGGGTTGGAAAATCGGCCCGATCCCGCGGCGGTCGCGGAGCGCACCGAGGAGCTTGCCGCGGAGATGGTGAAGGTCTACAAGAAGAAACCAAAGACCATGGATCAGCTGATCGCGCAGGCGACGAGCGGCCACGGCGGCAAAATGATGGAGGCGTATGAGAAGGCGGCGCAGCCGACGCGCGAGGCGGCAAAGCCCGTCTCCTACATCGATTACATCAACAAGCTCGACCTTGAAAAGGCGTCGAGCATGGACGTGGCGAAGCTCGTCGCCGCGACGAGCCTGTTCATTACGGAGGAAAAGGGCGCGCTGGCGATGGGCATTCCGGAGGAGATCGACAAGATCGCCGCCAAGATCAACGCGTCCTCGGCGTTCCAGAAGGTGATGAAGAACCCGCAGGTGCTTCAGAACGCGAAAATGGGTCTCGGCTACCCGATTGCCGAGCAGCTGAACAAGGAGCAGCAGGCGGAGCTAAAGGAGCGCGACCGCAAGCAGGCCGAGCGCGACAAGGACACGATCCGGGAGAACGAGGTAGACCCCGAATGGCGCAAAAACATGGACAAGACATTCCTCTCACAACTGAAACACCAAGGCGAGTGGGGGCTATTTGACAGCGAGGCGCGCCAAAACGCACAGCAATATCTGGAAAACAGCCCGGGCTGCCGCGCGGAGGCGATGGAGATCATTGAGGAATACAATCTCAAGGGGCTTTGGGTGCCGAAGCTCTGCGAGATGCCGGACGAGCAGCTCAACGACCCGGAAAAGCACAAGGCGGCGCTGCAAAAGCAGCAGGAGCAGGAAAAACAGCCCGAGGTTGTAAAGCCGGAAAAGGGCGGCGCGGAGATCGGCGGCGCAGGCAAATGAACAACGCGCGAACAGGCGGCTTCCCAACGGGGCGTCGCCTGTTTGACGATAAAGCGGACAGGGGACACGGCACCGAAAAGATGGTAACGATGCAGAATGCGGCGGTGCGGGAACACCATCGGGAAAACGATGGCAGACTGAATGGACAGCCTGCTGACGAATCGCGAGATGCCAAATAGCCCCATCGTCAATTAAACAGTAAACAAATGTACGCAAACCCGAAAATCTGTGCGGTTTTGATGCAAACGCACAGTTCGCACCCAATTCAAATTGACATTTACCTATATTGCTGATAAAGTATCGGTGTAGGCATTGCAAGGAGAGTCAATATGGGCAAAAGAGTCACCATTCAAGATATTGCCGACGCGCTCGGCATATCCCGAAACACGGTTTCCAAGGCGATCAACAATTCGGACGGCCTGGCGGACGCCACGCGGGAGAAAATTTTACAAAAAGCCGTTGAAATGGGCTACAAGCAGTTTTCCTATGTTTCTACCTTGGCTAATTCTGAACGCATCGCAGAAGAAGCCAAGCAGCCGGCCTTTTTTGGTGAGATCGCGCTGTTTACCGCCGCGTTCCTGCACAACTCGCACTTTGCCGCATTGATGCTGGACGGCTTTCAGCGCGAGATCTCCCAACTCGGCTACACGCTCAATACACATCGCGTCACGCAGGAAAACATCGCTGCCCACACGTTGCCGTTCACCTTCAGCAAGGAGCGTACCCGCGCCATCGTTTGTATCGAAATGTTCGATCGCTCCTATGATGAAATGGTCTGCTCGCTGGGATTGCCGGTGCTTTTTGTGGATGCGCCCCCATACCGTTCCGGAGATACGCTTCCCGCCGACCATCTCTACATGGACAACGCCTCCGGCATTATGCAGCTGGTAAACGCCGCACTTGCCAGAGGCATCCGCAAAATCGGATTTATCGGCAACTGGGATCACTGTCAGTCTTTCTTTGAACGCTATATGGCATTTCGGAGCGCGATGCTTCTGGCAGATATTCCGGTGGAGGAACGTTGGTGCATCAAGAAAACCTTTGACGAAGACATGTTTGAGCCGCTCGGAACGTTGGAGGAGCTGCCGGAGCTATTCGTCTGCGCCAACGACTTCGTAGCCTGCGATGCGATCCGGGTTCTGCGCACGCAGGGATGGCGTGTTCCGGAGGACGTGCTCATCAGCGGCTTTGACGATGCGCCGGAATCCCGCCGCTGCGACCCTCCGCTGACCACGGTGCATATCCACACGCAGATCATGGCATATTCCGCGGTGCATCTGCTCATGTCCCGCATCAATCAGCCCTCGCTGGACTATCGCACCATCTACACCGAAACCGAGCTGATCTGGCGCGCGTCCACCGATCCCCAATAATACTATTCTGCAAAGAAAACAAAAAGTTTTCATTGCAGCCGCTGCGCTCGCACATCAGCATAAAAGGAGGAAGCCCCTCTCCCACATCGGGAGAGGGGCATTTTTCGTTCTGCAAGGGAAAGCACAAACCCGGCAGAACGTTAGAGGGGGCTGAGCAAATAGTCCAGATAGCGAAGTACCCATTCCGTCCGCGCGCTGTTCGCAATCACGCCGAGGTAGACGGCGTCCGGAAATCCCGCGGCGAGAAAAATCGGCAGATCGCTCACCTCAATCGCGTTGACCGCGTCTTCCGTGACCGCCTCATAGGACGGCGCTTCGTTCAGATTGTACTCGATGGCGTTGTCCTCCAGAATGACCGTGTTTGAGGTCAGATAGGACGCCAGCCGCTGTCGCAGGGCTTCGTTTCCGTCTGTCAGCTCGGACAGCTCCATCAGGTAGCCGTTCTGGGAGAGAATGTCATAGCCCTCCCGATTCATCAGCACCAGATCCAGCTTCTTGGCGTTGATCGCGCCGAGCAGCTTCAAGCGAGAGGCATAGGCATACTCATGGTTGACAAAAGAGGCGTCGTCCGACAGGTAGAGGTCGCGGTAGAGATACACCTCGTGCTTCCGCGCGCTCTCTCCGCTCCGGGCGATGAACTGCGTGGTGAGCGTATCCTCCAGCGATTCCCCGACAGAGACATTGATGAAAGCGGTGTACAGCACCGCCTCTTTTTTGGTGAGTTGCCGGTGCACCGCGGAGCCGATCACAGCAAGGGCGATCACGCCCAGCAGAATGGGCAGCTTGTAGTAGGCGAAGATGTAGTCCAGCTTCTCCCGGGCGTTCATCTTGCGAAAGGCGTCGCGGCGAAGGGCGCGCTCCTGCGGCGAGGCGCTCATGTCGGCTCGCCCTTGTCCGGCACATAGGCGCAGGCGGCGATCACCGGACGGAGCAGGTGCGAGCTGAGCAGCGCACACAGCCCCTCACCGAAAATAATCATCGGCGTAAACAGGCGCACGACCACAAAGAACATCACAAAGTGGATCACGAAGATCACCAGCGTGCAGAACAGATAATGTGTCCCAATCATCAGTGAGTTGACCAGCATCGCCTTATTCGTATTCTCCACGCTCGCCACCAGCGGAAACACATAGGCGAGCACGATCGCGTAAGCCACCGCCGCCGCGATGATCAGCGCCAGCAGCAGCGTCCAGAACACGGCGGCCGCTCCCGTCGAGCTCGCGCGCAGGTGGTAGACGATGTAGCCATCCAGCGCAAGCACGATACCGCCCGCCAGCAGGATCAGCCACAGCGCCGTCGCCTGCCGGAAGTTCCGGCGAAACGCGCGGAAGAACCGCTCGGTCAGATGGCCCGTATCGTCCTCCGCCAGCTTCAGCGTGACCGCGTAAAGCGCGGCGGTCGCCGCGCCCGACGTGAATACAGGGATCGAACAGGCAAACCAGAGCAGATTCAGATAGCAGCTGCTCGCCACGCGCAAAACGGCCTGACTGAAGGTGCTGTCGTAGGAGAATAACCTCACCCGCTCCGCCTCCCCCTGCATGAGTTGCGATACATTATAACAATAGCTTGTGCGAAAGTCAAACGCCGCTGCCCAAATGTGTGCAATTGCACAATCTGAACCCTTTGCGGAAGCCCTCGGAAACGTTTTCGATTGTGTTGATTTCACAAAATTGTGCGTTTGCTCAGAATTGTATTGACTGAAAAGCGCACAAAAGCTAAAATTTAAGGAGCAAGTTTCCTGCCTGAGTGTGTGCAAATGCACTATTTTATGTGTATGATCGGGCAGGGATAGAAAAAGGAGGAGTTCGATGAGTAAATCTTCACCCGGCACCCCGGAGAAGACCGTCAGCGGCGGAAGACTGCACAACACCGTGGTCTACGTCAAGCAGCATTGGCAGCTGTATCTGCTGTTTCTGATGCCCGCGTTCCTGCTGACGATCATCTTCCGGTACATCCCGATGGGCGGTATTCTGATCGCGTTCACAGAATACAACCCGATCCGGGGAATCCTCGGCAGTGAATGGGTAGGCTTCGAGCATTTCAAGCGCTTCCTGTCCTCTCCGGATTTCCTGAGCTATCTGATGAATACGCTCAAGCTGAGCGTATTCGGGTTGCTGTGGGGCTTCCCGGCGCCGATTTTGCTGGCGTTCCTGCTCAACCGGATCATGAGCGCAAAGACCAAGCAGAAGATCCAGCTCGTGCTGTACATGCCGAACTTCATTTCGGTCATCGTTCTGTGCGGTATCGTTCGCATCCTGCTCTCGCCCACCGGAATGGTCAACTCCCTGTTCGGCACGACCGCGAACTTCATGACCATGCCCCAGGCGTTCCGCACCATTTACATCGCCAGCGGCATCTGGCAGGGCGCAGGCTGGGCGTCGATCATCTACACGGCGGCGCTGTCCAACGCGAGCAAGGATTTGAAAGAGGCCGCGGTGCTGGACGGCGCGAACATCATCCAGCAGATCAAGGCGGTGGAGTGGCCCGCCATCAAGGACACGGTGCTGATCCAGTTCATCATGTCCGTCGGCAACATCATGAGCATCGGCTTTGAAAAGGCCTACGCGCTGCAGACCGACCTCAACCTCGCAAGCTCCGAGATCATCTCCACCTACGTCTACAAAAAAGGCCTTCTGGACGGTGACTACGGCTTCTCTACAGCGGTCGGCCTGTTCAACACCGTCATCAACGTCATCCTGCTGATCTCCATGAACAAGATCGTCGAGCGGATGAACGAAGGCAACGGTATCTGACGGAGGGATCGGTTATGAGTGAAACAAAGAAGAAAAAGAGCGAGTTTGCCAAGCAGCCCCGGGAGGACCGGGCGATCCTGACCTTCGGCTACATCGTGCTGGGCCTGTTCCTGGTGGCGATCATCGTACCGGTGATCTACATCATCCTCGCGTCCTTCATCGACCCGGTCACGCTGCAGAACAAGGGTCTGACCTTCGACTTCAGCAAGTGGACGCTGACCGCCTACGAGCGCGTCATGTCCAACTCCCAGATCTGGGTGGGCTTCAAAAACGCGCTGATCTACTCGGTGCTGTTCACTGCGCTGTCCGTGGTCATCACGCTGCTGGCGGCGTACCCCATGTCCCGCAGCGACTTCAAGGGCCGCGGGTTCTTCAACGCGATCTTCGTCATCACCATGTTCTTCGGCGGCGGTCTGATCCCGACCTACCTGCTCATCAGCGACCTCGGGATGCTCGACACCATCTGGGCGATCCTGCTGCCCGGCGCGTTCAGCGTGTGGAACATGATCATCGCCCGCACCTATTACCGCGGCATCCCGCAGGACTTGCAGGAGGCGGCGGAGATCGACGGCGCGAACGAAATGGTCTACTTCTTCAAGGTGTTGCTGCCCGTCTGCACACCGATCATCGCCACCATCGCCATGTGGCAGTTCGTCGGTATGTGGAACAGCTACTTTGACGCGATGATCTACCTCAACAGCGCGTCCAAGCAGCCGCTGCAGCTGGTGCTGCGTTCCATTCTGATCCAGAACCAGCCGGAGCCGGGCATGGTCGCCGATATGCAGAGCACCGCCGAGCGCGCGCAGCTGGCGGAGCTGCTCAAGTACGCGACGATCATCATTTCCAGCCTTCCCCTGATGATTATGTATCCCTTCTTCCAGAAATACTTTGACAACGGAATCATGGCCGGCGCCGTCAAGGGCTAAACCGGTCATAAAGAAAAAAGGAGAATGAACATGAAAAACAACTTCCGTAGAATTGCGGCGCTTGTCCTCACGCTCGCCCTGACCGCCACGCTGCTGGCGGGCTGCGGCGGCAAGGGCGGCGCGACCGGCGGCGCAAGCGCGGGCCTCGACGTCGACCCCGCCACGCTCGCGTTCCCTCTGGCGGAGAAGGCGGAGATCTCCGGTCTCACCAACTTCCCCGCCGGCAGCGAGGCTGAGCCCAACAACCGCACCATCTTCAAGCGCATTGAAGAGGCGACCAACGTCCACGTCAACTGGAAGGCCATTCAGAGCGACCAGTGGGGCGACAAGATCGCGCTCGAGATGTCCAACATCAAGACCCTGCCCGAGTTCGTGTTCAACGCGCAGTTCGGCGACACCGACCTGCTCAAGTACGCCAAGCAGGGCGTCATCATCAACGTCGAGGAGTACATCGACAAATACATGCCCAACCTGAGCAAGGTCTTTGAGCAGGCTCCCGAGTACCGCACCATGTGCACCGACGAAAACGGACACATCTGGGCGCTGCCCTGGATCGAGCAGCTCGGCTATGAGAAGACCGCCATCCAGACCGTCGGCAATATGCCGTTCATCAACGTCGCGTGGCTTGAGTTCCTCGGCCTCGATATGCCCAAGACCACCGATGAGCTGGAGCAGGTTCTGATTGCGTTCCGCGACAACGCCGCCGCGCTCAAGGCGGAGTTCAACATCGACGGCGACATCATCCCGCTGGCGTGCATCATCGGCGGCGGCAACGAGGACTGCACCATCCTCTGCAACGGCTTCGGCGAGGGCTACGGCGATCCCGACTCCGGCAAGCACATCGTCGTCACCGAGGACGCCAAGGTCATCAGCGCCGCCACCACCGAGGGCTGGCGCAAGGGCGTTGAGTGGCTGCACAAGCTGTATGCCGAGGGCCTGATCGATCCCGACGCCTTCACGCAGGAATGGTCCACCTACGTCGCCAAGGGCAAGTCCGGCCGCTACGGCGTCTGCTTCTCCTGGGACGTGGCGAACATCGTCTCCATCAGCATGGACGACCTGATCGCCGGCAAGGGCTGGCAGCCGCTGCCCGCGCTGAAAGCTGACGTGGTCAACATTACCCCCGCCACCGGCTCCTACACCTCCGGCTTTGACCGCGGCCGCTGCGTCGTGACCGCCAACGCCAAGAACCCCGCCCTCATCTGCGCGTGGCTCGACCAGATGTATGCGCCGCTCCAGTCCCCGCAGAACAACTGGGGCACCTACGGCGAAGATGACGAGTTCGATATCTTCGAAATGAGCACCAACGCCAATGGCGAGCCGATGCTCAAGCACACCTGGCTCGGCGACGCCTCCCCCGTGGAAGTCCGCGAGGCTGAGTGCGTGGGCGGTCCCCTCGCCATCCTCGACAGCTACTACGGTGTGTACGTCACCTGCCCGGACGACGCGCAGTATCGTCTCGACTGGATCAAAAACGTCTACACGCCCGACATGAACACCAAGTACGTTTACCCGAACGTGTTCATGAACACCGATGACACCAAGAAGGTCTCCGACCTGAGCGCCGACCTCAACAAGTGCATCAACACCGCCCGCGCCGACTGGATCATGAACGGCTTCACCGACGCCGACTGGAACCAGTTCCAGAGCGATCTCCAGTCCTACAAGCTCGACGAGTACCTCTCCATCTATCAGAAGTATCTCGACGCCTATCTCGGATAACATCATTCGTCCCGCCCCTTCGGGGGCGGGACAATCAAAAATGGAAGGGAGTTCCCATGACCAGCCAGATTTTAAGAGACGCCAGGCGGTATGAAGCCATCGCGGAGCAGGCGATCCCGGCGTCGGCAAAGCCCGCCTTTCACCTTGCCCCCCGCGTGGGCTGGATGAACGACCCCAACGGCTTCTCCTATTACAAGGGACAGTACCACCTGTTCTATCAATACTACCCCTTCGGTACGAAATGGGGCGTGATGCACTGGGGGCACGCGGTCAGCGACGACCTCCTGCATTGGGAGCACCTTCCCGCCGCGCTGGCGCCGGATACGCTGTCCGACCGGGACGGCTGCTTCTCCGGCAGCGCCGTGGAGCTGCCGGACGGCAGACAGTTGCTGCTCTACACCGGCGTCGTCGAACAGCGGGGTATGCCGGGCGAGCAGGCGGACGCTATCCAGACCCAGTGCGCCGCCATCGGCGACGGCGTGGATTATGAAAAGTACCCCGGCAACCCGATCCTGACGGACGCCGACATTCCCGCGGGCAGCAGCAAGAACGACTTCCGCGACCCCAAGGCGTGGCGGGAGCCGGACGGCAGCTATCGCTGCGTCGTCGGCAACCGCGCCGCGGACGGAAGCGGGCAGCTGCTGTACTACTCCAGCCAAGACGCGCTCCACTGGACGTTTGAGAGCGTGCTTGTGGCGAACCACGACCGTTTCGGCTCCATGTGGGAATGCCCCGACTTCTTCCGGCTGGACGGGAAAGCCGTTGTTCTGGTCAGTCCGCAGGATATGCTGCCCCAAGGCTTTGAGTACCACAACGGCAACGGCACGCTCTGTCTGATCGGACGCTATGACGCGGAGCAGAAAGCCTTCATCGAGGAGACTGACCACGCCATCGACTACGGCATCGACTTCTACGCGCCACAGACGATCCTAACGCCGGACGGCCGCCGCGTCATGATCGCGTGGATGCAGAACTGGGACACGCTGGCGGTCACCATGCTCAAGTCCCCGTGGTTCGGGCAAATGACCGTTCCCCGTGAGCTCTCGATCAAAAACGGGCGGCTGTACCAGTGGCCGATCCGTGAGCTGGAAGCCCTGCGCCAAAACCACGTCGCCTATCAGGGCGTGCGCTTCGAGGGCGAGACCACGCTGACCGGAATCCGCGGGCGCAAGCTGGACGTGACCATCACGATCCGGCCCACGGACAAGGACAACGTCTACAAGAAGTTCGCCGTGTGGTTCGGGGAGAACGAGAAGTACCACACCGCCATCAGCTATCGTCCCTACGGCTCCGTGCTGAAGATCGACCGCAAGTTCTCCGGTTCCCGCCGCGCGGTGATCCACCAGCGGCGCTGTCTGGTGCCCGATCGCGGCGGAGAGCTGACCTTCCGCATGATCCTCGACCGCTACAGCGTGGAGATTTTCGTCAACGGCGGCGAGCAGACGCTGACCGCCACCATGTTCACGGAGCAGGAAGCGGACGGGTTCCGCTTCTTCGCGGACGGCAAGATCACCATGGACGTGGAAAAATACGATCTCATTGAGTAACAGGAGAGCAAACCTATGAAGAGTTTTGATGTAGTCGCCCTGGGCGAGCTGCTGATCGACTTCACGGAAAACGGTTTGAGCCCGCAGGGCAACCCGATGCTGGAGGCAAACCCCGGCGGCGCGCCCTGCAATGTGCTGGCGATGCTGACCCGGCTCGGCAAAAAGACGGCGTTCATCGGCAAGGTCGGCGACGACCTCTGGGGCAAAGCACTCAAAAATGCTGTGAGCGAAGTCGGTATTGACACGCAAAATTTGCTGACGGACAAGG
>Ga0256407_10013848_pt1 | contig 10728 bp, 10 predicted proteins | sample RumenRJG_04DNA_FD_193489 | JGI IMG/M metagenome (GOLD analysis project Ga0256407, IMG submission 193489) | Bovine rumen microbial communities from Lethbridge, Alberta, Canada - RJG_04 | ecosystem: Host-associated > Mammals > Digestive system > Stomach > Rumen | place: Canada: Alberta... | reverse complement strand
ATATTCGTTCTCCTTCACGGCAAATCCTAAAAAGTGACAGTAGTTGTGCAGGATAATCCCGAGGATGGCTATGCCGCGCAGTGCCGCTGATTCCGTACGGCTTAGTAATTCTCCATTTCTCATTTTCTCATTTTCTCATTTTCTTTATTTCCAATCACCTCGTCGTAATCGGTCTCATTCTTGATGATGCGTTTGCGTGCGGCATCATACTTGATACTCAGCAGATTGAGACTGGCCCGATATGCTTTGGTGTGAATGCCGGCGAGATAAACCAGCGTGTGGGCTATGGCATCGGTCATATAGGGCTTGTGAAGGGCTTGTTCCACTTGCCAAACCACATCTGGATGAGCTTCTTTGTAACTCGGTGACATGTAGATCCAGAACGGAATGTCGTATTCGTTACGGGCCATATGGGCATTGATGGTGGCATTGTGATTACGGCAGATGAAATGCACGTCATCGTCATAAACCTGTTCGCCATGGTCAGGAACATAGAAAATGATGGCTTCCTGTTGTTCAAACCTGCGGATAATCTGATCCACGATGGAGTCGTTATAGAGCAGGGAGTTATCGTAATAAGCAAGAACCTGACGCTCCTTGGGACTCAGTTTTGGCCGGTCGTAGTCATCGCCTTTCCATTTCATTTTCGATTTCGGACAGCGGGTGCGATAATCCAGATGCTGGCCCTTGAGGTGGAAAATGATAAGGTTGTGGTCGGTATTTTCACTCTTCAGCTGGTCGAAATCCTTGAGCAGTCCCTCGTCAAAATAGCTCAGCTTGGTATTGCGGGTGTCGAACATAGCCTTTGAGAGCTCGGGATTGTTAAGGAAAAATCCACCGGAAAAATCATAGACGGCTTCTTTCGCCTGCGGCAAGAACTGATTGGTGAGGAAGGTGACATGGTAACCAGCCTTGCGGAATACCTCGGGGAACAAAGGATAGTCACTCCACTCACCGCTGTCGCCCACGCAGTAGAGGGAGAACAGATGTTTGAACACAAAGCTGGTCAGGTTCCATGGAGAGATGACATCTGTGAAGGGATAGAGCTCTTTGTTCTTGGCACGCTCCAACTGCCGCGGCGTAGTGGGCTTGTCATACCCGTAAAGCTGTGCATGATGGCGGTTGTAGCTTTCACCGATAATCATTACGATGTTAGGGCTCTTGAAAGAGCAGGAATCAACCTCCACATGATCCTCACGCTGGATAATAGTGCCTACTTGTGTGGAAGTAAGACGGTTGGCATAAATGGAGAAAAGCAGACGATAGACGGGCTGATAAAGTTCGGCCTTATCTTGCCTTGTCAGTTCATGTTCCACATCTCCAATACGGTCGTATGACATCAGCCGTGCCATTGCTTGTTTGTTAGGCCAGGTCAGATAACCGCAATAGACTACGAGGGCAAGGGTAACAATACCCATAACCACTTTTAATATGGATTCAGCGCCAGGAGCCAGTTGGGGCCCTAATGGACGCTTGTATTCACGGTACCTGTAAGAATGCTTGGGCTTGGTCTTTACATACCAGAAAATGCTCCAGGCAATATGCGCTAAAAGAAGAAGCAGAATCCATCCGGTAGTACCTGTAATCATGTTGAATGAGAGGAACGAAGACAGGAATTCTGAAGCTTCCCGCGAATTGGTCTCACCAACCAGCAGGAGCATGGTCGGGTTGAGGGTGGAACCGAACTCTGAAAAACAATACACATCGACCAAAGCTAATCCATAGGCTATGACATAGAACAGCCGTTTCACCCATTTGCGGATAGTTTTGGGCAAGATGGAAAGTACAACGCAGAGCAGATAGAGGTCGAAAAACAGTTCCGGCCATGCCCAATGATAGGCATGTGCCTTGGGGTTGTTGGGCACCACGGCATAGGTGCAGATGATACCCAGGAGGAACATAAAAATAAAGAAGGCGCTGTTTTTCCGTATTGGTTCGAAAAACAGTCCTAGGATTCTTACAATGATATTGTCTTTTCGCTTTCTCATCATGTTGATTAATTTCGCTTGCGAAATTACGGATTATTTTCGAAACTGCCAAACGTGTGGCTTAAAACTTCACTTTTACGGGTGTTTAGCGATATAAGTGTTCTTGTTCGATGACCATGGCCACCTCTGTGTTCACGAGTCCCCGTACGCTTTTCCCCTCGTGTAGCCGTTGCCGGATTTGGGTACTGCTGATATTGATGAGGGGCGTTTCCACAATCTGAATCTCTGAACCCTGAAACTTTACACCTGAAACCTTACTTCCTTCCCGCGGATAGACGATGATAGGGTAGCGTTTCAGAATATCTTCATAGCGATACCATTTGTCGAAAGCTTCCCAGTTGTCGCCACCGATTAATAAGGTGAACTTTCCTTCAGGGTATTCCTGTTCGAGCGCCTGCAGCGTGTTCCAGGTATAGGACGGTTTGGGAAGGTGGAATTCAAAATCGCTGGCCATCAGCTGTGGCTCCTCTTTCAAGGCCAGGCGCACCAATTGGAGCCGCTTGTCATCATCCAGCAGCTGCTGATCTTGTTTGAAAGGATTCTGCGGTGATACCAGGAACCAAACCTCATCGAGTGCTGCTTTTTGAAGCAGCGATTTGGCCAGACGCACATGGCCGTTGTGAATGGGGTTGAAGGAACCGCCGAAAAGTCCTATGTTCATTAATCTGTATAATGGGAGATTGAGGAAATGAGAAATTAATTGCTCAGGAATTCTTCAACCAGTTTCAACACTTCGGCTTCGGCTGCTGTTAAATCGTCGTTAACCACCACCTTATCGAATTTCGGAGCAAAGGTTAACTCATATTCAGCTTTGGCCAATCTCTGTTCTATCACTTCAGGGGCATCTGTGCCGCGACCTTCCAGGCGGCGGCGCAATTCTGCTATCGAGGGCGGCTGGATGAAAAGGCTCATGGCTCTCTTGCGGTAGTGTTTCTTGATGTTCACACCACCTTTCACGTCCACGTCGAACACTACATTCAGTCCTTGGGCTGTCTTTTCGTCCACCTGTGATTTCAGTGTGCCGTAGAAACGGTTCTCATAAACCTCTTCATACTCCAGAAACTCATTCCTTGCAATCCTTTCACGGAATTCATCAGCGGTAATGAAGTAATACTCCACGCCGTTCTGCTCTGTGCCTCGGGGAGCACGGCTGGTACACGAGATGCTGAAAGTCAGTTTCAGTTCCGGATGTTCTTTCATCAGCCAGTTCACAATGGTTGACTTGCCGCTGCCGCTCGGGGCTGAGATAATGAGAAGTTTGCCCTGTTTCATTATAGTGCGTTTAATACTTGTTCCTTGATCTGCTCCAATTCATCTTTCATCTTCACCACGATGTTCTGCATCTCTGCGTTGTTGCTCTTCGAACCCGTGGTATTGATCTCACGTCCCATTTCCTGAGCGATGAAACCGAGCTTTTTGCCTTGTCCGGCAGGTTCTTCCATCGTCTCACGGAAATACTTCAGGTGATTGCTGAGGCGCTGTTTCTCCTCGCTGATGTCAAGCTTCTCAATATAGTAGATGAGCTCCTGTTCCAGACGGTTCTTGTCGTAATCCACCTCAGGGATACTCTTCAGTCCGTCCACGATGCGGTTGCGGATTTTCTCTACACGCGACTGCTCGTAAGGCTCTATGCTGGCAAGAAGCGAACTGATATTGTCAATCTTCTCCGTAAACTTCTTCTGTAAGGCAGCACCTTCCTGGATGCGGAAATCAATGATGGCTTTCAGGGCCTGTTCTAAGGTTTGACGGACCACATTCCATTCCTCCTCGGAAAGCACTTCCACCTCCGTCTTCGTCAACACATCCGGCATACGTACCAGCGTGTAGAACCAGTCGGCAGGTTCAGGAATACCAGTCTTAGCGGAAATATTCTTCATCTGCTGGTAGTAGTTTTCCACCAGGGCACTGTTGATAGGGGTGGCATCTACGCCAGCCTCTTTCTCTATCCAGATACTGAGATCCACTTTTCCGCGGATGAGTGCCTGTGCCACCATCTGCCTCATTTCCATTTCTTTCTCACGGTAGAGTGGGGCGATGCGTGCGTTCAGGTCCAATGCCTTTGAGTTGAGCGACTTGATTTCAACGTGAATCTTTTTGTCATTGTAGGCTACCACGGCATTACCGTAGCCTGTCATTGATTGTATCATACTATTGAGATGCGTTAAATTTTCTGCAAAGGTACAGTAAATGAGTGGAAAATCAAAATTTATTTTGGAAATTCCCGATTGCGACCCGCTTTCGATGTTTTTAACATCAAAATTACTACTTTTTAATGGAAAATGCGTAATTTTGCAAAATTATTTAGAAGATAATTGATTTATGTCGTGTATATTGAACATAGAAACGAGTACCGATGTGTGTTCTGTGGCTGTCTGCGAAGACGCTAAAACCATCTTCTCCCAAGAAGATCATTCCGGCCCTAATCACTCGGTGACGCTGGGTGTCTTTGTGGACGAAGCCCTCTCGTTTATAGATAGTCACGCCATTCCCCTCGATGCGGTCGCCGTGAGTTGCGGTCCTGGTTCCTATACAGGTCTGCGCATCGGTGTTTCGATGGCAAAGGGTATCTGCTATGGATTGAATATTCCGCTGCTCAGCGTGCCTACACTGGAATTGCTGGCAGTCCCCGTATTGTTGCGGGAGATGATAAAGGAAGAAGACGCGCTGATTTGTCCGATGCTCGACGCCCGTCGCATGGAAGTCTATGCGGGTATCTATACCAGAGCCTTGAAAGAGGTTCGCCCTGTTCAGGCTGATGTCGTGGACGCTGAGACCTATCGGTCCTATCTGGATGAACATCCTGTCTATTTCTTCGGAAACGGAGCAGCCAAATGTATGGAAGCCATCCATCATCCCAATGCCCGCTTGATTGAAGGAATAGAACCTTTGGCAAAATATATGCAGCCATTGGCAGAGCGTCGCTATCTTCAGCAGCAATATGAAGACACGGCTTATTTCGTTCCTTTCTACTTGAAGGACTTCGTTGCCAAGATGCCCAGGAAACTGTTGTGAAAACGGGATTTTGTAATTTGAAATCAGCAATAAAAGATATGAATATAGAAGGTTTAGACTACAACACCCAGCGTGAACAATTGGTGCTGCCCGAATATGGAAGGGAAGTGCAGAAGATGGTGGATCATGCCGTGGGTCTTCCCAGCAAAGAGGAACGCCAGCATTGTGCTGAGACGATTGTGGCCATCATGGACCGCATGTTCCCGCAGAATCGCGAGAATCCCGACTATAGGCAGAAACTATGGGACCATCTTGCTATCATGAGTAACTTCCAGCTCGATATTGACTGGCCTTTCGATATTTCCGGGGCAGCTAAGATTGCCACGAAGCCGGAGCCGCTGGATTATCCCATGTCACAGATTCCTGTGCGCCATTATGGCAAGATGATCTTTGAGCTTTTCGAACAACTCAAGACCATGCCTCCCGGCGAAGAGCGCGATGAACTGGTTCGCGAGACTGCGAATCAGATGAAGCGCAATCTCTATCAGTGGAGCCAGGGCTCTGCCGACGATGAGAAGATTGCCAGTGATCTCGCCCGTTTCACCGATGGCCGTATTCAGCTGGATATTGATAGTTTCGTGTTTGATAAGTTGGATTTCAGTCAGGCCCCACAACAGTCTGGTAAAAAGAAGCGTCGCTAATGCAGTCATTTATCATTGAAGGCGGGCATCCGCTGAGCGGTACCATTATTCCTCAGGGTGCTAAGAACGAGGCATTGCAGGTGATCTGCGCCACCTTGCTCACCAGCGACCCTGTCATTCTCCGCAATATCCCTGATATCCTGGATGTGAACAACCTCATCCAGCTGTTGCGTGATATCAAAGTGAAGGTGACCCGGCTCTCCCGCAACGACTATCAGTTTCAGGCTGATGCCGTTGATCTGGCTTATTTGTCAAGTGATGAGTTCGTGCGCAAGTGTGCGGCTCTTCGCGGTTCGGTGCTGATGATCGGTCCGCTGCTTTCACGTTTCGGCAAGGCAGTGGTGGCAGAGCCTGGAGGCGACAAGATAGGACGCCGCCGTCTGGATACGCATTTTCTGGGCTTCAAGAATTTGGGTGCACATTTTTATTTCAACGAACAGCGCAATGTTTATGAGATAACCGCCTCTTCCTTGAAGGGTTGCTACATGCTTCTCGATGAGGCTTCGGTTACGGGAACGGCCAATATCATCATGGCGGCTGTCTTTGCCAAAGGTACCACCACCATCTATAATGCAGCTTGTGAGCCCTATATTCAGCAGCTTTGTCATTTGCTCAATCAGATGGGAGCCCAGATTTCAGGTATCGGTTCCAATCTGCTCACCATCAATGGGGTGGCAGCATTGCATGGCGGGGAGCACCGCCTGCTTCCTGACATGATTGAGGTGGGCTCTTTCATCGGTATGGCAGCCATGGTTGGCGAGGGTGTTCGCATCAAGAATGTCTCGCTGAAAGACCTCGGCATTATCCCCGATGCTTTCCGTCGTCTGGGTGTGAAAATCAAGGTGGAGAGCGATGATCTCCTCATTCCCCGACAGCCCCACTATGTCATCGACTCGTTTATAGATGGTAGTATCATGACTTTGGCCGATGCTCCTTGGCCCGGACTCACCCCCGACCTTCTTTCTGTATTGCTGGTCGTAGCCACACAAGCCCGTGGTTCCGTGCTCTTCCATCAGAAGATGTTCGAGAGCCGCCTGTTCTTCGTGGATAAGTTGATCGACATGGGTGCTCAGATCATCCTCTGTGACCCTCACCGTGCTGTGGTGGTGGGTCATGACCATAAGAAGGTGTTGCGTGCCGGGCGCATGACGAGTCCCGATATCCGTGCGGGTATTGCGCTTCTGATTGCTGCCCTTTCGGCCAATGGTACCAGCCGTATTGACAATATAGCCCAGATTGACCGTGGCTATCAGGATATTGAAGCCCGGCTGAACGAATTGGGTGCCAGGATTACGCGCGTGGAGAGTTGATAGGAAATGATTAGACAGGAAGACGTATATAAGATTGGACGCTTGGGAAAGCCGCATGGCGTGAAGGGTGAGATCACCTTTCAGTTCCAGGATGATGTGTTCGACCGTGTGGATGCCGACTATCTCATCATTGAGGTGGACGGTATTCTTGTACCCTTCTTCATCGAGGAATATCGTTTCCGTTCCGACGAAGTGGCTCTGTTGAAGTTGGAAGACATCGATACGCAAGAGGCTGCCCGCCAGCTCACCAATAGTGACGTCTATTTTGAGCGTCGCCTTTCCGATGAGGATGAAGACCGTGATTCTTCACTCTTCACTCTTCATTCTTCATTTCTTATCGGTTATCGCTTGGTCAATGATGCCGACGGGAAGGAGATCGGAACAATTTCCGCTATCGACGACACCACCGCCAATGTGCTGTTTGAACTCGAAGACGGCAAACTCATCCCCGTAGCCGAAGAATTTATAAAAACCATAGATAGCGACAAGCGTGAAATCAGGGTAACCTTACCCGAAGGATTATTGGAATTATGAAACAAAAAATATGCATCTTAGGCTCTACCGGTAGTATCGGAACGCAGGCCCTCGACGTCATTCGGGAGCACAGCGACCGCTACGAAGCCTATGCGTTGACCGCCAACACCCGTTGGGAACTCCTTGCCCGTCAGGCCCGTGAGTTTCATCCCGTTGCGGTGGTCATTGCCGATGAACGCTATTATGAACCTCTTCAGGAGGCACTTGCTGATACCGATATAAAGGTATGGACGGGCGTTCGTGCACTCGATGAGATTGTGGAGGCCGAACCCATTACCGCCGTACTGACCGCCATGGTGGGCTTTGCAGGTCTTTCACCAACCATCCATGCCATCAAGGCCCGCAAGAAAATCTGTCTGGCCAACAAGGAGACGCTGGTAGTGGCTGGTGAACTGATTTGTCAGTTGGCAGGTGAATACCACACGCCCATTCTGCCCGTCGACAGCGAGCATTCCGCGATTTTCCAGAGTCTGGCCGGAGAAGGTGACAACGAGATAGAGAAGATTCTGCTGACGGCCTCAGGAGGTCCCTTCCGGTTGAAGTCCATGGAAGAGATTGCCAAGGTCACAAAGGCCGACGCCCTGAAACATCCCACATGGGATATGGGAGCGAAGATCACCATCGATTCCGCTTCCATGATGAACAAAGGTTTCGAGGTCATTGAAGCCAAGTGGCTGTTTGGCGTGCCGGCAGAGAAGATTCAGGTCCTCGTTCATCCGCAGAGCATCGTGCATTCTGCCGTACAGTTCGTGGACGGTTCCGTCAAGGCGCAGTTGGGAGTGCCCGATATGCGTCTGCCCATCCAGTATGCGTTTTCCTATCCCGACCGCCTGCCGCTGACAGGTGAGCGTCTCGACCTTTTCCGTCATCCCCTGGAGTTCTTCGAACCCGATCTGGAGAAGTTCCGCTGTCTGGCCCTTGCCTTTGAGGCCATTCGTCAGGGAGGTAACATGCCCTGCATCGTCAATGCTGCCAACGAGATTGTCAATCGCGCCTTCCTCGAAGACCGTTGCCGGTTCCTCCAAATGGCAGAGATCATCGAGAAGACCATGCAGCGTGCCACCTTCAATGCCAATCCCGACTACGAAGTCTATGTCGAGACCGATAAGGAGGCAAGAAGGATAGCGGCTGAAATGCTGTAACCCCTTCCCGAAGGGGAGGAGAGCCTGACGGGGTTCCACTTTATGAGAGAAAGAAATCAGTAAATAGTAAATATCATGTGAATGTGTCTGCCACCCCCTTGAAACCGCAGGCACACCCCTCCAGAGGAGAGGTCGGGGGAAGTTTTTATGGAAGTATTTTTGATAAGACTCTTACAGTTCATTTTGGCCATTTCGCTCCTTGTGCTGCTGCATGAGGGAGGCCACTTCTTCTTCTCCAAACTCTTTGGCGTACGCGTTGAGAAATTCTATATGTTCTTCGACGTAGGCATCGGCAAATGGGATGGATCTATTTTCAAGTTCAAACCCAAGAACAGCGACACGCAGTATGGTGCAGGCTGGCTTCCCTTGGGCGGCTATTGCAAGATTGCAGGCATGATCGACGAGAGCTTCGACACAGAGCAGATGAGCCGTCCCCCACAGCCTTGGGAATTCCGCACCAAGCCAGCCTGGCAGCGACTCCTCATCATGATTGGAGGTGTGCTGGTTAATTTCCTGCTGGCCCTCTTCATCTATAGCATGGTGATGTTCTCTTGGGGCGACAGCTATTTCGATACGAAAGACATGACCATGGGCTTCAAGTTCAATCAGGACGCCAAAGCCCTCGGATTCCAGGACCACGACATGCTCATCAGCTACGACGGCAAACCCTTCGGCCGTTTCGATGTGGACGTCTATCGCCATATAGCCGATGCCAAGACCGTTACGGTGAAGCGTGGCAATAAGAATGTCAATATCCAGATGCCCGAAGACATGAGTCTGCTCGACATGCTGAAGACTGAGCCAGCCTTTGTGCGTCCCTTCGTTCCTGCCGAGGTTGATACGGTCATGCCCGAATCCCCTGCCGCCAAAGCCGGCATGCAGAAGGGTGATAAGATTGTCTCCATCAACGGAAAACCCGTTGACAGCTGGACGGAATTCACCTATCAGGCAGGAGTGCTCAGCGATATGCTTGCCAATGCCAAGACCAAAAGCGACAGCTTGAAAATCCGTACGGCAACCATCGTAACCACCCGCGACACCCTGCATCTCGTGCTCACCGAAGACCTCAAGCTGGGCGTAGGCCAGACCTCCATCGCCTCCTATTATGAACCCGTGAAAGTATCCTTCGGTTTCTTCGAGAGTTTCCCCGCAGGCATCAAATATGGCATCAATGTGCTTCGCGGCTATGTCAGCGACCTTCGCTACGTAGCCTCTGCCGACGGAGCCAAGTCGTTAGGCGGTTTCGGCGCCATTGGTTCCCTCTTCCCCCCAGTTTGGGACTGGCATCAGTTCTGGATGATGACTGCCTTCCTGAGCATCATCCTTGCATTCATGAACATCCTGCCTATCCCAGCCCTCGATGGCGGACATGTGTTGTTCCTGATTTACGAAATGATCACCGGTCGCAAGCCCTCCGAGAATTTTCTCATCAAGGCAGAGTATGTCGGATTCGGCCTCCTCATCCTTTTGATGGTCGTGGCCAATCTGAACGACATCCTGCGCTGGCTGGGCTATATGTAATCAAAACCAAAGCATCCACCTCGAAAGAGGTGGATGCTATTTGGAGTGATAAAGATGTTAGTTAGCTGTACCAGATTACGCTGTTGCTGGAAGTCTCGTAATGCACATCCTCATCGTTGTAGATGTTATCCAGCTCGTAGTCTTCCTGATTGTGCATTTTAGGTTTCATTTTCATAGTTAATTCTCCTTCATTTAAATGAGTTACTTTAGATAAAATGATCATTCATCACTGCAAATATAGAAATTTTTTCGATTCGTTGTATCTTTTTCTATCATATTTTAGTGATTTTATACACAATTAAGGATAAAATGAGCATTTATCGGTAACTTTTGAGAGAATTTTACGGTTTGAAATCATTTTTACCATTTAAGTTTCTATTTGAAATCTTCCGACGCGAAACTCCTACAAATTGTAATTTTGACACTTTTCAAAATTGTGCATCCGCCGTACAATTTTTTCTCATAAAAGTTTGTCGTTTCATTTTTTTGTATTACCTTTGCACCGCATTTTTCTACCGTGAATGCCCTGAGTGATGCCCAGATGGCGGAATTGGTAGACGCGTTGGTCTCAAACACCAAT
>Ga0256407_10013845_pt1 | contig 10729 bp, 11 predicted proteins | sample RumenRJG_04DNA_FD_193489 | JGI IMG/M metagenome (GOLD analysis project Ga0256407, IMG submission 193489) | Bovine rumen microbial communities from Lethbridge, Alberta, Canada - RJG_04 | ecosystem: Host-associated > Mammals > Digestive system > Stomach > Rumen | place: Canada: Alberta... | reverse complement strand
AGAGAGTATTAACAAGCCGAATCGGCGCAAAATCGGCGCAAATGCGTTTTTGAGGAATGCCGAAGATGCCCATAAACAAAGGGATACTCAAAGAAATTGAATGTCAGATTCCGGTTCTGAAGGTCCAGGGTTTGAATCCCTGCGGGATCACGAAAGATGAAATATCTCTGAAGATGAAAAAGAAAAAGGAGAACTCAACGTTCTCCTATTCTTGTATAAACAAAGCCCTGTTCCTCGACTTCCTGCCGGTCGTAGATGTTTCGGCCATCGACAATCACATTGCCGTTCATCACCTTCTTGATGACATTCCACGAAGGCAGTCGGAACTGACGCCACTCCGTCATCAAGGCAAAGACGTCGGCACCATCGGCAGCGTCGTACATATTCTTACAATAGGTGACGCTATCCCCTATCCTGCGCTTGCACTCGTCCATCGCAATGGGGTCGAACACGCGGATAGTGGCACCGTCATTCAACAGCTTGTCAATCACCACCAGGGCAGGTGCCTCGCGCATGTCGTCCGTCTCGGGCTTGAAACTCAAACCTACAATGGCAATCGTTTTGCCTTTCACGCTACCTACGGCACGGATTATCTTATCGTAAACGATTGACTTCTGCTTCTCGTTGACGCGCTCTACAGCCTCGATAACCTCCATGTGGTATCCGTTATCGATACCCGTATGCATCAGGGCCTTCACGTCCTTGGGGAAACAACTTCCGCCATAGCCACAACCGGCATACAGGAATTTTGTGCCGATACGGGCGTCGGTACCGATACCCTTGCGCACGGCATCGACATTAGCACCTACGCGTTCGCAGAGGTTGGCAATATCGTTCATAAACGAGATACGCGTAGCCAACATGGCATTGGCGGCATACTTGGTCATCTCGGCAGAGGGGATGTCCATGAAGATAACGCGGAAGTTATTAATCAGGAAGGGCTTATACAGTCGCGTCATCACCTCCTTGGCCTTCTCGCTCTCAGTACCTACCACCACGCGGTCAGGCGACATAAAGTCCTTGATAGCAGCACCCTCTTTCAGGAATTCCGGGTTTGAAGCCACGTCGAACGGCACGTCCACGCCACGTTTCTGCAACTCTTCCTGAATGGCAGCCTTCACCTTCTTGGCCGTACCGACGGGCACGGTAGACTTGGTAACAAGGATGGTGTATTTGTTGATGTTCTGACCAAACTGGCGGGCCACAGCCAACACGTACTTCAGGTCGGCAGAACCGTCCTCATCGGGAGGCGTACCTACAGCCGAAAACACGACTTCCACATCGTCCAACACCTCTGTGAGGTCGGTGGTAAACTGCAAGCGTCCGTATTCCACGTTACGCTTTACCAACTCTTCCAATCCTGGTTCGTAGATGGGCATGATGCCATTCTTCAGTTTTTCTATCTTCTGTGTGTCCACATCGACACAGGTAACATGCGCACCCATTTCAGCGAAACACGTGCCGCTGACCAAACCTACATAACCAGTTCCTACAATTGCTATATTCATATCACTAATAAGTTAATTCGGCTGCGAAGGTACAACTTTTTTCCCTATCCGCCAAATAATTATATCAATTGAAACAAAAAAACGGCAATTTTGTTGGAAGATAAACAGAAAATCACTATATTTGCAGTCGAAAGTATGAAATAACAGATTAAAACTAATATGCTTATGAAACAGATTGTACTTACCATGATGGCTCTTGCAACCATTTGCACGCAGACAGCCACAGCCCAAAACAGAGTTAAGAACCTCTATACCGAGACGCAGACGCTGAAGGTGGAACAGGTGCAGAACACCGACATGCCTACTCAGGTAAACCGTTATCTCTTTGCAGGTTACAACACGCTATGCCTGCCCATGACGCTGAGTGCCGAACAGTTGGCAGCAACCGCCAAGGACATCAAGGTTGAGCGTTTGGCAGCCATCCGTCAGGAAGGCACTACTGTACAATTGCTCTTTGTCGACTGCACCAACGAGGGTATCGAGGCTGGTATGCCCTACCTCATTTTCTCGCCCACACGCCAGTATCTGAGAGCCAAGAATACGGACGCCTATGACATCGACACAGAAGTGAAGACGGTTCGCATGACCGACAATCGCGGCAATCAGGTTTCGTTTGCCAGCAGCTGGAACATTCGCCAGAAGGACGGTCTCTACGGTATTCCTGCCAAGCAGAATGTCGAGATTCTGGAGAGCGTACTGGTTCGCACCACCGAGGAGCTGTCTATCCTGCCTACACGTTGCAGCTTCAGCTGGGAACAGCAGGCTCCATCAGCCGAAAAACTGGAAATCATCCACACGAACATGGCCGACGTTACAGCCATTGGCCAGCAGGTGAAGGTTAAGAGCAACGCCGACGAGAAGATCTACGACCTCAACGGCCGTAACGTGAGCGCTCCTGCCAAGGGCATCTACATCAAGGGTGGCAAAAAGATCGTGAAATGACGATTAATATGACACAATGGGTGGCCGACATCATCCGACAACGGAAGGTGGCGGCCATTCCTGTAATGACACATCCGGGCATTGAGCTGAACGGGCACACCGTCCGTCAGGCTGTCAGCGACGGCAATATCCATTACCAGGCCGTGATGACGCTGGCCAAACAGTTTCCCAGTGCAGCAGCGTGTACCATCATGGATCTGACCACCGAGGCTGAAGCTTTTGGCGCCCAGATAGCTTTTAGCGACGATGCCGTACCTGCTGTTGCCAGCCGTCTGTTGCCCGATGTCCAGAGCATCTATGACCTGCAGGTGCCGTCGCTCTCAGCTGGCCGCATTCCGCAATATCTGAAAGCCAACCTCCTGGCTGCCAAAGATTCTTCACTCTTCACCGGCGAAGCCGATTCTTCACTCTTCACTCTTCACTCTCCACTCTTCGCTGGCTGCATTGGTCCTTTCTCATTGGCTGGCCGCCTCTACGACATGTCCGACATCATGGTACTCATCTACGAGCATCCCGATGCCGCCCATGTATTGCTGGACAAGTGTACGCAGTTCATCCTGAAATATTGCGAGGCCCTGAAGCTGACGGGTGCCAATGGTGTGCTGATGGCCGAACCTGCTGCGGGCTTGTTGTCCAACGACGACTGCCTCACGTTCTCGTCGCCCTACGTGAAGCGTATCGTCGACCGCGTGCAGGACGACCACTTCATCGTCGTTTTGCACAACTGCGGCAATCAGGGCCACTGTACCCGTGCCATGGTAGCCACCGGTGCTGCCGCCTACCATTTTGGCAACAAGTGCCAGATGGATGAAGTCATCCGCGACGTGCCTCCTACGGCTCTCGCTATGGGTAATCTTGACCCCGTTTCGCTGTTCAAGGACGGCACTCCCGAACAGATGCGCAAGGCCACTTTCGACCTGCTCGACAAGATGCGCGCCTATCCGAATTTCGTGCTCAGCAGCGGATGCGACACCCCGCCACACACGCCCATCGAGAACATCAACGCCTTCTTCGAAGCTCTAAACGAATGGAATAATCAATGACTATCAAGACGCTGACATATAATCAGTTATCAATTTCAGAGAAAGACATCTACGAAGCCATGGGTTATCACGACACATGGCCCGACGAGTCGACGCAACAGGAGACGCGAGCCATCATCGACGACGTGCAGCGTTGGTTGCGTCCCCAGTTCTGTTTCCTGGTATGCCAGGAGTTGCCAGCCTTCGATATCGGACGGATTATCCAGCGCCAGCTCAGAGGCTCCGAAGCCTATGCTCTGTTTATCTGCACCAGCGGTGTTGAGTTCGAGACCTACCAGCAACGACTGAAACAGGAGGGCGACATGGTGCGCGTCTTTATTGCCGACTCGTTAGGTTCCGTCATTGCCGAGAAGTGTGCCGACCAAATGGAGACAGCCCTACAGGAGAGCATCGACAAACTCGGTTGGCACCATACCAACCGCTTCTCGCCAGGCTATTGCGGCTGGCACGTCTCGCAACAGCAACTGCTCTTCCCCCTGTTCGACGGCTACACCTGCGGCGTCCGTCTCACCGACTCGTCGCTCATGCTGCCCATCAAAAGCGTCAGCGGCATCATCGGCCTCGGCAAGGAAGTCCGCAGGCTCGACTACACCTGCGGTCTCTGCAACTTCGAAAAATGCTATAAGCGCAAAGCAAGATCTTGAGCTTATAAGTCATCTTGTTGGCAAGTCACTATACTCACACACCAAAGTCAGTACATGACACATCAAAAAAATAATCGAGAAAACCAAGTGTTTTCCCGATTATTATAAAGTTAATCTTGGGTCTTGAACTGTTATCCACTCCGATGACGACTCCCATCTCGTTGGCATTCACCTTCTCGTTTTCCTTTTCTTTCTTCATAGACTTGTTGCTAAAAATTAATGCAATGCAATAATGCAATATTACTCGTTACTCCCTAAGAACGATATCCGCTTCAGTGGTAGCATGTTCTTGTCATCATCAGTCATCTTGTCGTAGAACTCCAGCCACATGTCGATGAACTCATCACCATCTATCAGACGGATGAACTCACGCGAACTTGTTCCGGTAGTCTTGGCATCAGGCGAAAATGTGCCACTGGTGACGAACAGAGCGATGTCGCCAGCACGGAGCACACCCAGCAGGGCGCGAATGTCTGAGGCACCGATGGCTGTGTCTGGCTTATGCTTCACCTGTACTTTTATACGTGGAGTCTGAGCGCCAAGTGGATCTAAGTAAGCCGTGATGTCGATACCACCATCCTTGCCCTTGGGTGCAATGAAAGGCGTGTGATAGCCCATGGCCCTCAGCAGTGCTGCTACCATGTCCTGGAATTCATAAGGACTCTTTGAAACGATGAATTTTCTGATACCTTCGCGAGCATCCGACTCCAACAGGTCGAGATTCATGCCGTTGTCCTTTTCAGCAGTCTCGTCATTGGGCCCTTCATCAGGAGTTTCCACCTTGGGGTTCAACCGCCGCCATTCATGATAGGCATCGTTGGCAATCGTCATTACATCTTCGGGAGTCTTTTTCAGCACAGCCTCGCCTTCAGGTGTCAAGTACCAATTGCCACTTTTCTTCACTATGAATCCTGCCTTCTGATAGTCTATCGAATAGAATTGGAAACTATTCGTCCAACGAATATATTTCATCTTTCCTGCTGGCTCTTTCTCCCAGTCTGTCAGTTCGACGTTCTCATTTACAAAAGGATATAGCTCCTTTGCCGGCATACTGCCACCTCGGCGGCTCATTTCCTTCATCACCGCGTATAGCGTCTTGGTAGCGCAGGCTTTCGTTCTGCTGAATTTGTCTTTTGCCATATCTCGTAGTTTTATCTATTTCCTTTTGCTCTATTATGAGTCTTGCACAACATCTGGCAATTCCTAATGTCCGTTGCACCGCCCTTACTCCAGGCCGTAACGTGGTCGGCATCCATCTCTTTGAAAGTCCAAATGCGTGTCTTGTTATTATTGTCACCACAAGCGCATAAAGGGCAGTTACTTGTACCCTGTTTTTTTGCCTCTGAAGTCTGTCTGGCATAAGCGACTTTCTTTACATCATCTTTGAAAACTCGTATATTAAGAAGACTCTTTTCTTTCTCACCGTTTAAAACATACTCATAAATATTTTTCCTTACGCCAATATATGGATCATTAAACAATTCCTCTATACGGTTTTGATCTGGTTTGGGACTTTCTTTATAATTATCAAATAATTTACCCCAGTTTACATCATTCATCTCATCGTGAACAACATCGAAATGCTGTTCTATCCAATCGATGACAGCATCAAAAAAATCCTGAAGTTCTTTGATATTTGTGTCATTTCTATGAGTTTGCATATATTTTCTGACTGCCAAATCCCCGTCTTTTTCTCGATAAGAGTGACAGACCCATTTCAACGCAGTATGTAGATAGGCTTGTCTGCGTAAATCCCCCTTAATGTAACATCTCCATTCTTGTGAATTTGAATTTGCTGAGTTACTGAAAACTTTCTTTGCTTCCGTGACAAATGGACCTGAATATACTGCATTCCACAATTCCTGTTTTTCTAGTTTTATTCCTGCTATATTTATTGTCTCAAACCACTTACGTATATCAGTTCTGGTACCTTTGCAGATATAAACAAGAATCTTGGTACTGAAGAATAATTCTCTATCTTCGTCTGAAAGAGCATCAATGTCCAAAGGCACTCCATCCTCGTCAATTATTTCCATCTTACCAATAGCAAAACGACCTATTGATGTGATACGTTGTTGCCCATCCAACACCTCCAACATTCCGTCTTCACGCTCGTTAAAATAGAACAAGCCGATAGGATAGCGTTTAAGTATACTCTCTATTACTGCTACATCCTTTTTTTCGCTTTCGTAGATATAGTTGCGTTGATATTCAGGCTGAATGATTAATTTATTATTCAGGCCATAAATACCTTTTTCCTCTAACTTGTTATATGTAAAATTCTCGCAAAGTTCTCTGATTGTGATATCAGTCACCAACCTTGCTTCCATAGTTGATTTCTCTTTCATCTTTTTCTAATTAATATCCTTACATATTTCTGTTCGTAGAGTTTTCCATCCACTTGATAGTAAGTTTCTCCGTCAAGTGGCTTGTCAAGAAGGACGACAGGACCATCATTCAGTTTTGTTACACGTTTTCTCTTACCATACTTGTCTATTTGTATTTGTTCTGGATAGATTTTGGTTTTGTAACCCTTAAACCACGTCTTAGTAATTCCTAAAACTTCAAATTGCTCTGGGCAGTAATTATCAAAGAAAGAAACAGGAACACCCATCACCCCATCATAGTCCGAAGGAATAGCATCGACATAAGGCACTTCTATAGCGTCATAGTTGTCATAATGCTCATAATCCTTACGCCCCTTTAACTCTGTGTGGCGACTATATCGGAGATTTTTAGCTAGAGTCATAAAAGAGGAAAAAGTATGACGTTTCCCTAATTCGACATTTGTGTACCAACAACAGTTTCGGAATTTCACCATACCTGTTTTTTCGTCATAAACGCCATCAGCATAATCTCTTGCCTGATCCGGCACTCGGAAAAAAGCATTACCATTTTCAAAACCACCACCTAGCCAAATTTCGTTTTTCATGAGTAGTGGGAATACTTCTTTATATGATATAGCATTCATCGTTCCAATAATGATAAATTTCTTATGTCCTTTCATAATCCAATGAATGAACTCACGTAACAAAGAAAATGGCGGATTTGTGACAATAAAATCGGACTCGTCACGTAAGGCTGTAACCTCTTCAGAATTAAAATCTCCATCACCATTAAGATACCTCCAGTGAATATCGTTTATCCCGACTTTTTTATCACCACACTCATCTCTGTCAAGGATGAAAATCTTTCCGTGTGTTCGCGACATATCTGCATCATACTGTGGAGCGTTTTTTTCAAAAAGTGATGGCTCATAGGGAACCTTTAACTTTTTCGCCTCAGGTGCATAGCTCGTGCTAATCAACCTTTTCAGTCCAAGCTTTTTGAATTTGAGAACAAAATATTTTGTAAATTCACTCCATTCTGGATCGTCGCAAGGCAAAAGAATCGTCTTATCCTTAAATACATTAGGATTGTAATCTATATAACATGACATTTCGTTACTGATGTCATTAAATTGAGTGTAAAACTCGTCATTTTTTGCTGCCTTGGCGTTCCCTAAATTTGTATTTGCCATATACAATTGATAGTTTTTTGTCCATATTGGCATCTGACTATCAATCGCCGACGCACAAAGAAGCGTGATGCTCCTTATGCGTTGAACTCAGAGGCATGCCCAGGAAGGAAACCCCATCTATCCAATAAGAATGCATCACGCTGATTGCGTAAATGCACTGCTAATATTGGATAGAATGGAGATGACATAACCTGACACCCCACATCTCTATTACTTCAGAGCGTATTTATTTCCAAACTGTTTCCTGGGCATTTTGGTTCAACGCGAAATAATAGCAAATGCTTCTTCGTAAGTCCGGATTTCTCCCCGAACCGAGGGCAAAAGTACAAAAAAGATTAGAAATAAACAAAAAAATGACGAAAAATTTGGATTGTAACTAAATTTTAGTTACATTTGCTGGCAAAAAGTAGAACAATTGTTATGGGAACAAAAGATAAGCTGCGTGAGAGGTTTCTGAAAATGCCCTCGGACTTTACGTTCGATGAGATGCAACGGCTGTTGGAAGGCTATGGCTACGAGCGTAGTAACAAGGGCAGGACGTCTGGATCAAGGCTGATATTTAAGAATGGCAACAAACGCCCCATCATGTTACACAAACCACATCCTGGCAATATCATGAAGGAGTATGCCATGAAGCAGGTTTTGGACGATTTACGTGAAGCAGGATTAATTAAATAAAAATGGGAGGACAACGATATGAATACAATGACATACAAAGGCTATATCGGTTCGGTGAACTACAGCGACAAAGACCAAGTGTTCTTCGGCAAGATTGAGGGAATCAACGGTCTGGTAAACTTCGAGGGGGAGAGCGTTAAGGAATTGACCAACGCCTTCCACGAGGCTGTGGACGACTATCTGGCCTATTGCGAGGACGAAGGCATTGAACCGGATAAAAGCTATACTGGCGTATTGAACGTGCGCCTCACGCCAAGCATTCACCGTCAGATAGCCATGCTCGCACTACAAGCTGGCATATCCATCAATGCCTACATCAAAGACGCATTGGAGGAAAAAGTGGAGGAAGCCGTAGCGGTATAGAAAGCTGGGACTTTCCCTGTCATTCTGAGCCGTAATCTCGTGGGGCACGAGCCGTAATCTCACCATCGACGAGCCGTAATCTCGTCGGAAATCTCTTTGTTCTGCCACTCACGTATAGACAACTTTCTCGACGATAAAAGCATTTAATATTGCAATATTGCATTGCTTTTGTTTTTAGGTCATAGGTAGAAAAGATGAGAAAGAGAGTAAATATAGTATAAGTATTTATATATTAATAAGTTATATTAAAAATTACCTATTATTTACCCATTTTCTACCTCTTTCAATTTCCGCAAAAATGCAATGCAATGCAATTTTGCAATATAAGACACCAATTATCCCAGAAAAAAGTCGTATCTTTGCAGGCAAATTTACAAATCGAAGACAGTTATGGATAATAAGATTGTTAGCACCACTTACGTACCGCTCCAGCCACCGTATAAGATTATCAAACATGGATATAAGATAGGGGTGCAGATAGGTACCCAGAGAGTCACCATTGCCGGCGGTTCCCCATTAAAGATTGAAACCCGCAATTATCCTGTAGTTGCTGCAGAGGATAGGATAAAGGCATTGAGAGATGAAAAGTTCACTGTTGACAGCAGCTGTGAGGGAGAGGTATGGGATAATGTAGAGTCGAAAGAGGTGTCCGTACTTTGCGAATTAGGTACTCAACTACATTGGATGGACTTTATCAAAATACTATGGCATGACCACTCTCGGTTAGGCAACCACTGTGAGAAGATTCAGAAGGTGCATATCTTCAATAAAATAATAAGATACAATGGAAGCCAAGAATTGCCTTCTCCCGGCTTTCATACTATTCACCTTCTTACAGAAATGTCAGGAGGCATGCCCGAAGTAGTGTGCTCGGCAAGAGATGACGTTTTTGCACTCAATGTGGCGTGGGCCGATGACCCTGCACTGCTGGCTTCCAGTTTAGAGGGAGACCTGATGGATTACCTATTGATAATAGCGCCTAACCGTTCAGCGAATTATTGGCACTTGACATACGAATCTGCCGATGAGCGTCTGCTGCCTGTGGTCGAAAGGCTGAACGCCAGTAGGAGGGCGACGTCGTTCAAGAACACAATAATGGGTAGCTTCACCGTTACTGCAGTACTGCCGTATGAAGAAAATGTCAATAGAACCGACACAAAGCCCTCACCACATCTTATTCCATCGAGAAAAGAGGGCAGACCAGAAGCCCCTGCTTTTGAAGAATACATAAAAGATGATGCCCCAAAAGGTTTTATAGAGGTTCTGGAGGAGATACTTGACGGTAAGACAGGAAAAGCAGCTTTTACCATCATACTGGCTGCTTTGAAATGGATGAAAAGTGAGCCGCCTGTGCATAGCGTTCTTAACAGGTTCAAGAGCGTAAAGAAAACATCTTATTCCACTGCCAGGGATAGACATTACAAGATAAACAATCACCAAGATGACGGCAAACCAATTCCAGAAAATGAGCTGGCTCCAATACGAGAAGAAATAGAAAAGAAGCTACGAGAATGGAAAGAAAATAGTCCCAAGCAATAGACTTAAATAGACTTAAATAGGATTAAACTCCCCGCCGAGTTTAATCCTATTCTTTTCTTCTATGACTTCCACCAGAATGCCCTACCTTTGCCGAAAATCAGTAATTAATTTGGTAAAGTTATGGCAGATACAATTTACATCACCCGCCCTAAGACGAAGCCAAGCTCGTCGACAAAAGGCAAACTAAATGAGTGGGACAACGGATATAAAGAATTCGTACCCGCTGGCACGCGTGAGTCAAACCGCCAGATGCTGAAGCAGATGGGGGACAGCTCCTTCTATTTAAATCAAGGTAAAAAGGAATCGAGCTACTCGCTCCACCTGAATGTGGACGGCGAGAGCCAAGATCCTGTTGCCGAGATGTTTGACATCTTTATGCACCTGACCGAAGACCAGCGCAAAACATTGCCCAAGCTGCCCGAAGGCTCGCAGGGCCGCATGTTGCTCGACACCGAGAACTTGAAGATTTGGCTGGACAGCGAGCGTGGCAAG
>Ga0256407_10013844_pt1 | contig 10731 bp, 7 predicted proteins | sample RumenRJG_04DNA_FD_193489 | JGI IMG/M metagenome (GOLD analysis project Ga0256407, IMG submission 193489) | Bovine rumen microbial communities from Lethbridge, Alberta, Canada - RJG_04 | ecosystem: Host-associated > Mammals > Digestive system > Stomach > Rumen | place: Canada: Alberta | collected... | reverse complement strand
CGTTTCGCTTTCGCATACATTTTCGCAAACGGAACTGACCAGCCAAACCTTCCGGAATGTCTTTCGGAACCTCCGGCACATCCTGAGAAATGAATGGAAAAGGAATTTTATTCTTGAATGCGAACTCCGCGGCTACTTCGCCAGCCAAAACCATCGCCTCCCGCACGACTTCACCGCTTTCATACCGTGGGATAGTCTCAAAAGCGACATCCTTTGTTTCTGGATTGACCGTGATGTGGACTTCCGGGATTGAAATATTCACAGCCCCCGCCTTGCATCGCCGCTCAAAATTACGCCGTGCAATATCAAAAAGAGGTTTTAATTCTGGCGTTTCTTTAAGCTCGTCCGCGCCTTTATAAGTGAGCCGCTTAACATCGACAATCGTTCGCAAAACCTCACAATCTTCAATATCACCATTTTCTGCAAGCTTAAGCCTAAAGCTCAAAGCCCGGCTTTCTTCACGCAAGCCAAGGGCATAATCTTCAAGGCAATCCTCGCTTAACATTCGCGCAGCTCCTTCCGGGAGATAAAGAGTCGCCCCTCGTCCGCGCGCAACCTTGTCAATTTCGGAATCCGGCTCCACAAAGCAAGCAGGGTCAGCGATATGAACCCACAAGAACTCACCGTCAAAGGCAATAGCATCGTCCGGGTCAGTTGACCACTCGCTGTCGATTGCATAAGAAATGCCGGGAACACGCACACGCTCTTCTTCCGGCGGAACACCAAGCCCCAGAGTCGCGCTCTTTGCGCTCAACCCAAGCCGAACAGGATAAGGATTTCGAGTGATGTCCCAGATTTTTGTGTCCAAAAGGAGCTTGTGAGCTTTTTCTGGTGTTTCCTTAAAGCCCGCGTCCTTCATCGTCTTGCTTTTGTCCGTGGTTCCGAGAGCAAGGGCCTCTACATCGCCCATGTATTTAGAATCCTCTGGAAGAAGATTTTTTGACTTCAAGCGTTCAATAAAAGCCGCACGCAGCTCTTCGGCATGTTCTTTCTCAAAAGCCTTGTTTTTAAGCTCATTGATTTTTTCGGCAGAGCGCGGAACAAAGAAAATCTGATTGTCACGAATGATTTCTTCAAATTCAAAAGAAGATTTGAGGGCACTGTAAATTCCCCAGGCTTCGTTTGCCTTAAGCTCGCCACGCAGAAGAGCTGCAATATCAGAAAAACTCTGCTCCGCTTTGGCAGTCTCATCATCGCTCAATAAAAGCTCGTGGATCTCTGCAATCTGATTCTTTACTTCGGAATTCTCGGCACAGACATTCTCCGCAAAATCAAGAAGGGCATCGACAGAAGAAGCCTCGCTCTCGCACAAGATAACAACATCCTTTTCGCGAACTTTCTGGCTTGCATAAACGGCCTTTTTGCCCGAGGCTGTGGCACGAGACACGCACCAGTTAACAAGATATTTATCACCATCCCGCTCCCCCACAAGAGCAGGCAAGTTCTTATAAATCACGACTGAATTTTTCTTCATGCAGGAAGTTTACTGGAAAATGCAGAAAAATGCCACAACTTATCAGTTTCAAACCAAAATCCGAGTAGCATAAAAAAATCCCCCAGCCAAAAACTTGACTGAGGGGTGTTTAGAGTTCATTTCCGCGGAAAGGAAAGCTCCCTTCCGCACCGTCGCTCACTTCCGCGGAAAAATCATAGATTTTTCCGAGACTCGCTCAAAACGCTTCTCAAGCGTTTTGCCGGCTTCGCCGTCGCTCACTACCACTTCTTCTCGATCTCTGGCTCACAGATGTTGATTTCTGTGTCGAGGTCGAAGAATTTTGCACGTGACATATCTGGTGTGAAGTTGATTGTGTCGCCGAGCTGAACAACAACTTCTGGAGAAACTTTAGCTACGATGTTTGCATCGCGAACCTGTACGAATACATGTGTTTCTGCACCAAGAGGCTCTTTGTTTGTAACTTTAACCTGCATGTTGTTCTCAGCAGCTGGAGCAGACTGATACTGCAAATCCTCTGGACGGATACCGAATGTAACTTCTTTTCCGACATAAGCTTTGAGATACTTCTGCTGGTCAGCAGTTGGGATAAGAATGAATGCGCCTTCGTTTGCAACGATTTTGCCGTCTTTCTCTTCAATCTTGAGCTTGAAGAAGTTCATTGGAGGTGTACCGATGAAGCCTGCAACGAACTTGTTGATTGGGTGGTTGTAAAGATACAATGGCTCACCAATCTGCTGGATTCGTTTTTCTGACATAACAACGATTTTTGTACCCATTGTCATAGCCTCAACCTGGTCATGAGTAACGTAAATCATTGTTGCCTGCAAGCGGTGATGGAGACCTGCAATCTCACCACGCATTGTAACGCGGAGTTTAGCGTCGAGGTTAGAAAGAGGCTCGTCGAACAAGAATACTTTTGGAGAACGAACGATTGCACGTCCTACAGCAACACGCTGTCGCTGACCACCAGAAAGTGCCTTTGGTTTGCGGTCGAGGTACTGAGTGAGGTCGAGCATTGTTGCAGCTTCTTCGACTTTGCGCTGAATTTCGATTTTTGGCTCTTTGCGGATTTTGAGACCGAATGCCATGTTGTCAAATACGGTCATGTGTGGGTAAAGAGCGTAGTTCTGGAATACCATTGCGATATTGCGGTCTTTTGGTGGAACATCGTTCATGAGCTCACCATCGATAAGAAGCTCACCGTCAGTGATGTCTTCAAGACCAGCAACCATGCGGAGAGTTGTTGATTTACCGCATCCAGATGGACCTACGAATACACAGAATTCGCGGTCTTCGATTGTTACATTTGACTTCTCAACAGCAAGAACGTTGCCATCATAGATTTTTGTAACGCCTTTGAGTTCTACTTTTGCCATTTTTTCCTCCTGTGGCATAAAGGGATTATATTTATGAATTTATTTTATGCGACATTCAAAAGGAAATCAAGCGAAAAATTTAGATTTTGCCGTTAATTTTTATAAATGAAGCACACTCTTAACAAAAGGCTCACATAGCACAAAAATTACGCTGAAAAGCACAGCAGGAAGATAATTCGCGGTCTTCACTTTTTTCACTCCCATGAGATTTATACCAATCAGAATAATCAAAGCCCCGCCGCTGCCTGTCAGCTCGGCAAGCATCTGCTCGCTGACATAAGGCGCAATCAGAACCGAAAGCAAAGTGAGCGCGCCCTGATAAACGAAAATCGAAATAACAGAAAAAGCCGTGCCCACGCCCATCGCCACCGCAAAACCAATCGAAATAAATCCGTCAAGAATCGATTTGAGGAATATAATAGAATAATCATGCTCGATTCCGGCCTTAAAACTGCCTACAATAGCCATAGCCCCCACGCAAAAAAGCACAGACGCATTCAAAAAGGCATAGGCAAAGTTCTTCTCAGAGTTTTTCTTTACGAATACCTTCTCAAGGAATTTGCCGAATTGCAGGATTTTTCCGTCGATGTCAAGAAGCGTACCAACGATTCCACCCAGAATCAGCGCGAGCGCGAGGTAAACGACATTCTGATATTTGAAAGACATCTGTACGCCCATTACGAACGAAACAAGACCGCACGCGAGCTGGATTGAATCAGTAACCTTCTGCGGAATTTTTTTGGCAAACAAAAGCCCCACAACACAGCCAATCAAAATTGTGGCACAATTAACAAATACAGCAATCATTTTTAGAACCTGACATGAACGTAGCAGAGGCACAGCTTGTGCCACTAGCATTATAAAAAAATTGAGGCTTCCTGTTTAGGAAGCCTCATTAATTCGTGCGGAGAACCTGACTTGAACAGGCACAGCTTGCGCCACTAGCACCTCAAGCTAGCGTGTCTACCAATTCCACCATCCCCGCAACTGATGTAATAGATAATATACAAAACGCTAAAAAGTGTCAATAGGAAAAATAAAAAAAATTGAAAAAAAATCTTTTTTTTTAGCTGAATTCCTTGTTCAGGTAGACTAACAAGAATTATACGGCAATGTAAAATTTTTTTTATTGCCGCATAATTGCGCTTACATTGCCGTGTATATGCCTTTACATTGCAATATAAATTTGTTTACATTGCCGTGAATTTTCGGATTCATGACGAGAATTTTGCGATACAAAATTCTTGCTTGGCTTTTGTTCCGCATCCAAACGAGCACAACAACATCGAGAACGACGTTTCTATGGAAATCAACGGCACTATCGTCGTGCTTGCAGAGCACCAGAGCACGATAAACAACAACATGCCATTCAGATGATTAGAGTATCTGGTTGCACACTACAACAGATTCTTCACCGAAAACGACAAATACAACACGAAGGAAATCAAGCTTCCCCGCCCGGAATGTTACGTCTTTTACAACGGCGACGCGGCTTTTCCACAGGAAAAAGTGATGAAACTCTCCGACGCATTCAAAGAGATTAAGGAAGCGTCGGCTCTGAAAGACCTTCCAGAATCAATTTCGCTTGATTTGACGGTCAAAGTCTACAATATTAACAAAGAGGCTGCAGAAGTAGCAGAAAAGGATGTAAACTTATAGTCCGTTCTTGTGAATGCGTTTGGAGTAAGTGTGTCTGTGATTGGAATCAACAGGTTAGCCATAGTGTCTGAACCGCCACTTGCCTTTTTGCGCACATTAATGGATTCTGGTTTTACAAATTCTTCTGTTGTTAAATCATGCCAGGTCGTTCCGCCGCCATTTTGTTCGGTATACCAGCCACAGAACAAGTTCCCGTTTTTTGTGGCATCATCTTTTATTGTAAGAGGGCTTTGTCGAGAATAATAGGTTATGCTTGTGGTCTCATCATACACATAGCAGACGCTCTTCCTTGCATCAAAACTCGGAATCTCTATCGTGGAAGAAGACTCTGCTGTAAGCTTAAAGGCCCAGTTCTGCTTGGTCACTTCAAAACTTGCCGACTGCAAGTCTGCATAGCTCGCATAATTTGATTCACCAAGCTGTATTCGAGGGTTGAATCGGCCGCCGCAAACTTGATGTTGCCGTTCGAAATGTTCGCCACATCCGTGCTCAAATCAGGTGCTGATGGAGAAGGAGCCTTTACAGTAACGAACACTTCTTTTGTGATGCTTTCATATCTTGAAACACGGAATCTTCTATTATAAGATGATCTTAACATGAACCTTAATTATCGAATTGTTGACAATGACATTTTTGAGTCTTACATGGCAATGGAAGGCTGGGATAACTTTCCGCTTCTCAAATCATACACCGAAAACGGCGAATTCGGATTTCTTTTAAAAGACAGCGACTACATGATTTTTGACTTCAAGCCTTCCAACGACTTTTTAAAAGCCGTCTGCATATACAAACTGCTCGGAGACCTGCTCATAATCGATTTATTCGAAGTCAACAAAAATTACAGAGGGCTTGGAATCGGAACCGCCGCAATGGAGAGGCTCATGCTTGAGACCGGGGCCAAAAAAGTCACGCTCGCCGCCAAAGACACCAATGCCGAAATTTTTTGGACATCAATAGGCATGCAAAAAATCGACGAGCAGACCTTTGAATTTTCGTAAGCTTATTTGGTCATGAATGCAATCGCGCCATCCCAGTTTTCTGGCGGATTTATAATGAATTCTTCGCATCGCGAAAGCATGAGTTTTGCTGCCTTGTCATCTTTTACAGCCACAAGAGCCTTTTCAAAATAATTTTTTGCAAGATTCCATATTCCCTGCTTGTACAAGTCCATGCCTTTTATATAGGCATCTTTATATGCAGGCGGAAACTCTTCCTCGCTTCGGTCAACGGCATAAATCGGAACTGCATTTTTCTTGCCTTTTACGCGCACGTCATCCAAATGGCGGAAGCAAAATGAATCCTCACCAGCATCTTCAAGGACGCTCTGGCTCACAAGAATCTGAGTTCCGTAAGTTTTTGTGAGGCCTTCAAGCCTGGAAGCCAAGTTTACGTTATCACCGATTACAGAATAGTCTGTTTTATCCTTTGAACCGATTGAGCCTACAATTACGTCTCCATAGTGGATTCCAATACCGATATTGAACTTCATTCCGTCTGGCAAAACCAAATCGCCCAGCTCCACAGAAGGAAGAGCCTCTCGCATCTCATAGGCGGCAGCAACAGCACGACGGCAGTTGTCCTCGTAGCTTACAGGGGTGCCGAACTCGGCCATAATCGCATCGCCGATAAATTTATCGATTGTGCCGCCATGCTTTTTGATAATCTCGACCATCGTAGAAAAATATCTGTTCAAGAAAGCGACCAGAACATCAGCCTTGTTCTTTTCGCTTATGTTCGTGAAAGAACGGATGTCGCTGAAGAGGATTGCGACAGCACGAGTCTCACCAACGCCCACCTTTTCGTCCGTGTCGTCCGCCTGCATGACGAGGCTGTCAATAATCTGCTCAGGAACGAAACGGCTGAAAGCACGGCGGATTCGCTTTTCGAAGAACATTTTCTTTTCGACGACAAGAGCCTTGTCAAAAATTGCGGCCGTATTCCTTACGCATGAAGTGAAAAAATCCCGCTTTTCGCCGGTGATATTGCCTTCACTTACGATGTGGACAGAGCCGAACCGCTCATTGCCGGAAAGGGATTTCAAAGTCTCACTCTCATAGCTAGAAAACTGAACCCGCTTGCTATAAAAGCGATTAAGCCCGCTCTCTGCCGCAAGCTTTTTAGGAATGATTTTAACAGAATTAAAATTCTGCTGGACTTTCTCAAAATCCGCAAGGCACACTTTTAAGAAGTCAGAAATTTCTTTTTCTTCCATGTTGGCAGAAGCGACATAATATCCGTGCGGGCCGTCATTCTCGATAATGTAAAGGGATGCAAGAGGCACTTCGCAAACTTCGGCAATAAGAAGCAAGAACGACTTTACGACATCCTCGATGCTTTCCAGCATATCAATCAAATTCAAAAGATTAGAGAACATTACGTTTTTGCGGGAATCCCAATGCAAAAGCTCAGTGGATTTAAGGAAAAGGAATGAATCGTTGAAACCTGTTTTTATTTGAGCCAGAGCCTTTTTGTCTATCTCCAGTGAAGGAAGAGCTGCAAGCTCATCAACACTCTGCGCGAATGTTTTGGGATCAAGCCACACAAAGGAATTCGCGCCAGAGTCCAATGCGAATTTTTCATCAAGCGGAGCCGGGAAATTCGCGTACATTCCGATTGCAAGGAACTGAAAGCCGTCTATCGAACGGATGAGCCTGACAATCTCAAAACTTCTCGGCCATTGGATGTCACTGTTCAGCAAAAACAAGTCCGGCTGAAACTCGAAAAGCTTGTAAAGAGCCTCTTTTCCGTCGGCCGCAAACTGAACGGTATATTTTTCACCATTCAAGGTTGTGGCGAACACTTTCTGTAAAGTTTCAGAACTTTCAAGTATAAGAATCTTCTTGCCCATTTTTCTATGCTCCTACAAGTTCTTTTACGACGCTAATCAGGTTGCCTCGTTTGAAATCGCCCTTTGAAATAATCGCGCTCGCTCTCAGCCGTTCAAATTCTTCAAGGACATCGTCGCTCTGGTCTGCCGAAACAACCACGACAGGTGATTCTTTGTACTGCTCCATGCGGCGCAGGTTGTCCAAAAGAACGAGGCCTGTCATTCGCGGCATATCCTTGTCAGTCAAAATAAGGTCGTACTGAAGCTCCTTTGCCTTTTCAAGGCCGTCCAGACCGTCAAAAGCCGTATCGACCACAAAGCCTGCGCCCTCAAGAATTGACTTCTCAATCTGGCGGGTGGTGTCAGAATCATCGACCACAAGGATTCTGACAATACGTTTTTTGGTGGCCGCCTCGTATTTTTTGATGTCATAGCCACGGAGAGACTTGAATTTTTTGAGGATGTCAGGCACGTGCAGGATCGGAACGATGTCATAATGCTCATCAAAAACAATTCCCTGCAGAATCGAAAAATTGCGAAATGACTTTGGAAGCGGCTTGACTACTAGTGAGACATACTGCTGGACTTCCTCAACGATGATACCGATTCTCTGCTCCATGTATTCGGCAATAAGAATCGAATCCGCTTCACTGGCAAAAAAGCCTTTCTGGTCATCAAAAAGAGTGGAAAGAGAGAAGCATGGGATGAGCTGCCCCTCAAGCTTGATGTAAGTCTGATTCTGCAAAGTGATATATTCGCTCTTTTTTCGGTAGATGATATCAACGATGTGCTGAGACGGAATGAGATATTTGTCCTTGTTTGAGAATACGAAAAGGCCCTGCAATGTCGAAAGAGAGAGCGGGAAATGCAGGATAAAAGTAGTGCCCTTGCCCTTTTCACTTTCGATTTTGATTCGGCCCTTAATTTTTTCGACATTTGCCCAAACGACATCAAGACCAACCCCGCGCCCCGAAAGCTCCGTGATTTTGTCTTTTGTGGAGAAGCCCGACTGGAACAGGAACTGAGAAAGTTCCTTGTCAGTCATTTTTTTGATTTCATCAGCACGTTCCGGGTAGAGCTTGTTTGCCTTTTCACGGATTTTGTCATAATTTAAGCCCCTGCCGTCATCACTGATTCTAAGCTCAATGTGCTTGGCCTCCCGCACACAAGTGATGCTGATTGTGCCTTCTTCGCTCTTGCCCAGAGCCTTGCGCTCCTGCGGGCTTTCCAAGCCATGGTCAAGGGCGTTCCTAATAAGGTGCATGAGAATATCACCAAGCTCTTCAAGAATTACCTTGTCAATCGCAATATCCGTCTGCGGAATCTCGCACTTTACTTTTTTGCCAAGATTCATTGCCTCCAAAGCGATTGTATTCTCCAGCGGGCGCAAGACAATGCCAATCGGGAGCATGCGCAAGTCAAAGACCTGCTCCTGCACGCTGAAAATAGAAGTCTCCAGCGCAAAAATGTCCGCCTCAAACTGTTTTCGGATTTTTGAAAGCTCGTGGCTCCCAGTTTCTTCCTCAAACCTCTGCAATTCAGTGAGCTGATGCTTTAAATGGAACTCACGAGTAATCATCGAGTCAAAAGCCGTGATAATTTCGTTCACGCGGGAAAGCTTTATTCGGATTGACTGGATTTCACTTACGTTCTCGTTGAATTCGTCTTCTTCCCCATCGTCAACAAGCTCGCCTTTTTCACGCTTGATTTCATCGATAAAAGATTCAATATCGATAAGCTCACCAGCTGCAAGTTTGTCACAATATTCAAGATACAAATCAATGTTCTGCTCGTCCGTGCCCTTTTTGGCAATCAAAGAAGCACATTCGGTAATTTTGTCCGCGACGGCAAAAACAAGCCTAACAAGCCTGTCCGTATTCTTAATCTGCTCGTCCTTGACGCTCTTGTAAATGTCCTCCAGCGCATGGGAAAGCTTTTCGATTGTGGGAAATCCAAGCATACGAGAGTTTCCCTTAATCGTGTGCAAGTTACGGAGAAGCCGAACCATAACATCTGGGTCATTTTTGGTCGCTTTTAAAGTAATTATATCTTTTCGTGAGGCCTCAATAAGTTCTTTTACCTCACTAACATAACTTTCGGTGATATCAGCGGAAGCATTCGCCATTTACCTTTCCCCCTTTTTATGAAAATAGAAAACATTTCCGTCAACAACCTTTTCCAAACACGGCGGAACAATATCAGAATCAAGCTGGGCAATCTCGCTCATCGAAACGAATAAAACACCGCCGTCCGCAAGGCAATTTTCTGCCAAAGTGCGCAAGACTCGCGCACGAAGCTCTTGATTGAAATAGATGAACACATTGCGCAGAAAAATAATGTTCTGATTTTTTGGAAGAAACATGAACAGAGACGGAGAATCTATAACCGAGAGATTGATTTTTTTAGTTCTTATGCAGTCTTTTATATCATCATCAAACTCAATCCTGCCATCGTCTTTTTTGTACGGATCTATAAGACTTTGAAAAGCAAGTCCGTCAACAGAGCGGATTGAAGAGCCGAGAAAAGAACCATTTTTGCAATGCTCAAGCACAATCGAATTTATGTCACTCGCCGTTACGCTGACATTTAAGCCGCAGGCTTTTGCCAGAAGTGCAAGCGAATAAGCTTCCTCACCATAAGAACAAGCCGCGCTCCAGATTTTTATCCTTGCGCTACCAAACATAGTCCGCCACATCGGGAAAAACCTGTCACGCAAAAGCGCAAACTGTTTTTCTTCGCGGAAAAAATATGTCTCGTTTACGGTGCTTTCGTTCACAAGCTCGGTAAAAAGCCCTTCATCAGAAAGAATTTCGTTTCTGTAACCGATGACAGAAGTGTTTTTCTCGGCAATACGTCTTTCAATAAAAGATTTTATGCCGTCTCGGTGGCTCGCACGAGGAATGATGCCCGTGTTTTTCTTTAAAATTGTGAGAAAACCTTCAAATTCTTCCTGTGTAATGCTTACTGATTTGCTTTGAATCATTCCTTCACCAATTCCAAAATTCTTTGTGAAATCTTACCACGAGGCAAAACTTCTTTTGCTCCGCCCATCTCAATAGCCGCAGCAGGCATTCCAAAGACAGCACAAGTTGATTTGTCCTCGGCAATTGTCCAGCCGCCATTTTCACAAATCATCTTGCAGCCCTCGGCACCATCCGCACCCATTCCTGTCAAAAGGATTGCAAGGCAATTTTTTTTGTAAAGGCCGGCCACGCTCCTAAAAAGCTTGTTCACGGCTGGTCTCAAGAATCTTTCTGGAGCCTCATCCGAAAGCTTAAGGACAGGCTTTCCGTTTGGCCTTAGATAATCAACAACGAGATGCTTGTCTGCTGGAGCCATATACACAGTTCCGGCGACGGCTTCCTCTCCGTCCTCAGCAAGCTTGACGCGCACATTATGGCAAACATTTGAGA
>Ga0256407_10013842_pt1 | contig 10732 bp, 9 predicted proteins | sample RumenRJG_04DNA_FD_193489 | JGI IMG/M metagenome (GOLD analysis project Ga0256407, IMG submission 193489) | Bovine rumen microbial communities from Lethbridge, Alberta, Canada - RJG_04 | ecosystem: Host-associated > Mammals > Digestive system > Stomach > Rumen | place: Canada: Alberta | collected... | reverse complement strand
AGAATCATGCAGCACAACATCGCCAAACACGGTTTCTCCTATTGTGGAATTATCTATTTAGCCTCTGGTGATGAACGACTAGCCTATCAGCGGATTTTGACACGCAGGAATCATTGTGACATGGAGAACAACGACATTGGTGAACTTTTACAAATTGAGCGGATCAAGCGGATGGAACAACGCTTCAATAAGGTCTTGGCAGCCATTAAGGACAAGTCTGCTGATTCATTGAAGGCTGTCGAAGAGGATGTTGCCGAACTCAGCAAATACTATGGCAGTGAGTTGTGGAAACAGGATCTTGCAGCCGACGAAGCAGGCAATCTCCCCTCAGACCTCAAACGCGGAGTACTCTCAGAAGATGGTATTTGGAATCTGCTCTCTGACTATCGTGATTTTTTCATCTTCTTATGATGTTTTGTTTATTTGACTAAATCTCGCTTTTACTAATTCTGATTTATTATTCAATAACTATCATTCTCATTTCGATGTCATCAACAGGCCTGTCAGCACGTCCAGTAGCAGTCCCTTGTATCATTTCAACCACGTCAAGACCTTCTTCGACTTCACCGAAAACTGTATATTGGCCGTCAAGATGGGGTGTACCGCCGATAGTAGAGTATATCTTCAACTGGTCATCGGTTAATCCCGATTTACCTACCTTGCTCTCAGCTTCAGCAGCAAGTTTATCTTGAAGTTCCTGTAGCCCGGCACGATTCCTGTCACGACGCATCTGCATAATCTCAGCACGATGTTCAGCAGCTAACGAATTAAACGCATCTTGAACTTTCTGCATCCTCAACTGTTTGGAGAACTGACGAAGCTGACCTTCATTATACACCTGGCCCCAGACAATATAAAATTGAGACCCGCTACTACGACGCTCTGGATTCACCTCGTCACCCTGTCTCGCAGCAGCCAAAGCACCACGTTTATGGAAGAGTCCGTCCTTGATTTCTGCCTCAAGCGTATAGTCCGGACCTCCTACTCCAAGCATCTTTCCAGCAGGTGCGCCCTTAGAATCAGGATCGCCACCCTGAATCATAAAGTCCTTTATCACTCGATGGAACAGTGTGCCATCGTAATAACCCTCCTTCGCCAACTTCAGAAAGTTGTCACGATGGATAGGAGTCTCATCATATAGGCGAACTACAATGTCGCCAAGCATAGTCTGTAGTTTTACTTTCATTTTTCAATCTTAATTCATAAAGTATCGTAATAGTATATCAAACAGCGAATCACTCTTGCCAAAGGACAAACGGAATATGTCAGATTGCGGAATCTGCAGATTAAACTCCGCCTGTCTCGATTTTACTTTCTTGGTATTCTCGCCAAACTTCCCCTGCCAGATACTTGTCACTACGACAGTGTAGATCGGCAATACCTTCCTCTATCATATTGGCAGTTTCAGAACTATAAAAAATATCGGTTGCTTTATCGAGTGGCACCTCGAACATCTCGCTTATGCAGACAATGATTCTGGCACATTGGGAACTTCTTAATATCTGTTTGCTTTCATCACTCATAATTGTTCACTCCCAATAAATGTTAGACACTCCTTCAGCATTCTGTCCGACAATACTCCTTTCTCCCTCATATACTCGGTTAGGTCTTCCATCAGATATCGAGAACTGAATGTATGTAGCACATCGTATGAGGGTACGATGTAGTCATACAGAATGCCCGATGTCTTCAGACGTTTGTATATTTCTTTTTTTGGCAGTTTAAGCAGTACGGATAGTTTCCCGATGCAATATGTCACAAATTCCAATTGTTTTTTATCCATAAATCAGTCATTTATTTATAACGAATTGTTGTGGCTACAAAGATAGTCATTTTTGTCGAAACAAAAGCAAAATATCACGATTATTAACTTTATCGCTCACCAAATTGCCTTTTTTCTCATTTATATATACTTAACGTTGCTGATGACGGGTAACTTATTCTGATACTTTTTCAGCACGGCTAAGGCTGGAGTTGATTTTCAGGCACGAAAAAAGGGAATCCGTAAGGTTCCCTTTTCATTAATCAGCGGAGAGAGAGGGATTCGCGCTCGACCCGAAGGGGCGCTTTCATAAAGCGAAGCGACTGAAAGAACGTGAGAACCCGGATCGCATACACAAAAAGAGCAACCCTTGCGGATTGCTCTTTCTTGCGGAGAGAGAGGGATCTCTCGCAGAAGGAGATGTCCCTCATCTATTTATTATTTAATGAATTGAGTACCAATCATTTAGCATTTCCCATCAAAACGGTTCAGATTTTATGAGGTAATACACTGGTAATACATCCTGCTATGCATCATAAGGCGGGTAATATAGTTGCCAGATTTCTTAGCCGTCACGCTGTCTTAACGCTCAATGGTTTTAATTCTATCAAAGATCTCTTATCTCACTTTGCAAAGGTAGTGCTTTTGCATCGAATAACCAAATAATTCAAGCAAAAAGCAGACAAAACACTCAAAAATCAGCCATTTCCTGACTGGGTAAGTCGTAAAATTGTTAAAATATGACTTAAAATTTTTCAAGACCACCGTTTTGATAGCTTATTCCTATTTTTGCAAAAAAAGGAGATATCAGCTATGATGCGATTTGAATATGATCAGAAATTTATCAAACTCCTCGCCAAAGAAATGGTGAAGGAGATGCAGAAGGTAAAAGATGAGACAAAGGAGCCTGAGCTTATCACTGTCAAGGAAGCAGCGGAAACACTTAATTTGTCTGAAGACTATGTGAGAAAGATAAAAGACAAACTCCCCCATGTCAAGCAAGGAAACAGCAAGCAGGGCCGTCTGTTATTTGTCAAAGAAGGACTGATGGAAGCTTACCTCAATTCAAAATAGGGAGTTCCTATTTCTTACGCAAGGAGGTGGAGTTGGCGTTCTCTCCACCTCTTTTTTCGTCTTAGTTTTCGTCTTAACTCGTCTTAGTTTTCGTCTTAACTCGTCTAAATCTCACTTAAAATCTCGCTTAAAATCTCGCTTAAAGTCGCTTAAATTTTCTCAGCAAGAATGCCCTAAATAAAGGCATTTCAGGATATTCTCGCTTAAAAACCACTCTTATTTTGCTCTTAAACCGCTCTTAATTTCCCGTCTAAACTCGTCTAAATTTTCGTCTAAACTCGTCTAAGATTCTTTTCGATGCCACATCCTGTCTTCGTCAAGCCAGATTTCATCGTTCTTATGCATCTTGTAAAGCAGGTTCTTTATCTTTGACATCTTTTGTTCTTCTGTAAAGTCCATAGGAAGTTTATTCCACAGCAGTTCGTTAATCTGCTTTCGGCTCAGCACCTTGTGGTCGTTCAGGGCTTTCATAATCCACTCCTGACATTCTGCGTCGTTGAACCCCTTTTTCAAAGTATATTCCACCTGCGTATTAGTCGCCTTAGCAATCTGCTTTGAGACATACAGGTGAGGTTTACGACCTTCTATCAGCCCTTCCTTCCTCAGTTTCTTTATAGCGTTGTCACTTATGGGCTTTCCTTTCTGCACCTGATCCAGCAACACGGCATCAGTCAGCGACATATCCTGATTGGCAAGCAACATTAGGCTGTAGTTCTCATCGATGATGGTGCCAGGCAGATTGAGAATGACTTCATCCGCTGTTGACAGGTCGTAGTCTGGCATTGGGAGATAGCGATCTTTCTGGCTTTGGTACATCTTGTGGATACCATAGCCTTGCGTGTCTATCATCCTGATGTCCACCATAGCCTTCACAAGTGCAGGATTGCGATAGCTCTTGGGTGTCTTCTCACCAGTGATATACTCTTTGTAGTCCCCCTCGTAGAAGCTTCCATCATTCTGAAACTTCAATGAATCCATATTCTCAGTCACAATTATCCTGGCATTCTTCTCATATTGTTGGTGGGCTATCGAGTTATGCATACCTTCAAGAATGCTCTCCGTGTCATACTTCCAAACCTCTGCTGGTATCAGCGAATCTTTAGGATAAATCTTGAAACGGTAGTTGCGTATCCTACCGAGCAGTTCAGTTGTCGTGAGGACAAACGGGATGGTAAAAATGTCGCCGAACACCTGCCCGTCCTGAAAACACTTCCACACAATCTGAGCTATGTGATTCAGTTTATGAGCAGCAGTTTCCTTGCCTACTAACAACAACGTTGTGCGCGTCACTTTTCCATCGATTGTCAGCCCAGCTTTGTCAAGAAATACCTTGTCATCCCATTTGTCACATTCCTTTGCAAGCTTTGGATAACGTTGTTTATAACCTTCGCGAGCCTTTGCAATGGCACGAGGATCAAGGTCATCCATACTGGCATCCTGGATAACTTGTGCCGACCAGTCCACTTCAACATCGTCCTGCTCATCCAATATGGCATTCCTGCGTGAAGCAGTCAACTCTATCAACGAGTCATCCAATCTCTGCCATGCCTTGTTATGTGCATATACGGGTTGTCTCTTCATGTGTCTTGGCACGTGGATAACCCATACCGTTTTATGAGTATCATCTGTTATAAACTCCTCAACAAGCAGACCTTCTGATGGGAGATTGGTGCATTGGTCTATCAAACGTAGTCGTGCTTTTTGAACATCATAATTGTATGTATCCGTTCCGACTATTTTCAATGTCTTATCCTCTACACCGACAACCAGATGCCCGCCATCCATATTAGCCAGTGCTGACACGTATGAAATGACATCATCCTTCTCATGTCCACTGAAGTCATTCTTCAGATTTTTAAACTCTTTCCACTCGCAACCCTCGTCTTCTTTTGGGTATTGCTCGATGAGATATTGTTGTAAATCTTGCTCTGTCATATTTTGTACATTTGTTAATCCAACATTATATATAACGCTTAAAACCAAAGAAATATGATATATCTGTTTGTTAATTTGAAGGAATCATTTGTTAATCCGTCAAAAACGAACTACCAATGTCGTCGAAGTCAAAACTGTTTTCCGCCTTCTTGCGCTCGGCTTTGCCGCTTTGCTTTGCAAAGAACTCCACCACCTCATTCTCGTGATAGTAGCGCAGATTGTTGAATGTCTCGTAAATTATTCCTTCTATCATACCTTCATTAATATTTTCCTTATGACCATAACTATGACATCAAAACTATCTGGAAACTATTTCATACTTCTCTCTTTCTTCCTGTAACAATCTTTTTGCCTTCTTAATAGTCTGTTTAGCGTCCTCCACCGTTTCGTCTATTTCGAACCAGTCGTGTTCACAATCTGGATTGTCAGTGTAGTACGTGAGCATCGTCTTTCCAGTCTTCGGGTGGGTAGAAATATCAAACAGCGAATCACTCTTGCCAAAGGACAAACGGAATATGTCTGATTGTGGTATCTGCATAAATAAAAGGTTCACAAGTGTCTATTGTTCATAATTTCCCAATGTCCAGTCTTATTGCTGCCAACTCGAGTAATGAATCCATCTTTTTTCAACTCTCCAAGGCGACGCTTTACAGTTGCTTCTGATGCGCCTATGATAGCTGCATATTCGGCATAGTTGAGAGTACCATCTTTTAGGACAGCTTGATAAAGCCTCTCTTTTATCGGGTCAGAAAATGATTTTATCGGGTCAGAAACGGCTTTTATCAGGTCATTCTCTTGTGATTTCTTGTATTCTTTTATCTCCTTGCTGATGTTTCGGATGTGTTCTTCCAACATAAACTCACGGAAAGGCTCGAGTGATTCCTTCTCTCGGGAATCTATCAAGGCTTGAATATATTCGGCCTTATCCTCTTTGACAATTTTCACAGGTACCAATCCGAACTCATATTGCAGGTGGTTCATTACCAGGCGAGACATACGCCCATTACCATCTACCCAAGGATGAATTGTCACCAATTGATAGTGAGCATCAAAACTGAATAGATATTTAGCAATAATGTCATCAAGGTTTGATAATTCACTCCTTCGTTGGTTTAGTTGCTTACAGAATTCTTCCAACTTGGCTGGCACTTTCTGATAGTTCATGTATGAACGTCCACCAATGCCAGCTGTAACACCTACCAAGCGAAGATCACCTTTTGAAGCATCGAAAGAACCTTGTGCCGTGTTATATGTGGCACCAGTATTCTTCATGACAATCGCAGAAAGACTTTTGAGCATTTCCACTGAGAACTCTTTGTGCTGATGTGCCATTCGCATAGAATGTTCGTATGCCACTTTCAAGTCGAGGTTCATCATTTGCTCTTGTAGGCTACGCCCCTTTGCGGTGATACCTTCATCAAAAAGTAGTTGGTTTTCTATCTCTGTAACTGTGCTACCCTCAATGGCTGTAGAATGGGTAATCAGAGAATACAGATAGAACTTTTTATAGTCTATCTGATCAGCGATTCCCAACGACTCGTATTCTTTGAGTGCATCGAGCAATTTCTTTATCAGCTCATCTTTCATTCCTTACTCTCAAATTGTATCACCAAACTTGCTATTCACTAATTCGTTCAATTCTTGTGGGTACAAAGATAGTCATTTTTGTCGAAACAAAAGCAAAATATTACGATAATTAACTTTATCGCTCACCAAATTGCCTTTTTCTCATTTATATATACTTAACGTTACTGATGACGGGTTACACCCAGAAGAATGAAATCTTAGTATTCCCAGTTTTTGGTATTCAAACGACTGGTTCTGCATTGATTCATTAACATTAGTCTTGTTTTTTGCGCAGAAAACAGGACTTTTAGCCTCTTGTACGTTAAATAAGCATTAAAACAAGTAACTTTTTGGTGCAAAAGCATTGTTTTGTCCCAAATTTATTATAATTTTGTGTCAAAATACAAATTAGTATGGTTGATAGTACAGCAAAAAGAATTGAGACAGCCATCGGTTCGGAACCGGAAGGGAAAATAGTTTTTTCCACAGACTATGCCGAGCTTGGTACGCCAGAGGCCATCAAGAAGTCACTAATCAGACTATGTGAACGTAATGTTATCGTAAGACTGGCCCACGGGATATATTACAAGCCTAAGTACGACAAAGAACTTGGCCTTGGAATGCTGTTGCCAAGCTTGGACGATATTGCCCAGGCTATAGCAAAGCGTGATCATTCACGTATTGTTCCAACAGGAGACTACGCTCTCAATAGTCTTGGACTGAGTACACAAGTTCCAGCAAACGCCGTTTATCTTACTGATGGCTCGCCTCGAAGAATAAGTGTCGGCAAAGGACATGGCATCATGTTCAAGCACACCTCGGAATTGAAAGCCCTCAGTTTCCGCTCTGACTTAATGATGCGTATTGTTGCTGCTATGAGAGCGATTGGAGAAGGTAAGATAACCGATGAGCAGAAACGGATTCTGAAAGAGCATATTAAAAATGTGGCAGAAGAAGATTATAACGAAGACATTAAACTTGCACCAGCATGGGTGAGAAAGGAGCTTATAGCACTATGAAATTTATAGAATTATCGCAGGAGCAGCAAAGGGTTGTTTTTACACAGGCTTCAGCTCAGACGGGTATCAACGTCAACCTGGCTGAGAAAGATTGGTGGATATGCCAGGTTCTTGCTGCACTATACAAACTCCCGAGTGCTGAACACACAAGTTTCAAGGGTGGCACATCACTGAGTAAATGCTGGAAACTGATAGACAGAATCTCAGAAGACATTGATATTGGCATTGACCGCGAATATTTGGGATTTGGCGGAACTCTGTCAAAGACTCAGATCAGCGACAAACTGAGACGCGCTGCTTGTAGTTTCGTTAGAGACAAATTGCAGTATGAACTTCACGATGCGCTTATCGAAGAAGGAATTATGGAAGGGATGTTCAAAATACATGTTAACATCACTTCCGTAACCACCACTGATCCTGAGATAATTGAAGTCGAGTACCCTTCACTCTTTGAGACCAATCCCTATATCCGCAACGTGGTTCGTATCGAGGTTAGTGGCAGATCTATGAGTGAGCCTGTACAGGTTGTCACGCTTAATCCTATCATTGATGAGGTGTTCCCCGATTCACGTTGGGAAAGGAACACCTTCAATGTAAGAGCCGTACTCCCTGAACGAACATTCTTGGAGAAGATATTCCTTCTACATGAAGAGTTCAGCAAATCTGCTGATAATATCAGAGTTGAAAGAATGTCAAGGCACATGTATGACATAGGTCAGATTCTTCAAACACCGATTGTCGAACGTGCCCTGAATGATGAACAACTTTATCGTCAGGTAGTACAGCATCGCAAAACTTTTATCGGACTCCGTGGATTCGACTACGATACGCTTTTCCCATCCAGTTTGTCAATATTGCCACCTGAGTCTGTGAAAGATGCATGGCGCTCTGACTACGAACAGATGCGATTACACATGATTTATGGAGAAAGTATTCCGTTTAATGACATAATTGAGCAACTCAGGGTTTTGAATGACCATATAAGACAGTTGGGATATCAAAAGTGATTTCAATATAGCATAACAATATGAATATCAAGAGAAATATCTCTGGCAGATGATTCACTATTAATCCAATTGAGACATTCATCAATGTCTTTGAAAGAACGAATGACAGCCGATTTCTGTGTATCATTCAGTCCCTAAACTCCCAGAATCCCGTACCAGTCTCTGGGTCCTACTTCCAACATATTATTCAATAACTATCATTCTCATTTCGATGTCATCAACAGGCCTGTCAGCACGTCCAGTAGCAGTCCCTTGTATCATTTCAACCACGTCAAGCCCTTCTTCGACTTCACCAAATACTGTGTATTGACCGTCAAGATGGGGTGTACCGCCGAGTGTAGAGTATATCTTCAACTGGTCATCGGTTAATCCCGATTTACCTACCTTGCTCTCAGCTTCAGCAGCAAGTTTATCTTGAAGTTCCTGAAGTCCCTCACGATTCCTGTCACGACGCATCTGCATAATCTCAGCACGATGTTCAGCAGCTAGCGAATTAAACGCATCTTGAACTTTCTGCATCCTCAACTGTTTGGAGAACTGACGAAGCTGACCTTCATTATACACCTGGCCCCAGACAATATAAAATTGAGACCCGCTACTACGACGCTCTGGATTCACCTCGTCACCCTGTCTCGCAGCAGCCAAAGCACCACGTTTATGGAAGAGTCCGTCCTTGATTTCTGCCTCAAGCGTATAGTCCGGACCTCCTACTCCAAGCATCTTTCCAGCAGGTGCGCCCTTAGAATCAGGATCGCCACCCTGAATCATAAAGTCCTTTATCACTCGATGGAACAGTGTGCCATCGTAATAACCCTCCTTCGCCAACTTCAGAAAGTTGTCACGATGGATAGGAGTCTCATCATATAGGCGAACTACAATGTCGCCAAGCATAGTCTGTAGTTTTACTTTCATTTTTCAATCTTAATTCATAAAGTATCGTAATAGTATATCAAACAGCGAATCACTCTTGCCAAAGGACAAACGGAATATGTCGGATTGCGGTATCTGCATAAATAATATAAATAAAAGGTTCACAAGTGTCTATTGTTCATAATTTCCCAATGTCCAGTCTTATTGCTGCCAACTCGAATAATAAATCCATCTTTTTTCAACTCTCCAAGGCGACGCTTTACAGTTGCTTCTGATGCGCCTATGATAGCTGCATATTCGGCATAGTTGAGAGAACCATCTTTTAGGACAGCTTGATAAAGCCTCTCTTTTATCGGGTCAGAAAATGATTTTATCGGGTCAGAAACGGCTTTTATCAGGTCATTCTCTTGTGATTTCTTGTATTCTTTTATCTCCTTGCTGATGTTTCGGATGTGTTCTTCCAACATAAACTCACGGAAAGGCTCGAGTGATTCCTTCTCTCGGGAATCTATCAAGGCTTGAATATATTCGGCCTTATCCTCTTTGACAATTTTCACAGGTACCAATCCGAACTCATATTGCAGGTGGTTCATTACCAGGCGAGACATACGCCCATTACCATCTACCCAAGGATGAATTGTCACCAATTGATAGTGAGCATCAAAACTGAATAAATATTTAGCAATAATGTCATCAAGGTTTGATAATTCACTCCTTCGTTGGTTAAGTTGCTTACAGAATTCTTCCAACTTGGCTGGCACTTTCTGATAGTTCATGTATGAACGTCCACCAATGCCAGCTGTAACACCTACCAAGCGAAGGTCACCTTTTGAAGCGTCGAAAGAACCTTGTGCCGTGTTATATGTGGCACCAGTATTCTTCATGACAATCGCAGAAAGACTTTTGAGCATTTCCACTGAGAACTCTTCGTGCTGATGTGCCATTCGCATAGAATGTTCGTATGCCACTTTCAAGTCGAGGTTCATCATTTGCTCTTGTAGGCTACGCCCCTTTGCGGTGATACCTTCATCAAAAAGTAGCTGGTTTTCTATCTCTGTAACTGTGCTACCCTCAATGGCTGTAGAATGGGTAATCAGCGAATACAGATAGAACTTTTTATAGTCTATCTGATCAGCGATTCCCAACGACTCGTATTCTTTGAGTGCATCGAGCAATTTCTTTATCAGCTCATCTTTCATTCCTTACTCTCAAATTGTATCACCAAACTTGCTATTCACTAATTCGTTCAATTCTTGTGGGTACAAAGATAGTCATTTTTGTCGAAACAAAAGCAAAATATTACGATAATTAACTTTAGCACTCACTTAGGCACGAAAAAAGGGAATCCGTAAGGTTCCCTTTTCATTAAAAAGCGGAGAGAGAGGGATTCGCGCTCGACCCGAAGGGGCGCTTTCATAAAGCGAAGCGACTGAAAGAACGTGAGAACCCGGATCGCATACACAAAAAGAGCAACCCTTGCGGATTGCTCTTTCTTGCGG
>Ga0256407_10013839_pt1 | contig 10735 bp, 4 predicted proteins | sample RumenRJG_04DNA_FD_193489 | JGI IMG/M metagenome (GOLD analysis project Ga0256407, IMG submission 193489) | Bovine rumen microbial communities from Lethbridge, Alberta, Canada - RJG_04 | ecosystem: Host-associated > Mammals > Digestive system > Stomach > Rumen | place: Canada: Alberta | collected... | reverse complement strand
TGCCTTCCGAGTTAAACGGGCTGATGCGCACGAGTCGATGCGTCCCGATCTCGCTCTTGAGATACCCGTACGCCATCGGACCGCGAATCATAACCGACGCGCTGTTGATTCCCGCCTCTTCGTTGTCTTGGCGGTCGAGAATTTCGCACGTATAGCCGTTCGCCTGCGCCCAAAGCATGTACATGCGCAGGAGCATCTCCGCCCAGTCGTTCGCGTCCGTGCCGCCGTCGCGAGCGTTGATTGTGAGAATCGCGTCGTTCGCGTCGAAAGGACCGTTGAGAAGCGCGGCCGTCTGGAGATTCTGAAGCGTTTTCTCGACCTCCGCGAGCTTCGCGGGAATCTCCGCGGCGGTCTCTTCGTCCTCTTGACCGAGTTCAAAGAAAACGTCGAGCTCGTCAAGTTCCTTAATAATCTCGTCCATCGGCTTGACGAGCGCCTTAAGCGCCTTGATACGACTAACGACAACCTGCGCCTTCTCTTGGTCGTCCCAAAATCCGGGCGCCGTCATCTGCTCTTCTATCTCGCCGATTTCCTTCTTTTTTTCGTCGTAATCGAGAGAGGCTTTAAGTTGATCAAGGCCGTTGCGAATCTGCTGCGCGCGGGCAATCTGTTCATTTTCTACCGGCATAGGACGTCTAGACTCCTACTTGACAAACGTTAAGGATCGACGACGCGTTAGAACGTCGTCGATCCCCCCATAAATTCCGATTCCTATTGTATCGGTAAAAGCGCGTTAGACAAGACTTGGAAGCGCTCAACCGCGACATTCGCGCGCAAACTCACGCCAACGGCTGCGAATTTCGAAATCGCGCGACAAAACGCTATTCGACGCGAAGCTCAACCGGCCCCATCAGTCCCGACGGTGGGTTGGCGCCGTAGTTCGTCGGGATATTATGGTAAAAATTCGCCGCCGTGTTGTAGACGTCGATCTCAAGCGTATTCTCCCCGTCGACGATCGCGTCTGTCAGGTCGATCGTCCACGGAGGAGTCGGCAGGTCGCCGATCTGACGTCCGTTGAGCCAAACGCGGCAGCTCGCGCTCACGGAACCGAGGTCAAGGACGACGCGCTCGCCGTCTTCAAGTTTTTGCGTCCAATCGAAACGCTTCGTATAACGCGCGCCGCCGGAATAATTGACTAAAACGCCTTGTTTGTTCCAGTCGCCGAGCGTCGTCGCGCCCTCTTCGCAGTGCAGAAACATAGGTTCAGGACAGAGCGCCGCGTCGTAAACGCCAGGAACCGGCGTGATTTCGACCTCGACAAACGCAGCGCGTTCCAAGGGCGCGTCAAGTTTGACGACGACGAAGGAAAAAGGCGCGTCTGAGAAAGCCTTTCGAGCGTCGGAAGCGTCTTGTTTAAATCTTTCGGTTTCCTGAAGCTCGCGCCAATATGCGCAACCGTCGACCTCGGCGTTCGTTTGAACCGTCGCCTTTGCCTTTTCCCCCTCGACATAAAGCGCTTTGTACTCGCCGCGCGTCTTAATCACAAGCGACGAGAGTCCCGGAGGCGAGACAAACCCAAGACGACGCGGCGCGTCGTCCGTCCCGCCGTAAACGTCGTAATCGAGGGCGCCCGGCGTATCGAACCACACGGTCGCGAGAGGGGTCCGTTTTTCAGGAACGGCGACGAAATCGGGAGTCTCCTCTCGAAGCCCCGTCGATAGACCGTTGTACGCGCCGTCGTCGAGTCCGTTCGCTTCAATCAATTTTGAAACGCCCTTTTCCGCCGCGCCGTCGCGTTCGATAAAGACGCACGCGCGCCGTCCGGCGGAATCGTATCGTATCAGAACCGGCGAATACGCGCCCGGCGTCGAAACGAGCCTAACGTCTTTTTCAAAATCGACGAGGCGCCCGCCAACCCAAAGCGCCTCGGGCGCGCCGCCGCCGACGTAAACGTCGACGATTCCCGCGCCCGACGACGAAGACGCGTCCGCGAAACCTGCGGGAACCGTCGTCCAAACGTAATAGACGGAGCCGGATTCTTCGGGCGCGTAGATTTTCTCATTGAAGCCGCCGGTCAGTTTGCCAAGCGCGATGAACCGCGAGTCGATTCGTTCTTTGAGACCGTGATACCCTTCGCGCCCGGGGTTTCCTTCGACGCCCCAGCGCCAAGAGAAAGAGCCGACGTTCCAGCGACGCTCGGTCCCGTCGACGTTGATCGTCGAATTCGGGACGACTTCCTTGACGTCGGCGAGCCGTTGTTCAATCGCGGCGAAATCCGCGTCTTTCGGGAAGGGACCGAGAACCAGATATTTCGGTCCGAAGTCGTTGAGCGCGTTCTTCACCGTTTCACGCCCCTCGACGGCGACGTCAAAGCGCTGCGCTTCGGCGCCAATCAAGTCTTGACGCGCCGGAAGTCGGAAATCGCCCCAACGGTTGTCGAGCGTCGGCATGAGCTTAAAACGCCATTCGCCGTCGAGCGGAAGTTTAAAGGCGGTTTCCGACGTCGTCGGCGACGGATCAAGAGGACGACTCGGCTTTTCATCGCGCCAGAAAACGACCAATCCCGCCTGATCTTCGGCGTAAGGCCAACGAATCGTCGTCGTTTGACCGTTTTCGGAATCGTTAATCGTCGCGCCGATCTCGCGGCTCGTTCCGTCCCACGCGTTGTAAAGTTCGGCGCGTCCCGCCGCGCGGAACGTCAGCGCCGCGTTCTTCTTGCCCTTCATGACAAAGAAAACGTCCGCTTCGGGCGTCGCGCGTTTCATAACCGAGCATGGCGCGCCCGTCTCCGCGTCGAACGCGTCAAGCGGAAATTCTTTCAGGAACGCGTCAAAGCGCGTCCACATGAGTTGATCGTCGCCGGAAGGAGCCGAAGCGGCGCCCCCTAGTTCAGAATTCACGCCGGTGCGGTGCAGAACGTGAACGTTGCCGACGTCGACCGCGGCGAGTTTGTCGACGCCGTCGCGGGTCTTTCGCCACGCGTCGTCGGAGCGTCCCGGTTCGCAGCGGAAGTCCTCCGCCGTCGCGACCGTCTTGCCGTCCGCGACAAGCGCGAAGAAAAGTCCGGCGGAACCGCGGCGCGGCTGGTCGTCGTCGTGACCGTCGAGTACGACGACGTCGCCGTTGCGCAGCGCGATCTTCCCGCGCCATCCGGAGCTATAGTCAGCGCCCGCGCATATCGCGCGCCCGTTGACGTACGCAGAGCCCGCGTTGTCGCAGAAGAAGAGCGCGTCGAACTCCTTAGACTCGTCGGAAAGTCCCGTCGCAACCCATTTGAAGCGAACGTCGCGCTCTAAATTTGGCGACCAAACCCAATGTCCTTCGAAACCGCCGGGATAACGGCGCAGTTTCGAAACGGCGCCCTTCGAACCGGTCTTGTCGCCGACGTCTGCGTTGACGCCGTCGCTCGGTCGCGTCGAGAAGAACGCGGCGGCGCCGCCGAAGTCGTTGCGAACGAGCGATTCAGGTTTCCCTCCTCCGGCAAACATTTCGTCTATAACGCGTTTGAGCGTTTCGTCGCGACGTCCGTCTCCGTCCGTCGCTTCCGGCAACGCGTCGAGAACAATCACGACGCCCCCCGATTTATAGAGTTCATAAGCCTTTTGAAGCGTCTTCTGTCGAATTCCGCGAATCGACGGAAGAACGAAAACGCGATGGCTCGCGCCCGCGACCGAAAGACGTCCGTCGACGATCTCGGCGCGCGCGACGGAATCGTCGTCGATGAAGAGGACGTCGTGCCCCGCCTGGAAGATCCGTTGCGCCGCGTTAAACGCGACGTCGCAGGCGCGCGCCCCGCCAAGACGCGACTGATACGCCGAAACAGGATAGAGCACGACGAACTCCGGCTGCTCGACCCCGCGCGTGAGCGCGAAGGAGAGCCGTTCAAAATACTTCAGGAACGATCCGAACGTTTCCCAATACGGCTGGCGGAAATGATAACACGGCGGCGCCCATTCCCAATAACCTCCGTAGGTCGTGTAATAGAGCCCGTGAAGGTTAAGGAGGTTCGCGCCAAAGAGGAAATTCTCGTTCGTGGCAAACAGAAGTCGCTCGGGAGTCGCGCCCCAGCCGAAACTGTGATATCCCTCGAGCCAAACTCGGGGACGGTTGTAAAAGTGCGCGATAGAAGACGAAACCTTGTTCTTAATGAAGTCGGCGTGACCGCCGGGAGTGTCGTGTCCCGGCGCGGTGTACCAACGGATCGCGCTGAAATAATCGCAAAATTCGCTCGGGTTCCGCCCGCGACTTCCCGGATCGCACGCGTATATTCGTCCGCGCCGCGCGTTCCAGTTGAAAATAGGGATGAAATAACGCTCTTCGGCGAGCCGGACGCGGACGTCCATGAAATCGAGCCGATATTTTTCGGTAAGATCGCCGCAGTCGGCGTCAAACATCGCGGGTAACGCCTTCCAGAGAGGATACCCTTTTCGCGATTCAAATTCTTGAGGAAGATCGTCGTTCCAAACTAATTCGCCCGTGCCAAGTTGCAATTCGTCTTGGAAGAAGTATTCCAGCCCGAGGGTCGACGTTTCGTCGGCGTCTTTGCCCAACGCCTTGACGGCGCGATCCTCAAACGGCTGGAAAAACCGTTCGACAACGCGCTTTCCGCAGTCCGGATGAAGCGGATTGAGCGTGTGAGGAACGCGTTTCGCGCGGTAAACCCAAACCTGAGAGTCGTTTTCAGCGACGTCGGAGGAAGACGCGAGCGCCTTGGCGTCCGCGCCGAGAAAACGAACGTCGTTGAAATCGCCGACGCGATACGCCGCGATCCCGATAAGATCGTCGCTCTGCGATTCGTCAAGAAGCTCAGGCGCGCGTTCGACGACGACTGAAAACCTTTCCCCCTTCTTCACGTCGAGACGCCGCGCGACGTAAATCGTCCGGCTTTGGAGCTCCTTATCGCTGTAGATAAGACGATCAAAGAGATTCCCCGGCGAATTCTGCCAGTCGAGGGTATACCCGCTGATCCCGATTCCCATTCCAAGTTCGCGACAATGCTCGCGAACCTGGTCAAAGACGGAAAACCATTCGTCAGTTAAAACTTCCGGCTCGTTAGGAAAGGTCAGCCAGTTTGGCTGGACTTCGTTCCTCACGTCTTGGTGCGCGTAATTCACCTGCACCCCGGAAATTCCCTTTTTCTTAAGCTCGTCGAGTTGCCAGTTCAGCCGCTCGACGTCGAGCTTTTCGCCCGTCCACCACCAGAAGGGAACCTCGCCATAACCTGAAGGCGGATTCGCAAACCCCTCGCGCAACCCCGGTTCGGGCCGCTCCGGGAAAGAGACGGGGCTTTCCTGCGCCGTCGCGGTCATCGGCGAAGAAAGGAAGAACAAAAAGAGAAACGCGCTCCAAAGAAAGGCGCGAACTTTAACGGACTGAGCGCTCATAATTCGTTTCCGATAAAAAACGACGTCGTAGGGGTAAAGCGGTAAATCGTCGTCTAGTTCGTCGACACGCAAGCAAAACGTCGCGAAGAAGAACCAAACGTCGGACGACGCTTTATCTTACACGACGTCGGGTCGAGATTCAACGACTCCGCCGCTGTTTAACGCAAAAAAAGCCGACGACGACGCTGTTAAGAAGAAAAATCGCGGCGGTTAAACGAGACGATCAAAAAACGATTTGCTGATCGCGGAAAACAACAACGGGACGAGCGGAAAAAACCGCCGTCCCGCGTCGAATTTCAAAAACGGACGACAACTGCCGAGGTCAAATCAGAAGAGCGCCTCGCCGCCGCCCGCCTTGTTGCCTTCGTGAGTGCCGGCGGGATAGGTAGCGTTGGCGCGCGTAAAGGTCGCGCCGTAAACGTTCGTATCGCAAGTTTCGCTCACAAAGTGGACGGACGCGTCCGCCATAACGGCGTTCAAACCGCCCGGATGGAGACTACGCGGCGCGCGCGTGTCTTCGTTGGCCGTTAGATAGTTCGGATAATAGAATTCGTTGCCGTGGATGTAAGCCATTCCGAAGCCGTCAGACCAGTGACCGACGCTGATGAACGGGTTTCCGGCATAACTTTCCTTATTGGCGCCCGGGAGCGTGACGCTCGAAAGTTCCAAGAGCAAGAACGTATGCGACGTGCCGTCCTTAATACCCGCCATGGTCATGCCGCTATTCGCCCAAAACAGCCCAAGATGACGAGCGCGGAAAAAGTTGCCGTTCGTGGCATTAAGGTGAGAAGTACGTTCCGGAAGGTCGGCGGCGGCGTTCGCGCAGTAGTCTTTCTGAGAACCCTTCGGCGCGATCGTATTGGCCGTCGTCGGGCAAATGAAGACGTCAGGGGCGCTTGAACCAACTTCTTTGTTCACTTCGTCGCCGCAGGTCGGGCTACCTGTGCTGTGCCCGTAACCGTTGGTATGGACGCAGTAGTTCGTGTAGGCGCGCTTCGTGAAATCCGTCTGCGAATAGAGCGCGGTCGCCTCGACATAAGGAAGAATGAAGGCCGGCCAGCCCATCATGCCGTGATAAACGCCGCCCGCTTCGCAACTTTTGCCCGAACCGGTGAGGGGCGTCGCGCTGTTGGACGCGTCAAAGAACGTGCATCCCGGCGGAAAACACTTGTACGTGTCATGATAATTCTGCATGGCAAGAGCAAGGTTTTTCATGTTGTTGGTGCATTGCATACGTCGCGCAGCCTCGCGAGCCGCCTGCACCGCCGGAAGGAGAAGACCGATCAGAATACCGATAATGGCGATAACGACGAGGAGTTCAACGAGCGTAAAGCCCCTGTCCCGCCTCGTAAGACAGAAAGAATTTCTCATAACGAATACTCCGTACTGAAAAGGGTTTGGTTTGCCGTTAAGTCCACAATTGAAGAAATTTCATAAGCGCTGTGATCGGATTGTATAATCTTTTCGAATCGGGGTCAAGAAAAATTGAATGAAAACATCGAAAATATAGAAATATAGATAAACCAATAACGGTTGAATGAGAGACGATTGTGGGCCTCAGAAACGAGCGATTATGAAAAAAGGACGCCTAGCGAATAGCCCGGCGTCCAAGATTTAGAAGCTAAAACACAAATTCAAACTAGCCAGAAAAATTAGAAGCGCTCGTCGGCGCCGTCCTTTTAGATCGGCGCCGGCGCGTGTTCAAGGCGTCCACAAAAATTACTTGACGCTGACGACAGGACGTTCTTTCGCTTCGACGCCTTTAAAGAGTCCGGAGGGAACGCGCGAAGTCCACGTTTCGGGCTGTTTGTCGCCGAGTCCAAGCGCATAGAGGATGACAGCCGCCATGTCGCGATTCTCCATCTCGCCGATTTCGCCCTTTTCGAGACTTGGTCCCGTCGCGGCGAACATGACGTATTTTTCCTCGTCGGTCCATCCTCCATGCATCGTGCCGTGACCTCCGTGATCCGCCGTAACGATAAAGAGCGTCGAGTCAAGCATGCCGTTTTTCTTAGCGGCTTCATATATCTTTTGGATATACCCGTCGGTCGCATGGAGTTTCGCAAGGTGTTCTTTGCCGCCGAAACCTTGTCCATGCCCCGCTCCGTCAACTTCGTTATAATGAACGTAAAGCAGCGTCGGCTGGTTCTTCTCGAGATATTCGCAAACCTTTTCCGTCACCCCCGCGTCGTCGTCGGGAACCTTGTCTTTAAAAACGCCGATTCCGTTCTCGATAACGCCGATATTAATGGGATTCCAGCTGCAGATCGACGCCAGTTTCGCGCCGGGCATATTCTCGCGGATCACGCGAAAAACCGACGGATACGGACTGTCGTCGGGATAGGGCGTAGAATAAGCGAGTCCGTTCGTGAGTCCGTGAATTTCGCGCTTGACCCCGTGGAGCATCGCCCCCCAGTTTTCGGCGCTAATCGTCGGATTTTCGCACAAACAAGAATAGGTCACGGCGCCGTCTGCGAAAATTTTATCGAGATTTGGCGTATCGGCGTCTCTAAAGAACGTTCCGCCGCCGTCGACGCCGATAAAAATGACATGAGAAATTCCCGTCGGACTCTCCGCAGACTGTGGACGCAGAACGATTCGAGCGCCAAGGTCGTTTTCACGGTCGTCCGGAACGCGCCAGTAACGGTAGGCGGAGCGACAGACGAGCGCGTAAACGCCCCAACTGCCGCCGCGAGTCACGCGATCCACGCCCTCTTTCGGCCCTTTGGGATCGACGACCGTTTCAGAACCGTACTCGTCGACGTAACTTTCGGCGCGCCAATCCTTAACCCATTCAGAGACGTTCCCGTGCATGTCGTAGAGTCCCCACGCGTTTGCAGGGTAGCTCGCCGGCGGCGTAAGGCCGCCTTTTTTACTTTCGCCCACGTTCGCCCTATTTGGGTCGGACTTATCGCCCCAGTTATACGTCGTCTTCGAACCGGCGCGACATGCGTATTCCCATTCCGCCTCTGTCGGAAGATCCGCCGTCAGTCCTGCGGGAAGACGCTTCGTAAGTTCCTCGCAGAAGCTTACGACGTCGTTATAGGTCACGCATTCGACGGGGAGCGCCGGATTGTTGTTATAACTTGGGTTTCTCCCGGTTACCTCCTGATAGAGCGCCTGCGTCACTTCGGTCTCTAACGCCCAGAACCCTCGCGTCAGTTTCACGTGGATTTGTTTTTCGCCGGAGAGACGCAGAACTTCCGATTCCGGACTTCCCATGTCAAATTCTCCGGCGGGAATCCACACAAACCCGTAATTCTCTTCTCCGATCTTAATCGTCTGCCGGGTCCCTGCCTTACGCTCGCTCGAATCCTGCCATTGCGGAAGAACTAACTCCCACCCATGCGCCAATGGCGCAATTACGTTAAGAACCAAGAATGCAAGACCAATCGCGCAGAACGCCGATTCTTTCTTATATGCGACTCGTTTCTTCATCGAAAGCTCCATAATCGTCGCGGGCGCGTCGACCGCCCAAGAATAAAAATCCACGCCGCGACGTTTTGTGGTCGCGACGTCTCTAGTTTAACGCAAAGCGGCGTAAAGTTCAAGTTACAGAGCGTCCCGACGTCTCGCGCCTAGAGTCGCCTTACGGTTCCGATCTGACATGCTACGCGTATATCAACGGAAACAATAAATTAAAAGACGTCCCTGTCAGATCCCGTATCCCTAAAAAGAAAGGGACGTCGAAATCAACATGTCCGACGTCCCAAGTTTAACGCTAATCGTCTGGAATCAGCCGCGGTTATCGCTCAGAAGAGCGCCTCGCCGCCGCCGGCGTTCGCGCCGCCCTGTCCTGCCGGCTTGTTCGCGCTCGCACGGGTAAAGGTCGCGTAATAAACGTTTTGATCGCACGTATCGCTGACGAAATGCACGGAGCAATCCGCCATCGCGGCGTTAAGTCCGCCGGGATGGAAGCTGTGCGGGGTGCGGGACTGTTCGTTGGAGATCAGGCAGTTAGGCGGGAAATTCGCAAAGCCGGAAATCGTGAACAGACCATAACCGTCGGTCCAGTGTCCAACGCTCATGAACGGGTTCGCCGCGTAACCCTCTTGAGTCGCGCCCGGAAGCGTGACGCTGGAAAGTTCCATGAGCAGGAAAGTATGCGAAGTTCCGTCCTTAATCGCGCCCATCGGCAGACCGCTGTTGCACCAGAAGAGACCGAAATAAGGTCCGCGACGGGAGTTGGGGTCGGCGACTTGAATTCCAATATTGTTCGTCGTCGTGCGTTCCGGGAGTTCCGAACCGCCGTTGACGGCGTAATCCTTCTGAGACCCTTCCGGAGCAATCGTATTGGAAGTCGTCGGACAAGTAAAGACGCCGGGAGCGTTGGAACCGGCCTCTTTATTAACCTCGTCGCCGCACGTCGGGTTGTCGGCGCCGTGTCCGTAATTGTTTTTAACGCAGTAGTTGGTATAGGCGCGCTTCGTGAAGTCAATCGTCGCATAGAGCGCGGAGCCTTCGACATAGGGAAGAATAAACGCCGGCCACCCCATCATGCCGTGATAGACGCCGCCCGCTTCGCATCCGAGACCGGTTCCGGTGAGCGGGTTCGCGCTGTTCTGCGCGTTGAAGAACGTGTTGCCCGGCGGAAAACACTTGTACGTGTCATGATAGTTCTGCATGGCAAGACCAAGGTTTTTCAGGTTGTTTGTACACTGCATACGCCGCGCAGCCTCGCGCGCCGCCTGAACCGCCGGAAGAAGAAGACCGATCAGAATGCCGATGATGGCAATGACGACGAGAAGTTCGACAAGGGTAAACCCTCTCCTCGTTCCTTGGGACGAAAAACGCCGACTCATAACAAGCTCCATTTAAAAAACGACGAATATAGGAACATTGAAACACGGATGAAGCGTTTTAAACGCCAAACCAAAGTTGATCAAAGCGGTCAAACCACCCTGTCTTATTCTACAGAGTTTCTGAATTTAAGTCAAGTAAATTAGCTTCTGGAAAGAAGAAAAAACGCGCTATCAGATCTTCAGTTTTTCATAACGTCTTCCGCGCTATCGACGTTTGAAAAGACCGATTCTAGACGCTTCGAAACAAGACGGATTTAATCTAATAACGACTTGATAGAAAACGGTTTAGAGACAAATCGAACACGTTCCATGCACGGGATTTCATCATAACGCTCTCCCCCAGAATCGCTGGATGAAAACGTCAAAACCACAATCTCTGTTCTTGGAAAACACGTGCGCAATTCGCGCGTCTTCCTAATAAGCCGCGCGTCAATAGGACGATTTGTATCGACGACGACGCGCGACGCGCAAAAATCGTCTGACCGTACAGGGTCGAACCGTTCCCAACTTCGTGCGATAGTCTCCACGCCGCGGGCGTTGAAAACATCTGATAGTAGCGCGATTAACGTCGCGTCGTCAGAAAAGAGCAACGCTCGTTCGTCGTTCGCG
>Ga0256407_10013835_pt1 | contig 10737 bp, 7 predicted proteins | sample RumenRJG_04DNA_FD_193489 | JGI IMG/M metagenome (GOLD analysis project Ga0256407, IMG submission 193489) | Bovine rumen microbial communities from Lethbridge, Alberta, Canada - RJG_04 | ecosystem: Host-associated > Mammals > Digestive system > Stomach > Rumen | place: Canada: Alberta | collected... | reverse complement strand
TCTGTGGCTACACTGAAGCCTTGCAGCCAACGGGGAGCATGGCTTTCAGCCTCGCGCTTCACGTTGTAGTTGGCGGTGAGGCCATATTGGAAGTTGGTGGCGTTGATGGGCGTGATGGTGCCTTCCTTGTTGGTGGTGTGGCGGTACTCAATGTAGGTGGGCAGGCCGAGGGTGAGGTCTTTGAAGGTGTAGGAGAAAGTGAGGCGGTTCTCGATGTAGTAGTTATTGACGTGGGAGAGACCATTGATGATGTCCACGTTGCGCGAGTAGTCGCCGTGAGTGTAGATGTTCATCATCAGTCGGCGCGGACGGTCGAGAGGCATATTGTAGAAGTTGAAGAAGTAGGTCTGCCAGTTGCCCTCCACGTTCTCCGGTCTATAGGTGGTGATACCCGTTGTGGCATCGTATGTCTGGCCTTGTGACACCTGATGACGGAAGAAACGCAGTCCACCGCCGAAGCGTTCGGAGATTCGCTTCTCGCGCCAGTTACGGTTGAGGCCGAACTGCATCCGGTGGTTTGTGGCTCCTCGCAGGTCGGGATTGCCATAGCGACGAATGAGCGGGTTCTCGTTGTTGAGTATGTTCACTTTCTGGAAGAGGTCGGGAGTCTGGAACTCTATGCCGTAGAAGAAGTCTATCGACTTGGCCCAGTCATCCCATCCAAAATTCATGTGCAGTTCTGGCGACATCGTCCAGCAGTGCTGTACAAGCGAGGTGTCAGCGTAGGTGCTGCGGTAGTCGAGCTGTTCGTTTACGTTATAGAAGTGCATCTGGTAGTAGATGTTGATGTAACGGCCGTCCTGCTCGTAGGTGTAGCCAGGGGTGATGGCCAGGCGGTTCTCTACGCGGCGGTGCATACGGTCGTAGGCGTTCTGTAGGTCGAGTGTGTCAGCCAAATATACGTCGTTGGTGTTGTTACGCTGGCGGTAGAGGAAGCGATACTCGGTGTTGAGCCAGATGCCGTTCAGCCACGTGATACGATAGTTGGGGGCGATACTGAAGTCGGTCTCGTGGGAAGGCGTGGAGGCATGACGGCTGAGAATGTTATTCAGCGAAGGAGTCTGCTGGTAACGTAGCTGTTGCTCCGAAGTCGAGTGGCTACGGCCGCGGTTGTAGGAGGCATTCACGTCGATGCCAGCATTGTCGCCTGATGCCAGCTTGTAGTTGATGATGTTATTTGTCACGAGGGCCAGATTGTTGCCGTCGCTCTTTGATTGTTGCAGATTGCTGTTGATGAGGGCTTGCTGCATGTCGGTGCTGAGCGAGGCAGAAAAGACGCTGTCGAGCAGGGCCGTGGTCGTACCGTAACGAGCGGGATCGCTGGCGAACTGTGCGGCACGGGTGTGGGAGTCGCCTTCAAAGGGGTTGTAGTTGAAATAGGCTGTGGAATAAAGAAAGAACGGCTTGTTCAGCTGGAAGATGTTGTTGGCACTGATGTTGACAGCCGTGTTGCGGTTGTGGTAAGCTTGACGGTTGAAGGTAGAGGTAGCATCTGTGTGGAACTGCTCGGCATTGGTCAGCGTCTCGTCGGTGGAGCGTCGCCACGACACATCGAAGGTGGCGTTCTCCTTCCACCGCTTATCTTTCTCCTCTATGAAGAGATTTGCGCCCGCCATACGGGTTTCCTGCAGCCCGCGAGGCTGGTTACTGGGCGACCATTCGCCGTCGCCACCCGGACGGCGGTTCTCGTTCACGTTATTTGCATTGGCATACAGCGACAGTCGCGAATTGTCGGTGTAGCGCATGGCGAAGAGACGGGCCAGGTAGCGGATTCCCGAGCTTTGCTCGCCTACCCGTAGCCTTTCATCGGTCTCGCTGTTGAATGGCGAACCACCTGCTACCTCAGCGTTGGCGAGCCAGCCTTGGTTGTATTCGCGCTTCAGTTGTACGTCCATCACAAAACGCTTCTTGTCGTAGTCGCGCCCCAGATATTCGTTTAACTCTGTGCTCTTGTGGTAGGTCTGTACCTTCTGCACAGTGTAGGCGGGCAGATTGTCAAGCATCACACGATTGTTGCCCTTGAAGAAATCCTTTCCATTGAGCATCAGCTCATCCACCTGCTCACCCTGCACGAGTATGCGCCCGTCGTCTTTCAACTCCACACCGTCCATCTGACGGATAAGTGCGTCGAGCATCGACCCTTCGGGCAGGTTGAATGCATCGGCATTGAAGGTAATCGTGTCACCACGGTAGGTCATCTTAATCTTGGTAGCTCGCACCACGACCTCACCCAGTTGGTGAATATCTTCAGTCATGCGGCTACGCTTTTTCATATAGTGCCACGGCGCATCGAAATAGGTGTTGCGGGCGATGTGACGCACGTGGTAGTCAACGTAGGTTGTCTCATAGTCGGGGTGCTCGGCACGGATGATGTACTGCTGTTCGCGGGCTGGGATGTTGAAACGGTAGGCGAAATCGTCCTTTCCCCTGCCAGACCACTGCTGAAACACGTGCATCGTATCGACTACAGTGGAGTCCTCGCGCATCAGGGTAATGAACACGTCCTTGATGCCAACGCGAGTGAGGGAGTTCTTGACATGTCCCCAGAGGGCAATGGTGCGCTCTTTCTTCTGAGCTTCTTGATTGGTTTCCTGTGCCCCTGCCGTCATGGCGACGAGGGCGAGGATGATTGTGATGATTTGTCTTTTCTTCATACTTTCTGTATTTTGAGTTAATTGTTTTCTTGCAGAATGTCCGCGGGGCGCATTGAAGGAAATTCGATTGCAAAGGTAGCTATAAATAAAGGATGGGGGGAAGCAAAAGTCGTTCCACTTCGTTTCACTTTCGGCAAAATGTCGCATTTTTCTAGGCGCAATCTGAGGATTTTGCGTACCTTTGCACCGAAAGTAGTAATTCCATAAACAATGAACAGAATTTGTATCATAAAGATGTTGCTGCTGGCCTTGGTCATGGTTGCATGCCACTCGGACGATGTGCAAGAGCGGCTCAATGATATCAAGGCTGTGGGTGACAAGGAGCCGAAGCAGGCCATGAAGATGCTCGATGCCATCAGGCCGCAGGTGGTCAGCACGACGGAACATACGAAGATGAAGTGCTTGATGCTCGACATGCGGCTGCGCGATAAAGCGGACATGATGCCGACATCGGACGATTCGGCCAGACTGGTAGCCTCCTACTTCGACAGCCACGGCACAGCCTGTGAACGTCAGGAGGCTTACTACTATGCTGGCAGTACCTACAGAGACTTGCAGGACACACCCAACGCGCTGAGGCATTTTATGAAAGCAGAGGACATTGCCAGCAAGAATGACGGGTGTGACTCGCTGATGCTGAGAAACACTTACTCCAACCTGCACTATCTTTTCTACAATGTGCAAGACTACCAGAACGCCCGTCTCTATGCCGAGCGCGAATATGACATGACCGAGCGGCTGGGACTCGACGCGCTGCGCAGCCTGACGCATCTGGGGGCAACGCTTGCGGCACTTGACAGTCTGGAACTCTCGCACCGCGTGTACCAAAAGGCGCTGGCTCTTGTGGAGGCGGACACCACGCGACAATATGAGGCGGAACTGCTGTATTCGATGCTGTTTAACTTCGTCTATTTGAAAGACGAGGTGAATGCCCGGAAATGTTTCTCGATTGTGGAGTGCCGGAACCTCGGCGACGACATCGACATGAAATGCTTCGCCTTTGCAGAATACTACCGCATGACGGGCAAGACCGACTCGGCCATCGTATGCTATCAGCAGATTCTGAAGAACCAGACAGACCTGTTTTTCATGTACGATGCAGCCAAAGCCCTGTTCCAAATCTTCCATGAGCGGGGCGATGCGGTCATGGCCGACAGATGGGCGGCACGATATATAGAGGTAAGCGACTCCATCGACTTGGGCCATCGGCAGGAAATGGCGGCGACGGTTAATAACCAATACCAGTATTACAGGAACGTGGAGGAGGAAGCAAGGATAAAAGAGGAGAATACGCGCTACCATCAGCAGCTCTGGGGCGTAGGCACCATGGCCGTGGTTGTCATTCTGGGTATGGCGCTGTATCTGATTTGGCGACGAAACAGACATTTGAAAGAGCTGATTCAGCTCTCCGACGAGTTGAAGGTCAGCCGCAGCAACGCCGAAGAAATGAAAGCAAAGCTGGCTACCCACAAGGCGCAACTTGCAGACAGCGAAATGTCGCTGCAAACGACGAAAGACGAACTGGCGAGGGTGAACGGCGAAATAGACCGCTACAAGCAGGAACTGAGGGACAAGGAGCAATTGTTGGAAGAGAAACTGGATGAGAACAAGCGTTTCGTCCGACTGCTGCACAAAGCCGACCTGGAGGAGAGTGCCGAAGACGTGGTAGCAGCCATCCGCAAAGCATCGGTAGGACGCCACAAGATGACATCGGCAGATTGGCAACGAATATTTGCTGCCGTGGACGAATTGCAGCCCGACCTCATGGAGCGTCTGGTACACCATGTCGGCAAATTCACCGAACAACAGCAACAAGTCTGCTACCTTCTGAGCATTGGCCTGACGAACACGCAGATAGAAAACCTGACCGACATTCCCCACGTCACCGTATGGCGATGGGCGAAGAAAATGGAGTGGGCACTGGGGAGTAGGTGAATTACAATTCATCTTGTTCGCGTTTTTTGCTGCGAAGTTATACAAAAAGGCACGAAAAAAAACCGGCGAAGCCCGAAAATGGGTCGCCGAGGGTGCAACTCTAAAACTAGTTTTAGAAATTCGCTTAATTTTTTGCCCAAAGGTGGGGCAAATGGTGCATAAATGGGGCTACAGTTGGGTGATCTTATTCATCACGGCATCGGGCATCACGTCGAGGCCAAAGAGGAGGTCGTCTTTGTCATAACCGAGAAAGGCGATGTATTTCAAAATGAGGGCATAGTTCGTCTGCGCATAAACCATGCTCTTGCGTCCTGTGGCATCGAAGCAAATGGGCTCATGGTGTGCGATGCGGTTGCGGAAAGCCTTGATTTGCTGTAGTTCCTTGAAGATGGCCTTCTGCCCGAGACCAGTCTGCCGACCTGTAAATATCTGCAAGATGGACTGACCGCCGATCCGGAAGGGAACTTTGGTAAACATGTACGTCCAAAAGCCAAAGCTGACTGATGCAACCACTTTGTCGGGGGTGTATTTACCTTTGGCCACCATCGCTGTGATGTCATTCAGCGTGTCGTGCTGATGCGGCGAGTGTTCCAGCATCCCACCGCTCTGCAATTGGTGGTAAATCCAATCAGCATCGTTGAAGTGGGCGGCATAATGCTGGTTGATAGCGTTGCGGAGAATGATTTCGAAGATGTTCAGCACGCCATAGAACTTCTGACACAACTTTACGTTATGTCGATAGAGCGTCAGGGCTTTGTTGGTGTTGCCGCCGCACGCGTTTTTGTATTTATTGAGCCTTGCAGCCGAGAAAGCATCCTCGAAATCTTTATATTTCATAAAAATATTGCCTTTTATTTGCGTAGTTCAGATATTTTGCCTACCTTTGTAGCGTAATCCCCCGGAGTCCCTGTCCTAAAGACAAACTTCGGGGTTAAGTTTTTCTTATAGGCAGGTGCAAAGGTAACGATAATTTCTGAATAACGATACGATTGCCTTTACCTTTTATGTTTTACTGGCGTTTTTATGTCTTTCCGAATGTAATCTCCTTGCGTAGTTTGCTCAGGTAGATGGGCGTGATGTTGAGGAACGAGGCGATGTCCTTCAGCGAGAGCATCTGCACCACCTGCGGACAGCGGTCGATGAGCCGACGGTAGCGACTGCGGGCGGTGTAGCGGTAGTGGTCGAGGTCGCGTCCATAGACCATCTTGAACAGGTTCTTCAGGATCTTCACGTCCATCTTCGCCATCTTCGGGTCGTTGTCGAACAGCGCTTGCAGCTCCTGTCCGCTGATGACGCGCACCTCGCAGGGCATGTCCGCCTCGATGCTCACCTCCGACACGTCGCCGTCGAGGCAATAGGGGAAGTCGGACACGAACTCGCCCTCGAAGGCGAAGCCCGTGCAGTAGTCCTTGCCCTCCTCGTCGTTGTGCACCATGTACTTGAAGCATCCCCGCTCCACGAAGGCCACCCACTGTGCCGGCTCTCCCGCTTCCTCCAGCGTCTCGCCCCGCTCGAACGTCCGCCGCTCCCCGTGCTCCATGCAGTACTCCCGCAGGAACTCCAGGTCCAGCCCCTCCTTGTAGGTGTTGAATTGCTTGTTTGGTGTCATTGCTGTCACTGTAGTTTGAATTTCGGGTGCAAAGGTACAAAAAGTATTCGATAAAATGATATGCCTTATAGTCTTTGAGGCTATAGAGGGATAATAAAGTGCAAAATAAAATAGAAAAACGAACCAAAAAGATTATTTGATTGGAAGAAAATTACTAATTTTGCACTCATAGAGTGAGAATTATAGTTTCATAAATTGTAGAGAATATGATACTAACAAAAATTGAGTATAAAGGTTTCAGATGTTTCTCTGACTACAGCCTAGATTTTAGGCGTGGCGTGAATCTATTGATTGGTGATAATGGCAGTGGTAAGACTTCTGTGATTCGAGGAGTGGTGCTGGCTCTCAATGCTTTTTTCAAGGGGTTCAGTGATGAAAACACTTCGTGTGCAGGTATAGCTTCGGATGACTTTAATCACAGCGTGGCTAACGAATCGAAAAGTCTGACCCGTCCTGTGGAGATTGTATTTACGATAGAAGGAAATGATGAAGAAGTGTCAATCTTCAGGGAATCGAAGAAAACCTCAACAACATACAAGAACGCAAAGGAGTTTAATGGGCAGAATAAGGAGCTGTATTATCGTGTAGCAGAAGAGGATGGTAACAATCGTAGTACTCCTCTTCCATTGATTGCCTTTTTTGCAACTGATGACATCCATTCCAAAGTAGGTAATGTGAATGGGAAAGCCTTCAAAGACTACTACCTTACTCCTTCCTTTGGGTACTATTTCTGCCTTAAGGGGGGATTCCTGGCTAAGCACTGGATTAACAGGATGCTGGTGCTGAAAGAAGGTGGAAAGGGCGAAGAGGAACTGACCGTAGTGGTGAACGCCTTGAAGAAAGCCTTGGGAGAGAAAGGGTGTGGTATAATCCGCGATGTGGACATCAGGCCTAAGCAGGGCTATGTGTATTTTATTTTTACAGACGGAAGAGAGGTGCGGTTTGAAGACTTGTCGGATGGTTATCTGAGACTGGTGAACACTGTAATGGACTTGGCTTTCAGATGTAGTGTCATGAATCGGCCTCTTTATGGCCTGGATACTTGTAATCTGACGGAGGGCGTGGTATGCATGGATGAGATAGACGACCACCTGCATCCTTCGCTTCAGGCAAGAGTTATCAAGGCCCTACAACATACATTCCCAAGGGTGCAGTTTATTATTTCCACTCATGCCCCGATGGTAATGACAAGTGTGGAGGATATAGAGAATAATGTTGTCTACAGGCTTGACTATCAGGAAGGCAACTATCTTGCTGAAGTGGTTAGCACATACGGTCTAGATGCTAGCAGCATTATCCAATTTTATCTTCATCAGGCTGATAAGGATATTGACGTACAACGACAGTTGGATGAACTTTTTAAACTGGTGGATGAAGAGAAAATAGAAGAGGCCAAAGCCATGTTGACGGAGTTGGGGGCTCATTTCTCAGATCGTCTTCCAGAGATAACAAGAGCAAGAACACTGATGTCGTTTTACGAGGTATAGCTATGAGGAAAATTGACAAGAGGGCAGAGCCTCGCGAATGGAAAGACTATAGAAAGACTCCTGGCGCGCGATACCAGTCGTTTGACTTTCTGGTGGATGCCTTGTTGGATGAGTAGGGGTATATCTGTGCATATTGTGAGCGAAGGATACCTCATCAAGACGTACAACGGGGAGAGAATCACCCGATGAACATCTCTACGCTCCCCGACCTCTGGTTCGAACTTCGGTACGACATCAATTTCGCTTGGGCACGGTTTACAGGTTCTTAAACGACGCGTTGAGCTTATTGCCAAGCATTGTCAGGTCGTTGTCAAGTTTCTGACTCGTGATCTGTAGGCTTGGCGTCGGACGCCTTGCCGCCTTGCGGCGGTAGGTTTTCGGTCGCCTGCCCCCGAACCGTACTTACACGTCTCCGTGTATACGGCTCTCCATCAGTAACGGCACTCTGTCATTTAGCGTGAATCATTTCATTGCAGTGCTGACATACGACCAGTGTCTTTCTGCGCCTTTTGAGCATGACCTTCTCCCATTCGGTATCACCTTTGAGAGTTGTCAGGTTGCGCACTTGGTGCATCAACACTTCGCCTTCAGTCCCACATAGTTCGCATTTTCCTTCCCTAAGCCTTTCCACAAGGCTCGGATATGGTGCGGCGAATGTATGTGGCAAGATGTCGAACGTAGCATATCCAGCTTCCGTCCGTCTCTTGAAGCCGCCATTGTACAGAATTCTGTACTTCTGGTTGCCCTTTGCATCCTTGTAGGGGATAACGAAGTCCTTGTCCTTTCGGTAGCGGTTTGTTATCGTCCTTACGGAGCAGTTGAGCTTCTGGGCAAGCGTCTTGAACATGCTGAATTTCATGATGCCTGCAAAGGAGTGCCCAACCGCTGATGCGTTGTTGGCGATGGAATAGTAGTTGTAGAATCCCCGTATCTCCTGGTTGAAGCGTGCAAGGATGTCCTCTTCGGGTCTGCCCACCAGTGCCGTCCGTGCTTTTGAGTCCCACGTTTCCTTGCCGTTCTTCTGCTTGAAAGTAACGACATCGTACTCCATGAGCTTCTTTCGAACGATTTCTGACGGCATGTGCAGGATGATGTTTCCGTTAAAGTATCTTCTGCGAATCCCGTTGCTATTCCTTTTGGTCGCATTGTCCTTGCGGGTGTAGATTTCATATCCGAGAAATCTCGCTGGCTCCTGTGCATTGGTGATGAGTGTTTTCTCGGCAGACAGCTCCAACTTGAGTTTATCACTCATGTAGGCTGTGATGTCTGCTTTTATCTTCTCACACTCTGCCTTTGTCCCGATAACACCGATGAGGAAGTCACACACCCGGCTCCAGATATTCTGTGTTGAATGGCAGCGAAGCCCAGCCCGTTGCGCCTGACAGAGCACGTGCTGCACCATCGTAGCGACGGAACACATAGCTGCCGGGAGCCGTCACCTTATTCAAATACACACGGAAGGGGAAGCTATAGAAGTACCACTGATTAGCATTCACTGGTATGTGGAAGCGTATATGTGTAGCTGTCAGGTTCTCGTCGGCAATTACTGAAGCCCATTTTGTGCCATCATAGTAAAGATCCATATATCCTAATGGCTGGTTAGTGTTACGTAATTATTTGTCTTGTGTAGTTCAAATTCCTTTTCGTTGTAAAAGCATAAGTGGAATTATCTTCGATAAGTTTTGGCAGTTTCGATTATATTTCATATCTTTGCCCCGTGAATGTGCACTGCATTCCCCTTTATGCAGTTGTTAAAATAGAATCAAGATGGCAAAAGACCGTACTTACATCAGTTTCGACTGGGCCCTGAAACGCCTGCTGCGCGACAAGGCCAACTTCGACGTGCTTGAGGGTTTCCTCTCCACGTTGCTTAAAACAGACATCAAAATCCATCGCTTGTTGGAGAGCGAGGGCAACAAGGACCGTGACGACTCAAAGATGAACCGCGTCGACATCCTGGCAGAGAACACCGCCGGCGAAATGCTGCTCATTGAGGTGCAGGGCGAGTCGGAGTATGCCTATTTCCAGCGCATCCTCTTCGGTGCGTCGAAGCTGGTCACGGAATACATCGACAGCGGTACGAACTACGACAACGTCAAGAAGGTCTACAGCATCAATATCGTCTATTTCGACTTGGGTCAGGGCAAGGATTTCGTCTACCACGGAAAGACCGACTTTGTAGGCATACACGAGCACGATGTGCTGCAGCTTTCCACCTTCCAGCGTCAGCAGTTCGGTGTTGACGAGGTGTATCAGCTTTATCCTGAGTATTATATCTTGAAGGTCAATGACTTCAACCACTGGTCGAAAGTGCCCTTGGAACAGTGGATTTATTTCCTTTCCACCAGCGACATTCCTGAGGATGCCGATGCGCCGGGATTAAAGGCTGCTCGCGAGAAACTGTTGTTTTCTCAGATGAATCGTGAGGAGCAGGCTGCCTACCGCCGTTATTTAGACAACCGCGTAATTCTTGCCGACCAGATTTTTACGGCTAAGGGCGAGGGTCGATTGGAAGGTCGTGAAGAAGGTCGTGAAGAAGGTCGTGAAGAAGGTCTTAAAGAGGGTCGTGAAGAAGGTCTTAAAGAGGGTCGTGAAGAAGGTCTTAAAGAGGGTCGTGAAGAGGGGCAACAGTCCGAGAAATTACGGGCAGCTCGCAAAATGAAAGACGACGGGATGTCTGTTGATCTGATTGCCAAGTACACTGGTCTGACCATTGAGCAGATTGAAAATCTGTGAATACGACTAGCACCTGAAAGTCAATAGGGACATATATTAGGAGCACCCTCAAGATGAGTGCCCCACGTGGGGCAGATATTGAACAAATCTGACCAAATCTTACAAAAAAGGAACAAGAGATTTGAAAGTAGGGTGTTCAATTTGATGTACCTTGACAAACGTAAAATAAAGATACCAACCCCACCCCTGCCCCTCCCCTACAAGGGACTACTCTTTATACACATCTTTTAACTCCTCACCACCCCTAAATTAACATATAATGTATTGCCCATTTGCTGGATTTTTCGTACCTTTGTACGTGTTCAAAGAATTTTTG
>Ga0256407_10013833_pt1 | contig 10738 bp, 10 predicted proteins | sample RumenRJG_04DNA_FD_193489 | JGI IMG/M metagenome (GOLD analysis project Ga0256407, IMG submission 193489) | Bovine rumen microbial communities from Lethbridge, Alberta, Canada - RJG_04 | ecosystem: Host-associated > Mammals > Digestive system > Stomach > Rumen | place: Canada: Alberta... | reverse complement strand
CCATAACCGGTCTGGAGATATAACTCAATGACACGGTCATAGTAGAGTTCTCGTTTCTTTGTTTGATAAATGAACATTGTTAACTCGTGTTTGCGAGTCAACTTTTTTCAGGGAAAGACAACGGGGGTCACTATGAAAACGGACGAAGGGGGTCACTTTGCAGCGGAATTTCCATCAAGGCAAGCAATGCTCTAAAGCTGACGCAAGCCGAGGATTTCTCTCGTTTATATGGAATAAAGAAACGGAATCCTGGCTTCATGGCAGCAGACTTGCGAGACATGTTGAGGTATCTTGGAGTTCAGGAACAGCGGCTTGTTCTGCCGAGAATCGAGCCTAAAGTCACGCGCGAGGAAAGCGATAGGATGATCATCCTTAAAGACTCGTTCGGAGGCATACGCGTCGAAGATAAATACACAGGCGACGTCGTCTGTCACCAATGGCATGGATTGAAAGAATAGCACGTAGCATGTAATTTCAGATCTGTCATGATTCGCGAAAATACAGTTCGCTATGGGATTGTTATTTTGCAGCCGAAAAAAGATAACCAGACAAAAACTTATGAATAACGACACAAATAACAATAACTCCAACACAAGCTTGAACACATCCTTTTATTTCCCCGTATTTCTGAAGACCGCATTCTTTGTTTCGATTCAGCTGATGCTCGCAAGTCTGCTGGGCTTCCTCGATGCAGCTCTTATAGGCGATGCTATAAGCATCGTCATCGTGATCGTGGGATATGCTATCGATTCACGACGTAGCCCCAAAAACATCGATAACGCTATTACAATCCTTGAGATAGAAAGGATCTTGAGCAAACGCGGGATTCAGGTCAATTACCTGGAAAAGAACCTTCTAGGTTTCCAGTACAAACTTGAAGGGCTGTTTTGGAACCTTAGGTTTGACGATGCATCGGGAATGATCGCTTTAGGCTTCGCCTATGCGATGAACGATCCCGCTGCCGCAGACATCGCCATAAAAGGAGGATGTCAGGTAATGGCCGAAATAAAGATGGTCCGTTTCTATTTGAAGCAGAGCGAGAAGGATACTTATATCTACTTGACATTGGAAGTATTCCATGATACTAGCTTAGGTTTTGATAAAGAGCTTGACCACTATCTTGATTCTCTCGTCGATGCCATGAAAAAGCATGATGCGGTCTGCCGGAAGATGCTCGAAGAGAAAGCCTCCGAAAAGCGTGCTCCGAGGATCGGATACTACAGTGAGATGGCAGAGAGGGTAAATGCATTCAACTCTGCTCATCCGGAAGCTACCAAAGAAGACCGGATGGAGTACATCCGGAGCATTAGGTAAAGGGAGAAAAGAATATCCTAAAGCTATTTGTTATAAACATTTGCAACTCCCAAGAAAACAGACTATATTAGGTCTTGATTCGATTCTAATTATAGACATCCTGTATTAGATTGACATTACTAACCGATATAATTATGAAGATACTCGTTGATTCCTCCAACTACGATTACAATCAAGATGATAGGCTTCTCATTCCATTTTACGAGGGTGGCAAGTGGGGACTTTGTAATAAGAATAAAGATGTCGTCCTTCCCGCCCAGTATGATGAGATCAGGGGATGCTGTAAGAAAGAGTCAGATCTCCTTTTGATCGTAAACAGGTATACTGCTGCTTTCCTAAACGGGAATAAAGTATCTCAGTATGAGAGAGAGCATGTTGGGGTGGTTAACTCATATGGTGAAATAATAATCCCTCCTGTATACTATTCGCTAGAGTTGGTGCAAGGCAAACGCCTAGCTGTTGCAAGGAAAGATAATCTTCAATATGGGGTTATTAAACTGGATGAGTCGATTGTTGTTCCATATGGGAAATACCAAATTATTTACAGTTTTTACCAAGGTTATGCTAGGGTCATGACACGAGAGAAGCTTCCCGATGACACATTCATGGATTTATGGGGAATAATCAATACTAATGGTACCGAAGTCCTCCCTGTAAAGTACAAAAAAGTATGGAATTTTGTCGGGAAAAACAGAAACTCAACCCGATACGTCGATTTCTATGACGTTTGCAGAGAGTTTGTATTTCCTCAATAATCACGCCGTATATAATATCTAACGAGCATAATACACACTCATTGGAGTAGGATACTATAAACAGAACGTTATGCCCTCTAATAAAAACGCCGTTATCCGCTACATGTATCTGGATCAGATGCTGAGCGACCGATACAATAAATACACTTGTGAGGACCTGCTAAAAAAGGTGAATGAGAGGCTGGAGTTGGCTGGTTACCCAACCATCGGTGGCGACAAAAGCAACTATGATCGATACATCAAGAGTGGAAAGCGCGTAATCCAACTTGATCTTCAGGCTCTTCAGGACTCTCCATTCAACATGGAGATAGATAGTACGGAGAAGCTGTATGGTTCACCTGTATACCGATATGCAGACCAGACTCAATCACTATTCTCTAAGCCGCTGTCCGACGATGAAAAGAGATTGCTCCAGGAAGTTCTGAATACCCTTGGACAGTTCTCAGGTCTGGATAGCTTCGAGTGGCTGAACGATCTTCAGGAAAAGCTTAATGACAAGAAAGCTTTTGGCAGAGGAGAGTTTGACCGGGGGATAAATGACCCCAGAAAGATCATTTCCTTTAGCTCTAATGATTATTTGGAAGGGAAAGACTTCCTGGGCATTTTGTTCGCGCTGATTTCCAATATGAAGGTCGTCGATGTGGAATACGAACCGTTCGGAGAGAGTGTTCGTACTATTCGTCTCTACCCGTACCTTCTGAAGCAGTATAATGACCGCTGGTATTTGATAGGTACTCCCCTTGCCACGGAAGAGTTCCCATACAGGAAGGACTTCTATATCAACCTACCTTTGGATCGTATGAAAAGCATAGCTCCTGTTGAGGGGGTTGACTATATCGATTGCGACGAGTATTTCGAAGAACGCTACGAGGATATCATAGGCGTTACCTGGCTCAATGAGGAGGAATTGACGGAGATCATCCTCGCCGTCAAGAACTCTTATGCGAAATATGTGGAGACAAAACCAATCCACGGCTCACAGAAGAGATTCCCTGTCGAAAAGCAAGCTGAGTTGCATGACAAATACACCGGCTTCGAGAACTATACCTTCTATAGTTTATATTTGAAGCCAAACCGTGAACTCTACAATACAGTATACAGGTATGGTGAAGATGTCATACTAGTATCGCCCAAAAGGATTCGAGAAAGAATGATCCAGGAAGCAACGACTTTGCTTGATAAGCTTAATAGTATCGGGAACGAACAATGATTTCGCAAACAGACTATAGATTTGCATCGTGGTTTAGGAGCAAATCACTATTTTTGTAAAAACCAAGCTCATTGAAATACTGGGATTTTCGTTTGACCCCGTCTGTCTGTTGCACAGACGCCCGCTATTAGCGTGGTAAAACAATGTCTATACATTGATCTGTGACTCCAAGGAGTCCTTTAGATTATAGTCAGTACTGGAGGTGTTGAGGCCTACGGTATATTTAAGAAATGGTTCCAGTATTTCATGAGCTTTTTTTTGATGTAGAATGGCACCTAACGAGATCGCAAACGAAGTCAAGAGCCTTCAGACGCCAACGGATCTTCTTGAACTCATCAATAAGATTCGTCTTTCTGAAGGCGCTCAAACACACAGGGCTTTAAGTCTTAAGGAGCTTGCTTTGTATTGCAATCCGGATTCGAGTAAAGTCAAAAGATTCCGTACTTTCTTTATTCCCAAGAAGTCAGGAGGGAAGCGAGAGATAAGCGCACCTGTCAGTAAATTGGACGCTTTTCTCTGGCCACTTGACTTGATTCTCAAATCTGTTTATGAGCCCAAGTCATGTGTTATGGGCTTCACATATGGGCGTTCTATCGTTGATAATGCCAAGGCTCACCTAGGTCAGAACTATATTTTGAACCTCGACCTAGAGAATTTCTTCCCAAGCATCACACAGGGTAGGGTTTGGAAACGTCTCCAGGTAGCACCCTATAACTTTGCTCCCAAGGTAGCCAGTATTATCGCCGGTCTTTGTTCCGTCAAAAAGGTGAATGATGACGGAGAAACCAGATATGTCCTCCCTCAAGGTGCCCCGACGTCTCCCGTACTCACAAATATTATTTGTGAGAGGTTGGATCGTCGTCTTTTGGGGGTTGCCAAAAGATTCAATCTCAGATATACCCGTTATGCTGATGATATTACATTCAGCAGCATGCATAATGCACTTAAGATAGGAGGAGAAGCATTTCAAGAGATCAAGCATGTGATTGAGGAGCAAGGCTTTGCTATTAACTCAAAAAAAACGCGCCTGCAGAAGGTTGGAGAGCGCCAGGAAGTAACAGGCCTCATCCTTAGCGAAAAGGTCAACACCCCTAGGTCTTATGTGAGAGACTTGGACCAAATCCTCTATGTTTGGGACAACTGGGGTTATGAGAAAGCATACGCCCGCATGATGCTTGTAAAGGGAGAAAAGGCGTACCGCAAAAATGAGCTTACAACACTTGAGAGAGTGATTGGAGGCAAGCTTGACTATCTTAAAATGGTCAAGGGGGAGAACGATAAGGTGTATCTCAAGTATCTTTCCCTGTTCAATAGATTAAAAAAACAGGGGGCGCATTCTGACGACAGCCTAAACTATGTCGCTACTTATACGGTGGCCTCTTTCCAGGAGCTTTTCAAGACCGACCTTGTTTTCAAGGAAGAGGGCGAGCATATTCGTGCCTCGTTCAGATTGAACGATGTATTTCATCCTGTAAGGATTACGTCTTTTGCAAGTAAGGCGATATCTGATAAGGGAAAAGATAAGGAATCTCTGTATATTTCTCTTTGTGAAGATGAGAATCTGTTCTGGCTTATTCATATCAGAGAACCTAAAGCTGCCCCAAGTACGGATCTTATTCTCCCTATCAAGAAGATAATAAAGATATGGGAAGAGAAAGGTCTTGCTGCCGCTATTAAAGCTGAAGAAGAAGCGAGGAAGAAGCAGAGCCGTGCAGAGGAAACGAAGAAGCCCACCCTTCGCGCTATGATGATGGCTAAATACTTCCCTGAACTTGCAGAGATAGAGGGTGAGTTCAAAGATTTACCATCCCTAATGGATATGATTAATCACCTTGAAGAAGATGGCGAAACAAACTGAAGGAATTGATAAGAATCAGTTCATTGGAGCTATTCTTAATAACAAGTCGTTAGGAGTAAAGGACCGAGAAAAGGTCCTTGAACTTCTAACGCGGGACATCGAGTCCGAGATAAAAGCCGGTATCAGGGATATCGTTAAGGAAGAAATCAACTCCGCGAATGGCAGTAATAAAACAGGTTCAACCCCTGAACAAAACAAATGGGAACATGATCCTCGCAAGGTTAACTCATTCTTAATGTTGTTTTCTGGCCAGTCTATTCTAAAGTATGCCGCGCATGCCTGGGATCCAGGGGAGTTCGAAAGTTATGAGGCATTTGCATCAAGTATTCGTACTTGCCTTAAACAAAGTGATTTTTCCAATTTGTATAGGAATAATGTCGCTTTGTCCTACGCATTAAGAGACTACCTCATTACTGATAAGAAAGATTTATTCGAGTTTCATTGGGATAAAGAGGCCAGAATCAAGATTGGTCTAATGTATCCCTCTGGATACGCGTCCAAATGGATGAAAAAAAATCCTGGGCAGCAATTATGGGCTATGCCCTTATCTGAATTCCCAGAGGAATATCAACCGGAAGGCCTCTTTGATAATAAGCAACTTGCAAATATGGGAGATGTCTGCGAGGTATTCAAACATGTCATAGAGTTCCGTGAGGAAAGGAACGATTTCTACAGGTTTATCAGGAACTTCTTTGGTGGCAAGAATAGTAAGAAGTCTAACGGTGAATCGAAGTCTGATTTTATAACTGAATACAATAAGGAAGAATTAAAAAGTATTAAGTTCTATACCTATACGACAGCTGTATGGAGTGCATTTAACCGCGTCGCTGAGAACATTCGCTCTAGGGCGACTGAACCTTCAAAGAAAAATGTAAAGATCTCTATAAACAACGATTCCAACGACTCCTTTGAACTACATATTCTTCATTTGGGTTCTTTTCCTGATACCCCAGTGGATGACGCAAAGCTTAAAAGGGGTTCTTTCGCGGGCATGCGCTGTCATAATGCGAGGGGGGGGTCTTTGCTTAGTATATGCGATTACTCTATTGTAGGGAGATTCAAAGATGAAAATGGTCAGTTAGCCACTCATAGGATAGATTATTTGTATCCTGGAGTCAAACCAGATAAAGATGGTAATCCCGATATCAAGAAAGAAAAGCTTGACAAAGAAGTAAATGGTTTCGAGTATATTTTTAAGTTCTACAAGAATGTCTAAAAGTATTGTAATAATAGATGACCGGCCAAATCGTCCATCACTACATCTTCCAGAGGATGCTATTCGGCAACTTCATAGTTTACCGAATGTTAGATTCGCTTCAAGCATTGGGGACCTCGACCTCAAGCAGTTTGATGTAATTGCTATACATCGGTCATATGTCGTAAGGGCTAAATTGTTTAATGAATTGGATAAGCTGATAAAAGACTATTCAAAGTATCTTATCCTGTTCAGTGGTGGAGTGAGTCAGCAAACAGTCAGCGAGAGAGGCCACAAGGCGACGATTGGATCTGAGATCTTCTATTCTTCTAACTTGATACCGTTCTGCCAAGACATACAGGAAACCGAAAGCATTCAACTATATAAGCTTCTATATGGTAATACTAGTTGGGAATTGCCAATTCTCATGCGGTTAAGGCAACTGTATTGGATTGACCCAGAAGAGGAGAATGAAGACGTAGAAGATGAGAAGGAAGAAATCGAAGATACACTTGGAATCACTTCATACGATGAATTGAATAATAAAATTGCACAACTTGCTAGGACAGTATGAATATTCTCGTTTTACACAACAATAATCTTCCATTTCCTCTAAGGAAGTTGTTTTCCGGGAAAGTGTCAGGGAATCACTCATATAGAATGATCCCCATGTCACAAGATCCCACTGATAATGATGATTTTGATGTGTTTTTGGATAGGATACTTCAAAAAAATCTTGATCAGGAGTATAATCTCATCATACTAACTCCGAGCCTTAGTGCGACTAATCCACTTGAGTATTCGGGGATAAGGTGTGCCTCCCACATCCGACTGGATAGAAGATACAAGAATACCAAAACACCGATCCTGTTTATAGGTCCTGAACCGTTGGAAGAGGTTTTAAGACTTTCCGACCTGGGATCATTCCTATTGACCCCATCTGTTTTCCTCTCAGATGTAAACACAGTTGAGCAATTCAACGAATGGCTTAAGGTGCATGCAACCGAAATAAAGGCACTCGATGATTCCGATTACTCTCGATTTTTGAATAGATTTGAGGTAAATCCTCCTGCTAATTTTGCTGACGACCATCATTCTATTGCAAATATATGGGGCGCGAATGTGTTATGTCGGCAGATTACGAAAGAGGAAATCTCGTACACTAGTAAAAATGGAGAAGTATTACGTTCTCTTTACTTTAAGTACGTTTTTGCTAAAAGAGATATTCTTGAAGGAGGGAAAAGTGGCAGAGCAAATAAGCAGGAAACATTGGCTATCGGAAAGAGTATTCTTTTAATAGATGATGAAGCTGAGAAAGGATGGGGATTTGCTTTGAAGCATTATCTTGACGGAGCAAATGTGTTTGACGTGATATCCCATAAGCTTACGTGTTACGAAGACATCTCGGAATCATATAGGCATAAGATTGAAAGGGGAGATTATGATCTGGTTTTCCTTGATCTCAGGTTAAATGGTGCGGATGAGGAGGGTATTCTTGCTCCTGAAAGGTTCTCGGGAATGAAGGTCCTTCGCAGGATTAAGGAACTAAACAAAGGTATTCAGGTAATAATGTTCACTGCATCTAACAAAGCATGGAACCTTAAAGCATTACTTGATGCTGGAGCCGATGGATACTATATTAAACAGTCACCTGAGTACTACACAGAACAGTTTGCTGATAACAATTTCCAGTCTTTGAGAGAGACAATTAAGTATTGTCTGTCGAGGACCTTCCTAAAGAAAATCTTCAGTCGGATAAATGAATTGAACGCAATTTGCAAGAAGGCTATCGCTGAAGAGTTCTATACCCCAATCGAAAAATACTTCATGCAGAGTTTTATCCTCCTATCTACGGCAAGTGATAGGACTCAGTATAAATATGCCTTTCTTTCGTTATTTGGGGCTATTGAAGAAGTTATTAAGTATTGGATTCCACCTGTACGGAGAGATGATTATTTATACTTTTACGACGGAGACCCAGTTAGGGCATGGGATATTGATAGAAAAAGAGATGAATTCGTTATCAGAGGAACAGCTTACGGGGATCTAGCAACCGCACGAAAGATACTGGCGATTTACATGGACGCCGTTGGAGGGGTTGAATTAGATAGAGCAAAGCACATCTTCAATATTGTCACACGAAGGCACAATTTCGTACATAACAGTAATGATCCTCTTCCTTTCATCGATATTGATACTCCTGAGCTTGGAGATCGCCACTCTTATGAAGATATGTTCGAAGTCGTTGAATGCCTAATCAGGGATTGTTTTGACCGATAGGCACTCCCTTTATTATGACGTATTCTTCACCGTTCTTCTTTTTAGCGGTTTTATATTTAAGTTTGTTGGGATCCAGAGTATCTCCCGGAGCCGCATCAACTGAATAGTCAAGGCAGCATACACATACAAGACCTGTACTGAGTATCAATTCAAGATAGACGCCATCTTTATTACGGCACTTGCATACACGAACAATATTAATTGTTCCCTGTTCACCCCTGTCTTTATCTAAGATACGGAATCCATCATTGATATCATTAATGTCGATATCATGTTCCTCCGCATAGTTCTCAATGACTTCTATGAGCTCATCGTATTTTGCGCCATGGCAGCGGAAGCAAACTCCTCCCTGGACATGCCTGTACTCAGGGAACCAACCGGCACCCCCACATCTGCTACATGGAGTGTAATTGACTTTTACAAGATTCCCTTCTTCCAGTCTATAGACAGGTACCTCGTATCTAGCATGATAAGCGCTATGGCAGCCTTCGCAGAGGGTCACAAGCTCTGAGTCTTTATACTCCCAAGGATCCAAACCATATATATAATGCAGATGATGGACCTGGAGTTGGACCTCTGAGCTCTTCTTTCCGCAAACCTGGCAAGTTTCGTTGTCACGGGCAAGGATCCTCAAGCGCTTCGCCGCCCATTCCCTCCTCTCAAGAAGAAAAGAATAGGGTTCCTGGGTCTTGGTAAAGAATGAACAGCTGTCACACATAAAGGTTGATCCTTGATTTCGGGTGCAAAAGTAGCCGGCGTTGCGAACTGTATATTCTCGTGATGAGCAAACATGAACAGAAACATAGCTCAATTGTCAAATATCCTTATTATAAAAAAATGGGGAAAGTTCTCCTACACCGTTATTCAAAAGAACAGCATTTAAATTATCTTCTATAATGATTAGAATAGAGGTGGTGCCCTGTCTTAGATAGAATAAGAAACACAGTAAAACACGCTGAAACCGCGACAGAGGGCTAGGGCAATCTGCGCCTTCCCGACGCTGTGCTACCGGATACCGACCAGGAGCGAAAACGGCCACTGAGGGCCGAAAATGCGGCAGATGCGACATTACAATCCCGCATCTGCCGCGAAAAGCGTCCTGAAACGCCGTTTTTGCTCTTGGTCAGAATCGGGATGCGGCCTATGGCCTAACACAAAAAAAACGCTTACATCTCTGTAAGCGTCTTTCGTGGTCTGGATGACTGGACTTGAACCAGCGACCTCCTGGTCCCTAACCAGGTGCGCTACCAACTGCGCCACATCCAGAGGTCGTCCAAGGCCCTTCGGCCTTTTCGGGACTGCAAATGTACGGATTTTCGGGGATAATCCAAACTCTGAGAGGATTTTTTTCTTATCCGAAACATTTTTATCTTTAAATGTCGATTCTTTTGTAGTTTTTCGCGGGGAATTGCGTCTAATGAGCAGAAACCAACAAGACAGACAATGACTGAACGAGAATTCGAAAACCTGGTGAGAGAACACCGCAGCACGATCTACACCGTCTGCTACATGTTCTCGACCGACAAGGACGAGGTGGCAGACCTCTTCCAGGAAATCCTGATAAACCTCTGGCGGGGCTCCGGAACCTTCCGAGGCGACAGCGCGCTGAATTCCTGGATATGGAAGGTCGCCCTCAACACCTGCATTTCTTCCGAGCGCAGGAAGAAGCGCGGCATCAAGGCCGAACCGCTGTCGATGGACATCGACCTGTTCGACGATGCCGCCGAGGACACCCGCCAGATAGGCCTTCTGCGCGAGCGCATCGGCAGGCTGGGTCCCTTCGACCGCGCCATCGTCCTGCTCTGGCTGGAGAACCTCAGCTATGAGGAGATAGGCCAGATCGTGGGCATCACTCCCGGCAACGTCTCAGTCCGTCTTGTCAGGATCAAGGAACAACTCAAAAAAATGCAGTAAAATGGAAACTACAGATAACACCCTCCTCGAGATGCAGCAGCAGATGAAGCAGCTGCGCGAAAAGCTTGAAAGCCAGAAGATCATCAATGAGCGTATCCTCCGCAAATCCTGCGGCCGGACCATTGACCGCCTGAGATTCAAGTCAAATGTTCCCATCTTCGCCGGGGCCGCCGGCCTGGCGCTGATTCCCTTCCTCCATCATCAGGGATTCT
>Ga0256407_10013831_pt1 | contig 10740 bp, 8 predicted proteins | sample RumenRJG_04DNA_FD_193489 | JGI IMG/M metagenome (GOLD analysis project Ga0256407, IMG submission 193489) | Bovine rumen microbial communities from Lethbridge, Alberta, Canada - RJG_04 | ecosystem: Host-associated > Mammals > Digestive system > Stomach > Rumen | place: Canada: Alberta | collected... | reverse complement strand
AGTTTCATGATGATGTACCTCCCACGGTTATATTATACCATATATAGCTACATATAGCTACATTAAATTGCATAAAACTTGACAAAAAAATAAGACTGGCGTCCAGTCTTTATAAGGGTTATCGCTTTATTTAGAGGTGTTGGTTTGATCAGTAGCTGTCAAACTTCCGTGAAAAAATGGAATGAAAAATGATGAAAAAATAAAAAAAATTCCTGTTGACAAACATCAAAGGCAATCGTATACTATAGAAGCTGACCGAGCACAGGGGATTGAAAATAAAGCTTCTGTTATGGGTTCGGCGAAAATATGATATGGCGAGGTAGCTCAGCTGGCTAGAGCACGCGGTTCATACCCGCGGTGTCGAGGGTTCAAGTCCCCCCCTCGCTACGTTGATTAGGACTCCGGAAAGCCTGTAAATAAGGCATTCCGGAGTTTTTTCACATCTGGGACATCTTTTTATGGAGAGTGCGAATTCCATGTATTCATTTTGTGGAAAACCTGTGTTTTTCTTCCTCGACAGGCCCTTGATAGGGTATAATTCATGTAACTCGGATCACGCATCTGGTTTGACAGCGGAGAGTGAAAATGGAAAAAATGATTGTTTTGATCCCTGCCTATAAGCCGGAAGAAAAAATGCTGGGCCTTCTGGAAGCGCTTTTACAATACCGGGGCGCATCTGCTGACAGCAGACAGGATGGAGAACAGGCAGGCAGCGAAGACCGTGCACGGGCAGGTCTTGCTAAAGAAGAGAATACAAGGATAGATGGAATTGTTGTCGTTGATGACGGAGGCGGGGATCCTTTCCGTGCTCTTTTTGACCGGGCACAGGAGCTCGGATGCCTGGTCGTCCGGCATGAAGAGAACCGCGGTAAAGGAGCGGCGATCAGGACGGGGATCGAGGCGGCGATAGAGCACTTCGGCCCTGATATCCACGTTGTGACAGCGGATGCGGACGGACAGCACCTCCCCAAGGATATTCTCAGGGTTGCGGATACGACCCTGAAAAGAAACAGCCCCGGCGGCGCACAGAAGGGTCCGGCAAAGCCGGTTCTGGTGCTTGGCGCCCGTGATTTTTCAGCAAAAGATGTACCCTTACGCAGTATGCTGGGAAACCGGATCACGTCTGTGTTTTTCCGTATTTCTACAGGCAGGAGCTGCAGAGATACGCAGACCGGCCTGCGCGGCATTCCTGCATCACTTATGCAGCTCGCTCTCCGTACAGAGGGAGACAGATATGAATATGAGATGAATTTTCTGACAGACGCGGTTAAGACAGCGGAGCTGGTCCTGATCCCGATCGAAACGGTCTATGAAGACGATAACAGTACATCTCACTTCAGGCCGGTGCGGGACTCCCTTCTGATCTACAAAAGGCCTCTTCGTTATGCGCTGACAGGCGCCGGGAGCGCAGTGGTTGACTGGGGACTGTTTCTGCTCCTTTTGCGGATCATGGGCCTGTCTGCTTTTTCGACGGATGTTGCGGAAGGCGCGATCGGTCTGCTGGCAGAGCCGAGTATGGCGGCAAAAGCTGCCGGGGCAGCGGCTGCCACAGCCAGGATCGGCTCAGGACTTTTCAATTTTGAGATGAACCGGCACTGGAGTTTCCAGAGCAGCGGAAACGTAGGCAGAGAAGTGATGCGCTATCTGATCCTCTTCTTTGCCAACATGTTCTGCAATGCGGGCGCCGTGAGTGTATTATCCTACCTGGGGGTTCCGGCGGCACTGGCAAAATTCTCGACGGATGTGGTGCTTTTCGTGGTCAATTATCAGGTTCAGAAACACTGGGTATTCAAAGCACCGTCGGTACGGTGAACATATTATGAGAGACAGAAAACAAAGGAAGGCGAAAAGCGGAACAGGGAGAGTTCGTATTGTATATGCGGTCTTTCTCTTACTGTACTCGATTTTCGTGCTTCTGGACGCATTCGTGATTCCCAGAAATATTGTCCGGGCATTCCGCAGCGGGAACGATCTGAGAGGCGGAGAGTACGAGCCGATCGTGACCGACGACAGTTATGACGACGGGACTATACGGATCAGGATCAAGTCGGAACGTATCTATGACACAACTGTATATATTGCGGATGTACGGATCCGTGATGCTTCTCTTCTGAAGACCGGTCTTGCGGGAGATTCCTTCGGCAGGAACCTCGCCGAGGTGACATCATCCATTGCAGAGCGCAACAGGGCAGTCTTTGCGATCAACGGCGATTATTACGGATTCAGGGAAAAGGGATATGTCCTTCGCAACGGCTATCTGTACCGCAGCACTTCCAACACCCGTTATCCCTACGGAGAGGATCTGGTGATCCTGGAGGACGGCTCTTTTGAGATCGTAAACGAGGCATCTGTGACTGCCGAAGAACTGGCGCAAAAAGGCGCACAGCAGATCTTTTCATTCGGACCTGCCCTTGTCGATCAGGGCGAGGTCGCCGTCATCGAAGGGGATGAGGTGGAGAGAGCGCAGATCACAAACCCCCGCACTGCTATAGGCATCCTGGACCCGCTCCATTATCTCATGGTCGTATCGGACGGCAGAACGGCCGAGAGCAGAGGCCTGTCCCTCTTCCAGCTGGCGGAGCTGATGCAGGATGAAGGCTGTGAAACCGCCTACAATCTGGACGGCGGAGGATCCTCGACGATCTGGTTCAACGGCAGAGTTCTCAACAAACCGACCACCTACGGCGATGTGATCGCGGAACGGACCATCAGTGATATCGTTTATATCGGCTATTAAAACAGACCGTGCGGCAGAAAGGGAGGAGGATCCTCCTGCCGGAAACAGGATCTGCGGGGAGACAAAAGCATTGACAGAAAGACAGGAAGAATCTGTAAATATTCAGGAAGAGAAAAAAACGGGGGGCAGGCTTGCGGTGCGCTACCTGGCTGTGAGTGCCTTTTGCCTGCTTTTTTCTGTTGTATACAGCCTTTTTTCGCACGGGATCCATTCGCCCTGGATGCGCTGGCTGGCGGCCTGGCCTTTTGTGCTGGGGGCAGTTCCCGCCCTGATCCTGGCTGCACGCCGGCCCGGCTCACAGACAGCGGGCGGGTACCGTGTAAAGGAGGAGATCTTCAAAGATATATACCGCTTTGGTATTGCTGCCGTGACGGTGGCCAGCCTCCTGAAGGGCATACTTGAGATCGCGGGGACGGACTCCCTGTATCCGACAGTCCTTTTGTTTGCCGGAGCGGGAATGCTGCTGTTCGGCGCTGCGGGGCTGCTGACGGAAGTTTGGAAAAAAAGACAGCACCAATAAAAAACGGACCGGGTCCGGTGACTCTGATTTTATATTTAAGGGACCGGGTCCGGTGACTCCGATCTTATATTTAGGGACAAAAAAAGCGATCAGCTGCTTTGGGAATCGGCAGCTGATCGCTTTGTTTTTTTACCGCAGACCCGCAGACCGGTCAGTCATCATCCAGCCTGTGGGAGATATCCCCGATGTTATCGGGGGAAGAGTTTTTCTTCTGTTGCTGTTCCTGCTGTTTTCTTTTTTCTTCCTCTTCTTTCTTCTTTTTCTTTTCTTCTGCCTTCTGTTTCTTGCTCTGGCCGACAGGGCAGTAGGTGGTGGGTTCTGTTCCTTTTACAAAGTATTCCGTATATGCGTGGTCACAATAACCGCTCAGAGCCAGAAGGCCGCTGTCACCGCAGATGTATGCAGAGGTAAGTCCGTCCGGTTTTGAGAAATTCGCAGAGTGCTTGTTGGCCTCGATATTGGACATGATCTGTCTCCAGATCACCATTGCCAGCAGTTCCTCTTCTTTGTTGAGCTTGGTATTGTTGTCATAACCGGCCCAGACGGTCGCGGTATACTTGGGAGTGTAGCCGGAAAACCAGACGTCATTGCTGTCTTCTGTCGTACCGGTCTTTCCCGCGACAGAAGTGGAAGTGAAGTTTGCTGTTATTCCGGTTCCCTTGGTCAGCACGTCTTTCATGGCGTCGGTGAGAAGGAAACAGGTGGTCTTTTTGAGGACACGCTCTTTTGCGGGTTCTGTATTATCCAGCACGACCCTGCCTTCCTGATCAACAACCTTGGTATAGAGACGGGGGACGATATATTCTCCTCCGTTCGCGATTGTGGAGTAGGCGGCATTGAGTTCGATGTTGCGCACGCCGTAAGTGATTCCGCCAAGTGCCAGCGTCTGAACAGCGTCGGAGAAGATCTGTCCGTTGATCTCTTCATCGTCGACAAGGGTATTGATGCCCAGTTTTTCAGCATAGTCATATCCGACCCTGGGAGTGATATCCGTCAGGGTCTTGACGGCGATGACGTTCAGGGAATCGCGGATCGCGGCCCGGATCGTCTGTGTGCCGCGGTAACCGCTGTACCAGTTGTGTACCTCGACGCCGTTGCTGTAATTGTACTTTTCGTCCACATGTGTGGAGGCGAGGGTATAACGTCTTCCGTTTGAGTCCTTGGCTTCACTGTCGATGGCAGCCGCAAAGGTGAGGATCTTGAAGGTGGAACCGGGCTGTCTGGTAGTATCTGTAGCCCGGTTCAGTGTACGGCTGGCTTCCTTTTCGCCGCGGCCGCCGAGCATGGCTACGACATAGCCGGTATTCTGGTCCGAGACGGTTACGGAAATCTCAGGCTGCGGAGCCAGTTCGTAGTTCTCATCATAAGTATCATCGGGACCGACAACAGAGTTGCGGAAGGCCTCTATGTCTTCCCTGGCGCGGGATCTGTGGTTGTACAGAATGCTGTAGTTTTCGTCCCGTTCCCGGAAATATGCCTCGAGGTTGTTGCTGTCGTAGTTTGTCTGTGTGCCGTCGGGCGCAGTGACGGTCAGGGCATAATTGAGGTAATAGGTTGTGTTGTCAGGGAAATTGCCGGATTTCTCGCTGCACTGACTGTCGACGACCTTCTGGATATCCGGATCCTGGGTGGAGCTGATGCGCAGGCCGCCGCTGTAGAGCATATCGTAGGCCTTGTCTTCGGTCCACTGCTCGCCGTCATCGACCAGGTTGAGCTCCTCGTTCTGCATATCGCGGATGACCTGGCGGATCAGTGCGTCGACGAAGTAGGAGTTGACGCGGTTGTCCACTTTTTCCTTGTCAACGTTGACGGAGGCGATCGTCGCGTAAACATCCTCGGCGAGAGCCGCCTGGTACTCTTCCTGTGTGATATAGCCCTGCGTGAGCATATGCTCAAGAACGACTTCCTGACGGGCCTTGTTGTCCTCGGGGAAAACGATCGGATCATATGCAGTCGGATTCTGTGTGATACCTGCCAGTACCGCGCACTCGGCAAGCGTCAGGTCCTTGGCGGGCTTATTGAAGTAGCGCTCTGAAGCGGCCTCGACGCCCAGCGTATTGTGTCCGAGGTTGATCGTGTTGAGATAGTTCAGCAGGATCTCCGACTTGGGCATGCTCTTTTCGAGCTGATAGGCAAGGAACTGTTCCTGGATCTTTCGCTTGACACGATCCTGGGTGGTCTCATTCGTCCAGTCTGTAAAAACGTTGTTTTTGATCAGCTGCTGGGTAATAGTACTGGCGCCTTCCGAGAAATCAAGGCCGCCTTTAAGGCCTACATATATGGCGCGGAAGATACCGGGGATATCGATACCGCGGTGCTGGTAGAAACGCTCGTCCTCGATCGCGACAAAGGCGTGGGCAAGGTTCTCGGAGATCCCGGTCTGGTCAACGGGGATACGGTTGGAATCGGTCGAGACCAGTTTGGCGATCTCATTGCCCTTGCTGTCGTAAACAAAGGTAGAGAATCCCTTGGGACTGACATCGATCGTGCCGATGTCCGGCGATACTTCCAGGATTCCTCGGTAGATTCCGTATACGCTGCTGACACCGATGATACTGGTGCCGGCAAACACGATGATCAGAACGATGGCCACCGCAATGCGCAGACGGGATAAGCGCTTGCCTGATTTTGCGTCAAGCGTCTTGCGCTTCTCGGAAACGGTTCTTTTATCAAATATCATAAATGATCCCTTCTTTCAGTTCTTTCGGTTTTGTCAGGTTCTGCAGGTCCTCGGGAACCTGTTTTGAACGCTGTTTTTACATTATAACAAAAAGACCGATGCTAATAAACACGAAAAACGGAAAACATAGGTTACAGATTCCCCCAAAATTGATATTTTGATGGTATACTATACAGGGCGGTCCGTCGCCGCCCGCAGTTTTCGGCATGCATATCCGCGGCCGCACGCGTAGTTTATTCCTACATGTTTGTGAACGCGAGACCATGGCCGCAAGTATACATATGTGTATGCCGGTAGGGATTTTTCAGGGAGGATAACGGGAATGGCTGCCGAATACCTTACGATCAAAGAGACCGGGAAGGGCGAATACGAAGAAAAGAAGTCCCGTTTTCTGGGTGAAGCGATCCATGTTGAAACAGAAGAGGAAGCTTCCGCACATGTGGCAAGAATCCGCAGACAGTACTACGATGCCCGCCATCACTGCTATGCCTGGGTGATCGGAGAGGGATCGGAGCGCAAAAAATCCGCCGATGACGGGGAGCCGTCCGGTACAGCCGGACAGCCGATCCTCAAGGTGATCGAAGGAAGCGGCTGTACCAATGTCATGGTGATCGTCACCAGATATTTCGGAGGGACCCTCCTTGGTACCGGAGGACTGGTGCGTTCGTATACCCAGGCTGCCCGCGCGGCCATGGAGGACGCGGAGACTGTACGCATGTGCCTGTGCAGAAAACTTGCCGTGACAGTGGAATACGGGGCGCTCGACAGACTGCTCTACGAACTCCGACGCCGGGAGATTGAAATGGGAGAGACGGAGTACGGCGCAAAGGTGACTCTGCATCTTACGGTGGAAGAAGAGAGCGCCGATGCTCTGCAGGATACGATCACAGCGCTTACCAGCGGAGGCGCGGTGATCGGGACAGAAACAAAGGGCTTTTTTCCGATCAGCAGAAAAAGCGAGCAAAGATGATATCGTTACATGCACAGGCCATTCGAGAGACGTGTACAGTAACAGATATTGCGCCCGTGACTGTATAAGACCGCCGCGAATAGTGCACCGGAATGGAGAATAAAATGGAAGATAAAAACAGAGAATACGAGGACTTGCTCCGGGAACTGCTCGAATCCAGGCAGTACACGAAACTGCGGCAGACATGCGCCGATATGCAGACAGCCGATATAGCAGCTGTTATGGATGAAATGGAAGATGAGGAGTCCCTCAAAATATTCCGTATACTGCCCAAAAGTATGGCTGCGGATGTTTTTGCGGACCTGGAGTTTGATGACCAGCAGTATATCATCCAGTCACTTTCCGATAAAGAAGCTTCCAGCATCATCGACAATCTGATGGCGGATGATGCGGCCGACTTCCTCGAGGAGATGCCGGCCAATGTCGTCAAGAAGATTCTGAGTAATGCCCGCCCCGATACGCGCGCGGACATCAACCATCTGCTCCGCTATCCTGAGGATTCGGCCGGCAGCATTATGACGGTCGAGTATGTAGATCTCAAGGAGAGCATGACAGTACGGGATGCCATTGAACGAATCCGGAAGATCGGTCTTGATACAGAGACGGTCAATGTCTGTTACGTTCTGGATCCCCAGCGCGTCCTGCTGGGTACAGTGGCCCTGCGTTACCTGGTCATGGCAGACCCCGACACGGTCATCGGCGAGATGATGAATGAAAACATCATCAGCATCAATACCACGACCGACCAGGAGGAAGCCGCGATGGCTTTCCAGAAATACGATTTTACCGCGATGCCGGTTGTGGACAACGAGAACCGGATGGTCGGTATCATCACGATCGATGATATCGTCGATATCATCCAGGAAGAGGCCACAGAGGATATCGAAAAGATGGCAGCTATCCTGCCTACGGACCGGCCTTATTTTAAGACAGGTATTCTGGAGACCTATAAGGCCAGAATGCCCTGGCTCCTGTTCCTGATGATCTCGGCGACATTTACCGGAGCCATCATCACACGCGCGGAGGGTGCGCTCGCCAAATACGTGATCCTGACCGCCTACATTCCCATGCTGATGGATACCGGCGGTAATGCCGGATCTCAGGCCAGCGTCTCGGTCATCCGAGGTATTTCCCTGGGCGAGATTGAATTCAAAGAGACATTCCGGGCAGTCTGGAAGGAGATCCGCGTGGCTGCCATGTGCGGTGTGACCCTGTCGCTGTGTAATTTTGTCAAGCTTCTGGTCGTCGACCGGATCCCCATACAGGTGGCTGCCATTGTGTGCATGACGCTGGTGGTGGTTGTACTGATCGCCAAGGTGATCGGCTGCGTCCTGCCGCTGACCGCCGAGCATATCGGCTTTGACCCGGCTGTCATGGCAAGTCCCTTTATCACGACCATTGTTGATGCCATTTCACTGACTGTCTATTTTACGATCGCCAAGACGATCCTGCACATATAGAGCATATAAAGAGCATATATTTGAGCCTGTATAGAGTTTATTTAGAGCATGTATAGAGCCTATATAGAGCCTGATCTGCCGGGAGACCGGTACAAGAGGTCCGGGGAAAACAGCCGGCAGGAAACCGGAGGGAATAAATGATAGATATATACGGGACTCTGGGGCCTTCCTGTTCTTCGGAACAGGTGCTTACCAGGATGTTCTGCAGCGGTATGACAGGGATCCGGCTTAATCTGTCCCATATCAGTCTGCGTGAGAGCGCGCAGCAGCTGGAAATATTTCATTCGGCGGCACGAAGGGCGGGAGTAAAACCTCTTCTGTTAGTCGATATGCAGGGACCGGAGCTCCGCATCGGACGCCTGCCTGCACCCCTGATACTGAATGAGAACGAGAAAGCAGTTCTGTTCGATGAACAGATGCCGGAAGATGAGAGACGATCATTGTGTGCAAAGTATGACGCAGCCATCCCTGTTCCGCAGGTGGTCTGTCAGGCGCTTGCGCCCGGCGAGGAGGTCCTGATGGATGACGGCCGGCTTCTTTTGAAGGTCACGGAGACAGCCGGAGGAGCCGCCCTGACACAGATCGTGCGCGGCGGGACGCTTTCGGGAAGAAAGAGCGTCAAAGTGGTCGGCGCGGATATTCATCCGCCTACCATGACGGCCGCAGACCTGATGAACATCAGGGACGCGGCGGACTTTGGTGTGACAGGCATTATGCAGCCTTTTGTGAGAAACCGCGAAGACCTGATCACGGTTAAGCGGGCTCTTGGGGAAAACGGGGCTGAAAATCTACAGCTTGTCGCCAAGATTGAAAACCGGGAGGGCATGGAAGGCCTGGAAACGCTCCTGCCTGTCTGCGATGCCGTCTGCATCGCCCGCGGTGACCTGGGCAACGACATGCAGCTCTGGCAGCTGCCCGCAGCCCAGAAGAAAATCTCCGCGGCATGCAGAGCTGCGGGCCGGTATTTTATGGTTGCGACCCAGATGCTGGCCAGCATGGAAAACCGCGCAGTGCCCACCAGAGCAGAGGTGAACGATATTTTCAATACCGTTGCGGATGGAGCATCCGGCGTTATGGTCACAGGAGAGACAGCCGTGGGACAGTATCCTGTCGACGTGATCCGCTTTCTAGCTGCCACAGCAAGGGAAGCGGAGAAATACCGCATATCCCACTGACGCTGCCCGCGCGCTGAAGCGCTCCGGCACAGTCGGAAAGAATAACATGTAGCGACTCCTGGAGAGAGCGTGTACGGTAACGTGTAACCTGCAGGGAGGAAAGAGACAGAGAAAGTGCACAGTCTCTTGAGTTGATGAATGGGGGAAGCATATGAGATGCCCGTATTGTGGAAGTGAAGACACCAGAGTATCCGATTCAAGACCGGTCGAGGAGAACAACTCCATCCGCAGACGGAGGGTCTGCGACAGCTGCAAGCGCAGGTTTACGACCTATGAAAAGATTGAGACCATCCCTATGGTTGTGGTCAAAAAGGACAATAACAGAGAGCCCTATGACCGCCAGAAGATCGAAGGCGGTATCCTGCGCGCCTGCCACAAGAGGCCTGTCAGCGTCAATCAGATCAAGCGCGTCGTGGATGAAATCGAGAAGGAGATCTTTGACCGGGAAGAAAAGGAGATCTCCAGCTCCGAGATTGGAGAACTGGTGATCAAACGGGTCCACAGCCTGGATCCCGTCGCTTATGTCCGTTTTGCTTCCGTTTATCGTGAATTTAAGGACGTCAGCACATTCATGGATGAACTCGGAAAGCTCCTGGAACAGGAGAACAGCCGCAGCAGAAAGAGTTAAAAATCGTGCTGATGCGCCGATTTTTCACTCCGGATGTTTTTGCCGCGGGGCGGCTGTAAACACCCTGTGATCCTATCGGAGAAATCCGTTCCGGACTTTCTCCTCGCGCGTCTCAGCGCAGGAGCGCTTCAGCACAAAAAAGCCGGGAAGCCCGATGGATGATCATCCATCGGGCTTCCCGGCAGGCATGTATGAAATGGATATCGGCATCCCGGCTTATTGCCAGAATACCAAGGGGTTAATATAGGAAAAAACTTTAATCAAAAACCATGTTCATTATATAGCAATAAATGCATGCAGTCTAATGCAATTTTTGGACGGAATCAATAAAAATAACGCATGTATTTTGCCGGGTTTTCGACAGTTTGAAATTGAATAATTAGCTGAATGCCGCCAACTGGCGGTATTTTTTTGTCAAATTTCGCACTTTATTATGTTGTACAGTGTTGTATATATCTATATATTGTGTTATACTGTGGATATGAAACTAAATTATGATAGAAAATCCAAAGACCCTACTTATTTTATCCAGCAAGGATTCCGGAACGGGAGCAAAACATCTACCCGAAA
>Ga0256407_10013830_pt1 | contig 10740 bp, 3 predicted proteins | sample RumenRJG_04DNA_FD_193489 | JGI IMG/M metagenome (GOLD analysis project Ga0256407, IMG submission 193489) | Bovine rumen microbial communities from Lethbridge, Alberta, Canada - RJG_04 | ecosystem: Host-associated > Mammals > Digestive system > Stomach > Rumen | place: Canada: Alberta | collected... | reverse complement strand
TTTTTTTTTTTTTTTTTTTTTTTTTTTTTTTTTTTTTTTTTTTTTTTTTTTTTTTTGGGTTAATAATTATGGAATAGGTTTTTTTTTTTGATTTAAAAAATATTATTTATTAATTTATTTTTTTTGATTAATTTTTTTTTGGTTTTAAATTATTTTATTTGTATTTTTTTTTTTTTAAAATAAAAAATAAATTTTACTCAATAATTAATTTATGGATAATGATAAAAATACTGATAAGTGTTATAAAATTTTTATTGTTATTATAGATATTATTTTTTCATTATATTTTTTATTTACATGTAAACATATTTTGACTCAATTATGTAGTTCAAAAAAAAGACAATATTTTATCGTTTATTGGTTTGATTTATTATGTATGATAATTACTATTTTAATATTTTCTATTACATTTACATCATTTATTTTTTGCAATAATTTACAATTCTTACAATATATTGAAAATTTTCTTCCTATTTTTTTTTCTGGAAATTTTCTTATGAATATTTTACTATCAATATACTTAATTAAATTTATATTTAAATTAAAAAAAATACAAATTAATGATATTTTTCCTATTGATTTAATTAATTTTATTGATAAGAATGATGTTATGGGAATTTATTCTATTGTTTTTCATTTAATCATGAAATTATTAATTATATTTATTGAAGCTTTAATTATATTTTTCATATTTTTTAAATTTGATTTAGATTTAATATTTATAAATTTAGGACAAGGAATTTTATTTTTGTTTCAATTTATTTTTATTAAATTTTTATACTCAAAATATCTACAATTCTCATCAAAAAATATTTATTCAAATAATATTTCCAATGAGAAAATTTATAATATAACCAAACAAAAAATATTAATTTTATCAGAACATTTAATAAATAAATCAATATATGATATTATTTTAAATATTCCAACAATGATTAGATTTTCAATGGATATTTCTTTTTTAAAAATTAATAAATTTGATAATGAAAATGAAAAATTTATTATGATGTGTCATTTTATTTTTGATATTTTTTTTTCATACATTTACATAATTTTATTAGGTTCAATGTTATTAAGAATTGATAAAAATAACAAAATTTCAATAACTCAATTAATGAAAAAACTTTATTTTTTATGTTGGTTTAAATCAATAATGGGAATTAAAAATGAAAATAAAAAATTATTTAAACCAATAATTATAGATTATAATAAAAATAGTATTTTAGATAATATAAATTCAGATGATGATTCATATTTAAATGAAAAAGAACAACATTTATTAAATGCAATTATTAAAAATAATCTTAATTTAGATTTTAATAATGAAAAAGAAGATGTGATTCAATCTGATTTTATAAATAAAAAAATATTTGAAAAAGTTTTTTATAAAAATGAAAAAGAATATTTACCAAGTAATATTTTTATTATTTATAAATTACTTTTTTTATATTTTAAATCAAATATAAATGTTTATAAAAATATTGAAAAGATAATTGAAGATGAAGGAATTCCTTTTCAAAAAGCAATTGTAAATAAAAAAGAAAGTAAAGATCAATTAAAAGATTTGAATTTATTAAAAGAAAGAATATCAAGATTAAGTAGAATTAGTATTGATAATAGAGATAAAATAATTTCTTATAAAAAATTTCAATTAAAACAATTAATGAATAGTTTAGATGATAAAATTATAAAAGAAGATTTTATTAAATATATTATAAAAGATAATGATGATAATATAAATAAAAATTCAATAAATAATAATGAAATTAAAGAAACAAGAAATCGTTCAATTAATTCAATTACAAATTCAAATTATGATGATTATGAATTTATAATTGAATCTATATTAAATGAATATTTATTTGAATTATATCCATTTTATCAAATTTCAATTAATGATATATTAAATTCACTTGAAATAGGAAATAATAAAGATTTACTAAATTTATTTTTTGAAAAAAGAATAAAAAATAATTCATTTAATACATATTATACAAGTGATTCCTTTTTAACTTTTGAAATATATGATAATAATTCAATATTATATACACAATTAAAAAATTTTATTTCAAATTATAAAAATTATTTAATTGAAAAAATATCAAATTTTAGTTTTACTTTTCTTCCTTTACTTCTTGGAATTTTGAATATAAAATATTTAAATTATAATAAAATTATATTTTTATATAGAAATCCACTTGCCTTTACACCTTATATTAATTTTAAATATTGGATTAATTTTACTTTTAATGATGGTAATGAAATTAAAAATATTTCAACAACAAATACAGGTATTTTAGATATAAATGAAATTGAAGTTAAAAATAATATTATATTAGAAAAAGATGAATATAATGAAATAATTAAAATTTTAAAAGAAGATATGGAATTTTTAAAAACACAAAATTTTGAACTTGATTTTAATTTAAATTTAATTGTTGTGAATGATGCTAAAAAAAAATTTAATGTTTTTCCAATTGATGATAGTATAAGTTATGAAATTGATACATCAAAAAATTTAAATATTAATCAAAATCAAGAAAATAATTATAATCAAAATAATTTAGATTATTTAATAAGAGATTCATCTTTATTTAGAGAAAGTATTTTAATATCTATGAAAAATTTAAAAAAATATTATGGAAGTGATATTGTTTCTTTATTAGAAAAATTATATAATAATAATGTAGTTGAAAATTCATATATTTTTAAAATTTATTTTACAGAAATTTTCAAAAAGAAAAAAAGAATTATTTCAAAAGAAAATTCAAATAATAATAATTTAGATAATTCAAATAATATTTCAATACAAAATAGTAATTCATTAACTTTAGATGAGAATGAAATAAGAGAAAACAATAAAAAATATTGTAATTTTTTAGAATCAAAATTATTAAGAAAAATAAGAAAAAGTAATAATTCATTTTTAAATTCATTTGATAATAATTTCCAAATGGCAATAGAAGAAAATTAAAAAATAAAAAAAAAAAAATAATATAAAATTAGTTTTAAATAAAAACAATTATTATTCTAATTTTAAATTTTTATAATTACGAACAATTTCAATTGCATTTGATGATAATTTATTTTTTGAAAATTTAACAAGAATCTTTTTATTATTTTTAATTTCTTCACAAAATAATTTTAAATCTTCATCAGTAAAAGAATTATTTTTTAAATTAATTTTTTCTAAATTATTCCAATCTTTTAAATTTTGTGCAACAGTATTTAAAAAATTAGGAATAATTTCACAAGATTGAAGACTTAATTCTTTAAGTGATAAAGTAGCCCTTAATTTATTTAATATAATTAAAGGACCCATTTCTCCAAATTTATTTTCATCTAATTCAATATTTGAAATATTAGTTTCATTCATATAATTTAATAATTGAGGGGCACTTTCTTCATTTAAATCACATTTATTTAATTTTAAACAAGTTAAATTCTTATTTTTTCTTAATGAAATTCCAAATGAATTTGCAGTTTGTGCATTTATTAAATTACCACTTAAATCTAAATATTTTAAATTTAAATTATTTGATATATATTGTCCAATTATATTAAAGTCTTCTCTAGTTAAATTATTATATGATATGTCTAATTTTTTTAATGTTGTATTATTGTTTATTAATATATTTATTAATGTGTTTAATCCATTTTCTCTTATATTATTATTTGATAAATATAAATCTTCTAATATTTTATTTCTTGATAAACAATCTGCAAAATAAAATCCACTTCCTGATGAAATATTATTATTATTTAATATTAATGTTTTTATTGTTTTATTATCTTTTATATAGTCTGTTATTATTTTTATATCATCATCTTTAAGATTATCATTTGTTAAATTAAGATAATTTAAATTTTTAAGTGATTTAATTACATTCATAATTTTAGAACTAAAAAGATGTGTATTTAATCTATTTGAATTAAAAGTTAATTGTTTTATATTTTGTTGATATAAAGAAACATTTGATAATATTTTATTAATAGAATTGATAATATTAAAATTAGCAAAAGCAAAATTAATTTTCGAATTAGCATAATTACTACTAATTTTTTCAATTTCACTATTTTTAATATTTTTAGGTAATTCAATAGGTAATTTTGGTGAATTAAAACATTGATTAAAAATAATATTATTAGGAGAATAAAATTTAAAAGTATGTGAAACATTATCAATTGCCTCAGCCCTTAAAATTTCTCCAGTAATTTCAATTGTAATATTTCTATCAGTTAAATTTGAATATTTATTATATACATCATAATAATATTCAAATGAATAAGCTTCCATATTATTAAGATATAAACGACCATTTTTTATATTATGTAAAAGTAATTCTACTAAATTTCTCATATCTTGAAATATTTCATTATCATATCTTTGAATTCTTTTTGATACATTTGGAATTATATTTTTTGACATAAAATCATCTAATTTTATATCTAAATCAAATTTTTTATTATATTTATTTATAAAAAGTGTAGTTAATTGTTTTAAAGATTTTGGATTTTTTAATCTTGTTATTATATTTTTACTAATTAATTCATAACATATTTCACATATTGTACTATCATCAAAATCTTCAAAACTTATTCTTCCTATTGAAGGATCTAATTTCCCATTTACTAAAGGGATTTCTCCACTTAAAAATATTTTTTTTGATATTATTTTATCAAAGGCACTAAATAAAATATCTTCTATAAATTCATATTGCATTGCACTATTTGGGAAATTTGAATGATTATTATATGAATTTTCTTTATTTGATAAATCTTTAAATGCAAAATTTAAATATGAACTTAAATTGTTTATTATGTGAGTTGTTATATTTTGAATTGATATTCCTGATTCATATAAATATAAACAAAATAAATAATCTGTTAAAATTTCTTTTGTAAAAGCATATTTATCAATTGTTGTTTGGATTTTATTATTTTCTTCTTCTATTGAATTTAAATTTAATCCACTTTTATCTTTTGATGATTCATATTTTGATAATTTTTCTTCTTTATCTTTTAATTTATTTAATAAATTATCATATAATATATTTAAATTTTTTACCATTTCTGATTTTTTACTAAAGTCTTTTTGATATTGTATATTGTCATTTACTAATTTATCAATTTGACTTTTTTGTTCTTTTATATTATCATCTTTTAATTGAATTTCATTTTTAAGTTTTATTATGATTTCTTTATTGTTGTTTTCAATTTCTTTTTTTATTTTATCTGTAATATCTTCTCTTTCTTTTGTAAATTTTTCAATTTCTAAAGTATAATCTTTTTTATCTTTTATAATTTGACTTTCATATTTATCTTTTAATTGTTCAATTTCTTTATTATATTTATTATTTAATGATTCTGTATCTTTATTATATTTTTCATTTAATGTTTCTATTTCTTTTTTATAATTTTCATTTTCATCTTTAAATTTATCATAACCATCTATTTTAAAGGAATTTTTTTCATATTTTATTTTTATTTCCATTAAATCATCATTTTCTTTTTTACTTTTTTCTAAATCTTTTTCTGTATTTTCTAAATTATTTTTTAATTCAGTATTTAAATTTTTAATTTGTGAATTTTCTTCAGTAAATTTATTTAAACTTTCATTTTTTTCTTTTATTTCTTCTTCTAATTTTTCAATTTTTTTAAATGATTCTATTATATTTTGATCCCATAAAGACCATTTTTTAAAATTTTCAATTTCTTTACTTTGATTTTTATATTTTTCTTCCCAATTAACATTATCATCATATAATAATTTAATTTCTTTTTCTTTTTCATTCAAAGTATTTTTATTATTATTAATAATAATATCTTTTTCATTAATACTATTATTTAATTGACTAATATTTAATTCATAAGTATTAATAATTTTTTCTTTTTCATTAATAATTTGATTTTTTAAATTAATATCATTATTTAATTGTTTAATTTTATTACTTAATTGTTCAATTTTAGACATACTTGCAATTTGTTGTTTATTAAATTCAGTAATTTCATTATCTTTATCATTAATAATTGCTTTTAATTGAGAATTTTGATCAAAAATAGCATCAACAGATTTTAATTTATTTTCTAATTCTAATTTTTCATTACATTGTTTATTACATAAATCGCCTAAAATATTAATTTTTTCTTGTAATTTATTAACAACATCATAAGTTAATTTATCAACCATTTCTTTTAAACTTTTATTTTCATGATATAAAGATAATAATTTTTTTTCATATAATTTCTTAATTGCATCAACTGATTCTTCAACACTTATTTGTCTATCATAATCAGGAATTAATTTTGCATAAATTTTTATTTTTTCAACTGTTTGTTCAAAAACTTGTTCATCATTTGGTATTATACTAAAAAAATTTTTTGGATTTATTCTTTTTGTTTTTAATCTTATTTCTTCTTCTACTTCTTCCCAATTTGTTAATTCCATTTTTAAATCATTTGGATTAAACATTTTTAATTTTTTTTTATAATATTCAATTTGTTTTTCATAATTTTTAAACATTTCATTTGCTTGTTTTATAAAAAAAGAAAATTTGTCTTTTCCTTGTGTATTATTTGATGATTTTTCAAATTCTAATTTTATATTATTCATTTCATTATTTAAATTTGTTATTTCTTGTTGAGAAAGAAATGGTGATGATGAATTTGAATCTTTTTCATCTTTATTTTAATTAAATTATTTATTTTTACCTTTTTGTTTTATTGTATTTAATCTTTCTTTTATTGAATTTGAATTATCCATTTTTTTTAAATTATTATTTGCCAATTTTTTTAATTTTTTATTTTTAATTAATTTTGAAATATATCTTAAATTTTATTTATAATTTTTTAAATTTAATTTTTATTTACTATAATAATCAGTAAAAAAATAATATAAATTATTAAAAAAATTTTCTATTTTAAAAATTTTCATAATTCATCATTAAATAATAAATTGCAGTAGCATGACAAATTTTATTATTTTTCAAACACTCTTTTACATAATTTTTATCATAACCCAAATATTCAATTTTATTTAAAATATTTTCTCTTTTTTTCTTATCATTTTTATTTTGATTTCCACTAAAACTATATTTTAACTGTAAATTTTTATTAAACGTCCCAACATTTTTTTCATCTTCATAATAATAACCATTATTATTATTATTAATATTATTATTATTACTAATATTAATATTATTATTACTAATAGTATTATTTCTATTAGTTGAAATAGTTTCTGTTTTACTATTAATTAACATACCATTATCTAATTCATCATTATTATTTAATTCATAATTAATATTAAATTCTCTTACTTTATTAGCAAATAAAATAATTCCATTTTCTAATTTTAAAGAAATATCATTAAAATCATCTTCTTCATCATTATCATCATCATCATCATTTTGAAAGTAATTTTTCATAGAATTATAAGGTGCTAAAATAAAGCTTTTAGTTCTAATATTAACATTTACATTATTAGTATTTTTATCATCTTTTTCTAAATTACTCAAAGTAAAATTTTCTTTAATATCATCAATTTTAGCATATCTATAATCAATATAAGTTTTACTTAACATAATCATTTCTGCTTTAGTAAATAAATGATATTTATAATTATTATTATCACAATTTAACCAAGGATGATTTAAAACTTCATCACAAGTGAATCTTTTTTTAGGATTTTTATTAAGTAAACCACTTAATAAATTTTTAGCTTCAATAGAAATATTATCAATATTTTTAGGTTCATTATTAATAATTGCATATTGTAAAGCAAAATTATTTTTTTTTTCTTCATTTTGAATAGATGATATATCATCATTATTAATAGAAAAAGGTAAAGTTCCACTTAACATAATATAAAGTGCAATTCCAGCAGACCATAAATCAACAGGAAATGCATCATAACCTTTTTCTTTTGTTGATAATAAAATTTCAGGTGCCATATACATTGGTGTTCCACATTGATCATGTAATTTTTTATTTTTATTATCTAAAATTTTTCCTATTCCAAAATCACATATTTTTATATTGTTATTAACATCAATTAATATATTTTCTAATTTTATATCTCTGTGAACTATATTTTTTGAATGAATATATTTTATTCCTTTTATTATTTGACGAAATAAAAATTTTGCTGTTTTTTCACTTAATTTTCTTCTTTTTTTAACAAAAGAAAATAAATTACCTCCATTTATATATTCCATTATTATTAAATAATATTTTTCACTTTCAAAATGTTCTAATAATTTAGTTATATTTGGATGATTTAAATATTTCATTAAATCAGTTTCGTAAAAAATTTTATTTTTATTTTCAGTTTGATTATTTAATTTTTGTTTATTAAAACTTTTAACTGCGACAACTCTTCCTGTTAAAACATTTAAACCTAAATTTACTTTACCAAAAGCGCCTTGACCAATTAATCTTCCATATTTATAAAAAGAAAGTGAAGTTTCTGGATATTCATTATATTTTTTTTTATAGGATGATATATATAATGATAAGTCTCTTGATTGCTTTTGATAATAATTACTATCATGATTTGATGTTGATAATGTTGATGTACTTGGATTAAATTGTTTTGCTTCTAAATTTTCTTTTAGTTTTTTTATGTATTTTTCATTTATGTTTTCTTGAGAATTTGAAAATTTTGGTTTTTTATATTCTTTTATATTGTTTTTTACTATTATTTTATTTTGGATTTTTTTTATTTCAGATTTTTCTTTTTTTATTTCTTTTAATTTTTCTCTTTCTTTTTCTCTTTCTTTTTCTTTTTCTTTTTCTCTTTCTTTTTCTTTTTCTTTTTCTTTATTTGGTGAATTGTTTGTTGTTAAGTTTTTTTTAAATTTTTTTGTTAGGATTTCTCTTTGACTTTGACTTAATATTTTTGTTATTTTTGGATGAATATGATTAATATTATTTATTTTATTATAATTGATATTTAAATTATTAATATAATCACTTCCATTTATTATATTTTGTTTATTAAATTGATTTATTTTTCCTTTTGATGATGAATTATTTTTTTGTTTTGTTCCATTAAAAAAATTATTATTACTATTATTAATTAAATTATCATGTATACTCATACTATTATTAATATTACTTGAATTATTATTAATACTCATATTAATAATATTATTATTTTTTTTAATATCTTTATAATTTTTATATGAACTATTATGACATTGTTTAATTTTTTTTGCTCTTGAAGAAATTGAATTTAAATTATATAAAGATCTAGGAGAAGCTTTTGCAGTTGAAGAAATAATTTTCTTATTTTTAATTGGACCTGATGAAATATTTATATTATTTATTGATATACTTTTATTACTTAAATTATTTACTTTTGATTTTTTTGTTGCTTTAACATAATTTGCTAAGAAATTTATACTAAATTTATGATTATATTGATTATTATAAAATCTAATATTTGGATTTAATAATTTTTTCATTGGATTATTATTATCATTTATTATATTATTATTTGATTTTGTTTTATTATTATATATTGATTTATTACAAAAAGACATTGAATTCATTTTTTGATTTTGGAAAAATAATTTTTTATTTTCTTTTTCTTGACTTATATTTTTATCAATAGAATTTTTTCTACTACTAATTGCAGTAAAGGCAAATTGTTTTTTTTGATTTGAAGAATTAGAAATAATATTTCCATTACTATGAGTATGACTATTATTATTATCTTTTTTTTTTCTTACACAAATAGAAATACTTTTATTATTTAAACTTCTATTTATACTATTATTTTTATTATTACTATAATAATTACTATTATTTAAATATGAAAATATTTTATCTTTAGAATGAAGAATTGATGAATTATCCATTGATGTTAATATTAATTGACTTTTAATTGTACTATTTAATTTATTTTGTTTATTTAAATATATATAATTGTTTGGAGATGCAAAACTTAAATAAGTTGAAGTTGATTTCACATGTTTTGATTTATTTAAAAATTTTCTTTTTATTAAAATTAATTCATCATCTTTTGTAGGTGATTGAATATTATTTGAAATTTTTCTTGATGTATTTTTCGGAGATGGTATTGATGTTGGATATTTAAAACTTTTAGCTGATGATATTGGACGTTTTGATAAACTAGTAAAATGAGCAAAACTTGATATTTTATTCATTTATCCTTTTTAATTTTTAATTTAAAAATTTATTTCTATAAAGTAAATTTAAAAAATAAATATTATTTATTTATTTTCATTTTTTACTCATATTAATTAATGATTTCTTTAATTAAAGTAACATAAATTATATTCTTATATAAATGAATTTATATAGAAAAACAAATATATTTTTTTATAAAAAATTAATAAGAATTGAAAATATATTTTCTTTTTAAAGAAAGTCATATTTGTAGATAATAACAAATTTCTTAAAGGTTATAAACATTTTTAAGAGATTAAATAAATTTTATATCAATAATATTTATAATAAAAAGTTTTCTTTATTTTATTTTTATGGTTATTTTTCTGAAAAGATTAGAATTATATTCCCAAATAAAATAAGAAAATTTTTAAATTTAATTTATTTTCATGATAATAATTATTGATTTAATTTTATAAATAATAATGAAATAATTATACAGATTTTAAAGGATATCTTAAGAATATTAATTTAAAAAAATATTATTTTTAATTATTAATTTAATTTATTTATTATATTTTTTTTATTTAATTTTTTCAAAAAAGA
>Ga0256407_10013827_pt1 | contig 10742 bp, 4 predicted proteins | sample RumenRJG_04DNA_FD_193489 | JGI IMG/M metagenome (GOLD analysis project Ga0256407, IMG submission 193489) | Bovine rumen microbial communities from Lethbridge, Alberta, Canada - RJG_04 | ecosystem: Host-associated > Mammals > Digestive system > Stomach > Rumen | place: Canada: Alberta | collected... | reverse complement strand
TCCTCTCGCCTTTGCCTAAGGCTTGCCTCTATAGAAACATGGCCATATATGCAGGCAGATATCTAACGCATTCGTCCCGGGCATAATCCTTTGTGTAAACGAGATAACGCTCATTAGTGATGCGTGAGGAATACTTCTGGCAAAAGGCGTCCAAAGATACGTGTGTCTTATACGAGGAGGACTTCACCTCTATCGGAAGAATTTTAGTGCCTCGAGACAGGAGGAAATCTACTTCGTAGTTGTGCTTGCCGCTCTCCGTGGGCCAAGAGTGATAAAACAACTTGTTGCCAGAACATGTGAACATCTGAGCCACAATATTTTCGTACAAATACCCCAGGTTGGCAGAGAGTTTGTCGCTGAGGAGACGCTCGTATATGATGTTTTCAGTGAACGCCTTGTCACGGAAAGCCAGTGTCACAAACAGACCCGTATCGCCAACGTACATTTTATACTGTCCCGTCGACTCCGTATTTCCGAGCCCAACATTAGGATCGTCGCAGTGATGGGAGATATTCACCGTCTTGGTCTTTTCCATCTCCGAGATGATCTCCAAGCAATCTTCACCTCTGGACTTGGGAATCACGTTGGAAATCTGATATCGGGAAGCATTGCTGTTCAGCTGTGCCGGGATGGCGGCAAAAATGCGTGCAGCCTTTCCCGAAGGGTCTATCTTTCCGAAGTCTTCGTCGTATAGATCCAAAATCATTCTTTTTGCACGGTCGACAACCTCGAAATTATTAGACTCCAGATAGGCGTTTACCGCCTGCGGCATGCCGCCGACGAGCATATACAGTCGAAAGTCACGCATCAATTTGCGATGCGCTTCCTCCAAAGGTTGTGGGTGGTCCCAGACGCCGCGAAGCAGAGGCACCGTTGCCTTGTCGCCTAAAGCCCAACGGAACTCTTCGTAATCCATCGGATACATGCTGACGCGCTCCTCTTCGCTGGGAATCAGGATATTCTCCGTGTTCTTGCGGATAGAAATCAATGATCCTGTTTCGATATAGTCGTAACGGTGGTCTGCCACAAACGACTTGATGGCCTGACGGGCACGCGGTTGAAATTGCACCTCGTCAAAAACGATGAGTGACTTGCGCTCGATGAGCTGCACACCGTAAGTCAGCTGGAGTCTGAGGAAGATATAATTGAGGTCTGAGACATCATTGAAGAGGTTTTTCACCTCCTGTGAGCATGTCGTAAAATCGATGAAGATGAAAGACTCGTATTCATTGCGAGCAAAACTTTTAACCACAGTCGATTTGCCTATACGGCGCGCGCCTTCAATAAGGAGTGCACTGTTTCCGTTGCTTTCGTGCTTCCATTGAAGCAAACGCCCGTAGATTTTCCGTTTGAAGAGTTTCTCTGGATCCATACCTTACTGTTTTATGGTGCAAATATAGTGAGATTTTTTCTTTCCTCAAATTTTTTTTAGCCGAAAAATACAAAATCCTCAAAATTTATTTTGCCAATTTCCGCAAAATCCTCAAAATTGGGGGCGCCTTTGTTGACTTTTTATCATTAAGGTGCTATTTTTTATAAGCGCACGCCCTTCTCTCGTCCTTCTCTCGCCTTTGGCAAACCCCAGGCAAGCCCAAAGGGTTTGCTTGGACTTGCGAAGGGTATGCCTAGGGTATGCGAAGGGTTTGCCTAAGGCTTGCCTGGGGTATGCGAAATGTGTGAGGGCAGGGTGAATTTTCATGCTTGAAACCTTTGTGATGCAAATGGGCTTAAACGGGCTTGTTAAAGTTTGTTCTGTTTCGTGGAAAATGTTTACTTTTGTACCTGTAATGGAGGCAGATGTCCCATTTTGAGACCTTAAAACTAGAATCGAATAACAGAAAAACTTGCAGTGATTAGATAATTGGGATATTACAATAACAATCATCTTTATTGCTTATGACAAGGAGAAGTTTCAAAAGGAATCAATCGGGCATTAATCATAACGACAATCCCCTCCGAAAAAATAATTGTAGATATGCGTAAGGGTATTATGAGAGTTCAACAGGAAATTCTTGCACGTCCAGCAGAGAAACCAATGTCTGCCATCGTACTTTATGGAGACAATTCTTGTGGCAAAACAAGCACATTGCACCATCTAATTGTTTTACTTTGCGGACATGGGAATTTGATCCCAGCCATTCAAACGGCTTTCGAGAACGCGTTTTATGACAAAAACCACGATCGCTACCGTGATTGTGATGTGGTTATACCTTACAGAGATAAAGAAAATAATTTTGTCCCTATTTATGTGTCAACGGATGGCGACTCGTGGTCAATTGTTGAAGACAACTTTCGTTTTTTCTATCATTGTATACGCCCTAAACATAAGGTATATGTTTTTGATGGCAAACAATTCAAACAATGTGATAAAAATGAATTAGAAAAGTTACAAAGACCACGATTCTGCATAACTCCAGCTAACTTTGTGCAGTTTGGTGCAATACAAGCTGCGCATTATTACTTAGAACTGACATGCGAGGATTGGCAACGAAATTACTGGTTCCGGAAGCACCATTGTGCAAGTCCCGGTAGTCCTATCACAGGATATAATAAGCCAAAGATCAAGAGAATTTTTCAAGAAGATGAGAAAATCGCATCACGTATGCTAGCCTTAATAGGTGGGATGTTAGTAGAAAAAATTATCTAATCTCTATTTTGACCAAAAGCCATCAACATTAATAGTAAATTAACTTAAAAACTCAATACCATGAAACAGGGATTAAACTTTAAGCGATTCTTTGCGTCTTTGATGCTCTTAGCAGTCTCTACGCTTTCGTGGGCGTACGATTTTGTTGTAGGTGGGATTTACTACAACATTACGGGCGGCAATAACGTTGAAGTTGCGAGGAGTAGAGGTTATTCTGGTAATATAGAGATTCCCTCTTCCGTGGAGTATAATGCAAAGAATTATACCGTGACGAGCATTGGCGAAGAGGCCTTCGAAGGTTGCTCAGGCCTCACATCTGTTACTATCCCCAACAGTGTGACGAGCATTGGCAATTATGCCTTCCGTGGTTGCTCCGGCCTTACGTCGATCAATATTCCCAACAGTGTGACGAGCATTGGCGAGCGTACCTTCTCTAGTTGCTCCGGTCTCACGTCTGTCGCTATTGGCGATGGCCTGACGAGCATTGACAGTTCTGCATTCGAGTATTGTTCCGGGCTGACGTCGGTAACCATAAATTCGAATGCGATTCTTTCTAAATCATACCCCTCTGACAACAACATACAAAACATATTTGGTTCACAAGTTAAAGAATATATTATTGGTGATGAAGTGACGAGCATTGGTAGTTCTGCCTTTAGTGGTTGTTCCGCCCTTACGTCTGTCACTATTGGCGATGGTGTGACGAGCATTGGTAGTTCTGCCTTTAGTGGTTGTTCCGCCCTTACGTCTGTCACTATTGGCGATGGTGTGACGAGCATTGGTAGTTCTGCCTTTAGTGGTTGTTCCGCCCTTACGTCTGTCACTATTGGCGATAGTGTGACGAGCATTGGCAGTTATGCCTTCAATGGTTGCTCCGGCCTCACGTCGGTCACCATTCCCGAGAGTGTGACGAGCATTGGCCAGAATGCCTTCTCTGGTTGCTCCGGCCTCAAGTCTGTCACTATTGGCGATGGTGTGACGAGCATTGGCACTTACGCCTTCTCTGGTTGCTTCGGCCTCACGTCGGTCACTATTCCCAATAGTGTGACGAGCATTGGCAGTTATGCCTTCAATGGTTGCTCCGGTCTCACGTCTGTCGCTATTGGCGATGGTGTGACGAGCATTGGCCGCTATGCCTTCGATAGTTGCTCCGGTCTCACGTCTGTTACTATTGGCAACGGTGTGACGAGCATTGGTGAGTCTGCCTTTTCTGGTTGCTCCAGGCTCACTTCTGTCACCTTAAACTCCAACACCCTGGTTTCAAAAGCCTATAACGCTTATTTGAGTACAATTTTTGGATCTCAAGTGAAGAATTATATAGTAGGTAATAATGTAACGAGCATTGGCGATGGAGCCTTCTGGGGTTGCTCAGGCCTCACGTCTGTCACTATTGGCGATGGTGTGACGAGTATTGGCTATTCTGCTTTCCATGATTGCTCCGGCCTTACAAAGGCAGAGTTTGCCAGTATAGAGAGTTTGTGTAAAATATTATTTAACGGCGCGACAAGTAATCCACTATCGTGCGCCAAGCATCTTTACATTGGTGGGCAAGAGGTAAAGGATGTAGTCATCCCCAACAGTGTGACGAGCATTGGCCAATATGCCTTCGATGGTTGCTCCGGCCTCACGTCTGTCAATATTCCCAACAGTGTGACGAGCATAGGCTATGGTGCCTTCTCTGGTTGCAATGGCCTCACGTCCGTTATCATTCCCGAGAGTGTGACGAGCATTGGCGAGCATGCCTTCTATTATTGCTCCGGCCTCACTTCTATTACGATAGGAAACAGCGTGACGAGCATTGGTGGGTCTGCCTTCTCTGGTTGCTCCAGCCTGACGTCTGTCACTATAAATTCTAATGCGATACTTTCTTCTGAAAACTATTCCCTTTACTGTAGCATGGAAGGTATTTTTGGCGATCAAGTTGAAGAATACGTCATTGGTGATAACGTGTTGAGCATTGGTAATTATGCCTTCAATAATTGCTCCGGCCTTACGTCGATCACCATTCCCAACAGTGTGACGAGCATTGGCGATTATGCCTTCTGGAATTGCTCCGGCCTCAAGTCTGCTACTATTCCCAACAGTGTGACAAGTATTGGCCAGCAAGCCTTCTATTATTGCTCCGGCCTCACTTCTATTACGATAGGAAACAGCGTGACGAGCATTGGTGGGTCTGCCTTCTATGGTTGCTCCGGCCTGACGTCTGTCATTATTCCCAATAGTGTGACAAGTATTGGCGATTATGCTTTCAATAACTGCACTTCACTTCCTGTGATAGATAACCTGCGCTATGCAGACACTTATCTGATTGAAGTAGCAGATAAAACGTCAAACGCATATGCTATTAAAATTAAAGAAGGAACAAGATTTGTTAATTCTAATGCTTTTGCAGGATTCCCCTATTTATTTTCTATCACCATTCCCAATAGCGTGACGAGCATTGGTGGGTCTGCCTTCTCTGGTTGCTCCAGGCTCACTTCTGTAACTATTGGCAGCGGTGTGACGAGCATTGGTGATAAAACTTTCGAGAATTGCTCTAACCTCAAGTCCATCACCATTCCCAACAGTGTGACGGGCATTGGTGTGTCTGCCTTCGAGAATTGCTCTAACCTCAAGTCCATCACCATTCCCAACAGTGTGACAAGTATTGGCGAGGGTGCCTTCTTTGGTTGCGACGGCCTGACGTCTGTCACTATAAATTCTAATGCGATACTTTCTTCTGAAAACTATTCCCTTTACCATAGCATAGGAGGTATTTTTGGCAATCAAGTTGAAGAATACGTCATTGGTGATAACGTGTTGAGCATTGGGGATTATGCCTTCCGTCATTGCTCCGGCCTGATGTCGATCACCATTCCCACCAGTGTGACGAGCATTGGCGATCAAGCCTTCTCATATTGCTCCGGCCTCGAGTCCATCACTCTGCCCAATACACTCACATCTACTGGCAACGAATCGTTCGTAGGCTGTACAGGCCTGACTGCAGTACATATAACCGACTTGAAAGCTTATTGCAGAATATCCTTTGGATGGTACGCTCCTTTGTTCTATGCCCATAAATTATACTTGAATGATGAGGAAGTAACAGGGGAGTTGGTAATCCCTGATGGCATCACGTCTGTGAGCAATGTTGCGTTTGAGGGTTGTACAGGTATCACCTCCGTAGTTATTCCTGAGGGCGTGACGAGCATTGGCAGAGCCGCATTTAAGAGCACAAGCATTACCTCCGTTTCACTTCCTGAGAGTTTGACCTCTGTTGGCATCGAAGCTTTTCAGGATTGCTCCAGCCTCAAGTCTGTTACATGTTTGGCAAAGGAGGTCCCCAGTATGGGTGCCGAAGTGTTTACAAATGTGCCCCAAAGCACGGCGACGCTTTATGTGCCTGCAGCATCAGTGAATGCATACAGGTCTGCTGCTCAATGGAAAGAGTTTGGCGCGATTACAGGCTATGATACCCCAGTATCCTCTATTGCTCTGAACAAGACAAAAACCACGCTTAAAGTCCGTACACAAGAGAAACTGACCGCCATCGTACTTCCCGAGTATGCCACTGACAAGACGGTTACCTGGACATCGTCCGATCCCACCGTTGCTACTGTGGATGAAAGTGGTCTTGTGAGCGCTGTCGCTGTAGGCGCCGTCATCATCACCGCCACCACGACCGACGGCACGAACCTCGAAGCAAGTTGTGAGGTGACAATAACGTGGCAGCCTATCTACATTGAGACAGACTTCACCAGTCAGTTCCCCACCGATTACTTGGGATGGAACGGTGCCACGGGATATACTCCTACGCAGTTTGCTCCCATGGTCACCACTAATGACGGACGCACCGTACAGGTGTGCGAGAAATTCAACGGTAGCGTGGCTGCAGAAGGCACGGTATTTAACCGTACGCTGACCGGCCTCACCAACGGCACCTATCGCATCGAGCTCTACGGCGCTGCAGCCTCCACGAAGGGCCGCGATACGGATCTTGACACATATATGACAGCTGCAGATGAGGGCAATACAACCGCCGTCTATCTCTATGCTACGACGCCCACGGGCACAGTGAAGCAGTATATCCCCGTACATTGGGCCACATCATTCTCAAAAGTGGCTACCGCCGTACTCAACAATGTCGTTGTAACCGACGGTACTGTAGAAATCGGTATGTATAGTCAGAAGAAATTCACCAACTGGGAAGTGATCCAGATCAAGGGCGTCACCGCTATGGTGGATGCCGAGGAGCAGCATGCCAGCACGCTGCAGAGAGCTCTGTCGGCTCTTGACGACGAAGCCTATGTCAACGTCACCGGCGAGGAGCGCACTGCACTCTCTCAGGCCATTGCCGACAACACCACCGTGACGGAACAAACGGCCTCTGCCTATCAGGCCGCCATCGCCGCTTTGGAGAATGCCATTAAGACCTTTACGCAGGCAAAAGAGAGCTACGATATATGGGCAAACGTCGCCAAGAGAAGTTACCCCTACGCCTCTGCGGAGAAAAAGTCTGCTGCAGAGTCTGCAGCCTCAGTATTGCCGACCAGCGCCAGAGATGCGTTAAGCAAGGCAGAATCCCTTAAGCCGTTGTTCCGCCGCTATGCCGAGTCGAGCGCAATGCTGGAGGGCGTTGAGGGTGCAGAGGATGTCACCACTACCTATATCCGCAACCCTAAGGCTGAAAAAGCCATTGATGCTAATGTGTGGCAAATGATTTTGGGTCAAGGTTCTGATGGGTACATCAATATTTATACAGATCAACCTTGGACGGACGCCAGTGGTAGCACCAATCATCGCTACTTTGATGGTGGACAATACTATAAATCAGCTTGGGATGTAACTCTTAAACAGGATGTCACTCTGCCTGCCGGTCGCTACCAGCTGACGGCTGTCGGCCGCTCTTCTCAGGATGTGACTCTGACGCTCATCGGTGGCGAAGCAACAGCAGATATGGCCCACATCGGCGCTGCAGGCGGTCTCTTCAACAACGGTTGGGAGCAGACGTCCCTGGAGTTTGAGTTGACAGAGGAGACTATGGTCAGCATCGGCGCAAGAGGCGTTACCAACGTGATCAACAACTGGATGTCGTTCTCCGACTTCCGTTTGGTACAATTCCCTGAAACCCAAGTGTTGGACACTTCCATCGCCTTGAATAAGACGGAGGCTACTCTTGAAATTGGTTCTCAGGAGCAATTGACCGCCACCGTGCTGCCTGAAGAAGCCGTGCAGACTGTCACCTGGACATCATCCGATCCCACTGTCGCCACTGTGGACGGTAACGGCCTTGTGACCGCCATCGCTGCCGGCACCGCTACCATCACCGCCACCACGACCGACGGCACCGACCTGACAGCCAGCTGCAAGGTGACAGTGGAGGATCCTGCCATTCCGGGCGACGTGAACGGCGACGGCAACGTCAACGGTGCGGATATCGTGGCCGTGATTAACTACGTGCTTGCCGACGACATCGCTGGCGACGTGAACGGCGACGGCAATGTCAACGGTGCGGATATTGTAGCCGTGATTAACTATGTGCTGAACGATTCCGGCAATAATGCAAGACAAACGGTTGCACAGAGCAGAGCGGCTGCAGCAGAAGAGCCCGCAGAAATACTCTCCGGCACGAAGACGGAGGAGGGCATCTCGCTGTCGCTGACAGGCGGTGAAGACTGCACGGCCTTCCAGTTCATGCTCTCGCTGCCCGAAGGCGCCAGCCTGACAGCCGTGACGGGCTCGGAAGAGCGCCTGGGTGATCACGAGCTGCTCTTCCGTCGTCAGCAGGACGGACGTTATCTGGTGCTGGGCTACGCTATGGACAACCACTGCATCGGCGAATCGTCCGGCGAGTTGCTCTCGCTCCGGTTGGAAGGCAACGCCAACGGCAGAGCCACCGTCAGCGAGGCGCTCATCTTCACTCCGCAGGCTGAGACACGCTATATGAACGCTCTCGAGATCGATCTGCCTACGGCCGTTTCCGGTGTCCGTGCCAAAGGTGCAGCCAAAGAGGGTGACATCTACGACTTCAACGGGCGCCGCCTCCAGGAGAAACCCAAGAGTGGATACTACATCCAGGGCGGCAAGAAGTACTTCGTGAAGTAAGAAAATGGTATCTACTTTAATGGTAAGGTTGAGAATGCCATCAATATTAACGACAAAAATAAAAACTCAATACTATGAAACAGGGATTAAACTTTAAGCGTTTCTTCGCTTCGTTGCTGCTTCTTGCAGTCTACGCGCTCTCGTTTGCCTCTGACTTTTGGGAAAATGGCATCTACTATGACATAAACCCCGATGGAACGAGTGTAACGGTGACATCTGGATACACGAAGTATTCCGGCTCCGTTGTGATTCCCGCTACTGTAAATTATAGTTTTAATAGATATAGTGTGACGAGCATTGGTAGTTCAGCCTTCTCTGATTGCTCCGGTCTCACATCTGTAACTATTCCCGAGAGTGTGACGAGCATTGGCGATGGTGCCTTTGGTGATTGCTCCGGACTTACTTCTATCAACATCCCCAATAGCGTGACGAGCATTGGCGATGGTGCCTTTGGTGGTTGCTCCGGCCTCACTTCAATAACGATTCCTAACAAAGTGACGAGCATTGGTGGGTCTGCCTTCTCTGGTTGCTCCAGGCTCACTTCTGTAACTATTGGCAGCGGTGTGACGAGCATTGGCAAGTATGCCTTCAGTGATTGCTCCGGCCTCACGTCTGTGACTATCAATTCCAATGCGATTCTTTCTAAGAATTATTCTTGGGACAATAATCTTAAAAATATTTTCGGAGAGCAAGTTAAAGAATATGTCATTGGCAATGGTGTGACGAGCATTGGCGAGCAAGCCTTCGTTGATTGCTCCGGCCTCACGTCTGTCACTATTGGCAACAGTGTGACGAGTATTGGCGAGTATGCCTTCTCTGTTTGCTCCGGCCTCACGTCTGTCACTATTGGCAACAGTGTGACAAGCATTGGCGAATGGGCCTTCGACGATTGCTCCGGCCTCACGTCTGTCACCTTAAACTCCAACACCTTGGTTTCAAAAGCCTATACCACCGACAGTAATTTGGAAAAAATTTTTGGATCTCAAGTGACGGATTATATAATAGGTAGTAAGGTGACGAGCATTGGTCAATATGCTTTCTATAATTGCTCCGGTCTCAAGTCGATTACGATACCTGATGGCGTGACGAGCATTGGCGAGGATGCCTTCAATGGTTGCTCCGGCCTCTCGTCTGTTACTATTGGCAACAGTGTGACGAGTATTGGTCAGCAGGCCTTTTATGGTTGCTCAAGCCTTGATATGATTACCTGCAAAGCAGCCACTGTTCCCAAGATATACAACAATACTTTTTCCGGTGTTGATAAAACAATCCCCGTCTGTGTGCCTACTGCATCTGTTGCCTTGTACAAGGCAACGAATTATTGGCGTGAATTTGCAAAGATTCGTGGTGGTGGCGAGCATATTTACATAGAAAAAGACCTCACCAGCCAGTTTCCCACCGATTACCTGGGATGGAACGGTGCCACGGGATATACTCCTACACAGTTTGCTCCCATGGTCACCACTAATGACGGACGCACCGTGCAGATGTGCGAGAAATTCAACGGCAGCGTGGCAGAAACAGGAACTGTATTCAGCCGTACGCTTACTGGACTTCCTCTCGGCACCTACCGCATTGAGCTCTATGGCGCTGCAGCCTCCACGAAAGGCCGCGACACCAAGATTGATACCGATATGATAGCTGCAGATGAGGGCAATACAACCGCCGTCTATCTCTATGCTACGACGCCCACGGGCACCGTGAAGCAGTATATCCCCGTGCATTGGGCCACATTATTCTCAGAAGTGGCTACCGCCGTACTCAACAATGTCGTTGTAGCCGATGGTACTGTGAAAATTGGTATGTATTGCGTGAATAAATCTACCAACTGGGAAGTGATCCAGATCAAGGGCGTCACCGCTTTGGTGGATGCCGAAGAGCTTCGCGCCAGCACGCTGCAGAGAGCTCAGTCGGCTCTTGACGACGAAGCCTATGTCAACGTCACCGGCGAGGAGCGCACTGCACTCTCTCAGGCCATTGCCGACAACACCACCGTGACGGAACAAACGGC
>Ga0256407_10013826_pt1 | contig 10742 bp, 9 predicted proteins | sample RumenRJG_04DNA_FD_193489 | JGI IMG/M metagenome (GOLD analysis project Ga0256407, IMG submission 193489) | Bovine rumen microbial communities from Lethbridge, Alberta, Canada - RJG_04 | ecosystem: Host-associated > Mammals > Digestive system > Stomach > Rumen | place: Canada: Alberta | collected... | reverse complement strand
GTTACTCACCCTTTCGCCGGTCGCCGCCAAAGTATTGCTACCTCGCGCTGCCCCTCGACTTGCATGTGTTAAGCCTGCCGCTAGCGTTCATCCTGAGCCAGGATCAAACTCTTCATTGTATATTTTTATAATGCTTAGCTCGCTCCTGACGCTCCTAGTTTCTTAAAGAAACTGACGCTCGTTTACTTGAAATTTGTTACAAATTTCCGGTACTTGCTTGTACTTTTAGTCTTTCAGTATTGTCAAAGATCCGTTAAAAAATCCCGTTCATTTCAAACGGGACTGCAAAGGTAGTAACTTTTTCTGAACCCACAAATTTTTTTCATGTTTTTTTGAGAATAATTTCATGAAAAAGAGGGTTAATAGAGCAAAAGCCCCAGCACAGCTCCGGCAATGATGATATAAATGGGATTCACCTTTCCCCAGTAGCCGGCCACGAAGGCGCCACCCAGGAGGAGCCAGCTCTTCCAGTCGGGGAAGTTATCGGCCACTACCTGTACCGAGGGGACATAACCGGTCCAGGTGGTCTTGCACATCAGGATGACGGCCGCGGCGCCGATGAGACCCACCACACAGGGCTTGAGCCAGTCCATGGTGCCGGCGTAGAGCCTGCTGCTGCGGAACTTCAGATAGAACTTCACGATGAGCAGCATGATGACAAAAGAAGGAACCATGAGAGCCAGGGTGGCGGTGAGGGAGCCGCATACGCCCAGAACGTGACTTCCGGTAGCGTTGAACAGGACGTCATAGCCCACATAGGTGGCACTGTTGATGCCAATAGGGCCGGGGGTCATCTGGGAAATGGCCACAATGTCCGTAAAGGTGCTCTCGCTAATCCAGGGGTGCTCCACCACCACCTGGTTCTGGATAAGGGAAAGCATGGCATAGCCTCCGCCGATGGTGAAGGCGCCAATCACGAAGAAGGTCCAGGCCAGCTGGAGAAGCAGCGCTAGCGTTTCCATCGGCCCTCCTTATAATAAGTGATACTGAAGCCGATGACAAGGACGCATACTATAATATATATAGGGGATACGTTCAGGAAAGCCACCAGCACCAGGGAAACAATGGCGAGAAGCCACTTCCACCATAAAGTGCAGGATTTTTTGGCCATGCTCACCATGGGAACGGCGATAAGGGAAATCACCACGGGGCGGATGCCCTTGAAGGCACGTTCCACCCACGGATTGTCCTTGAAGGCGGTAAAGAACATGGCAATGGACAGGATCATGAGGAAGGAAGGCGTAATGCTTCCGAGAGTGGCGGCCACACTGCCCTTGAAGCCGCGCAGTTTGTGACCGGCAAAGATGGAGATATTGACGGCCATCACGCCCGGCGCGCTCTGTGACAGGGCTACGATGTCGGGCAGTTCGTCTTCCGATATCCAGCCGCGACGGGACATCTCGGCCTGGATAAGCGGAATCATGGCATAGCCCCCGCCGATGGTGAAGGCTCCGATCTTGGCAAAGACCGTGAAAATCTGCCAGAGGGACACTTCTTTCGACGAGGGCTTATGCTGCATGATCAAAAATTATTACCAGCTGCGGGGATTATCCTTCAGATACTGCTCCAGCTCTTCGGGGGTGCGGGCAGGCTGACGGTCCAGGCCGATGAGGCCCTTGTAGTCCAGGCAGTAGTTCACGCCCATGGCATCCATCATCTCGAAGGTGTGGTCCAGGGAAGTGGTGAAGCGGTCGTAATCCTTGGCCTCGGCGGCGCACCACTGGATCTCGGACATAGCGCACATACGAGGCATGAGCATGTACTCGAGGTGCTCGGGGGTAGCGATGTACTCGGTCCACATATTGGCCTGGACACCCAGGATGTGGCTCTCGCTGCCGGCCACCATGCCGTCGTAGGGCTCATAGCCGTACACCTTCTCCAGCGGCAGGTATCCGCCAATACCGAAGGGCTCCTTGTCGCGCTCCTTGCTCTGATAGTAGTCGAAGTAGGCGTAGTCGGTGGGGGTCATCACGACGTCGAAGCCCATGGAGGCAGCCTTGATGCCACCCTTGGTGCCGCGCCAGGACATGACCGTAGCACCCTCGGCCAGGTCTCCCTCGAGGATTTCATCCCAGCCGATGATCTTGCGGCCGTGGTCGTTGAGGAACTTCTGCACGCGGGCGGTCACGTAGTTCTGGAGGTAGTGCTTGGCCTCGGGGCCCTTCTTGATGCCCAGCTTCTTCATGAGAGCGGCGCACTTGGGGCAGCTGTCCCAGGGAAGCGCTTTGTCGGAGGGGAAGCACTCGTCGCCGCCGATGTGAATGTACTCGGAGGGGAAGATGTCCATGAGTTCGGTGAATACGTCCTCCAGGAAGGTATAGATTTTCTCGTTGCCGGCGCAAAGGATTTGCTCGGAGACTCCCCAGCGGGTCCAGACCTCGTAGGGACCGCCGGTGCAGCCCAGTTCGGGATAAGCGGTGAGGGCGGCTACCATGTGGCCGGGAAGGTCAATCTCGGGGATGACGGTAATACCGCGCTCGGCGGCATATTCCACAATCTCCTTCATTTCTTCCTGGGTGTAGAAACCACCGTAGCGGATGCCGTCATTGCTGTCCCAGTCCTTCTTGATGACAGTACCGTTACGCCAGCCGCCAACCTCGGTGAGTTTGGGATATTTCTTCACTTCCATACGCCAGCCCTGGTCCTCGGTGAGATGCCAGTGGAAGCGGTTGAGCTTGTAGGCGGTCATCACGTCCAGGTACTTCTTGGTTTCCTCGATGGTCCAGAAGTGACGGCAGGGATCGAGGTGCATGCCACGGTAGTCGAAGCGGGGCTGGTCCAGGATGCTCACGTAAGGGAGGACCCAATCGGCCTTCGCCTTCTTGCCGCCATAAATGGCGGCGGGAAGCATCTGCTTGAGGGTCTCGCAGGCGTAGACGAAGCCATTGAGGGCCGATGCTTCCACCACGGCACCATCGGCATTGATGTTGATGGCATACTGCTCGGCGGCGAGGTTGGGGTTCACCTGGAAGACGAAGCCTTTGTCTCCGGCCTTGGTCTTGGCACCGGTGGCGGCCTCGAGGGCGGTGATGAATCGGCCTACCGCTTTCTGGGATAGCTCGTCCAGGTTCTCGTCCACCTTCACGGCGACGCCCTTCACGCAGAAGGCACCTTCGGTGACGGTGACATCGGCCGGCATGGGAATCACATGGAAGGCCTGCGGCTGCGGCTTGGCACAGGCCAGAACCAGCATCGCGGAAAGAATTAGAGTTACTTTTTTCATTGAATAGTACTAAATGGTTAATAAAGTGTGTGTTCTGTGGCAGGTCTTCGGCGCATGAAAAGCCAGGCAGCGGCCCCATACAGGCCGATGAGCGCGGTATTCACAGCGAGTCTCAGGGCGACGGAGTCCAGCTGGTGCAGCGACAGGCTGATACCGGCATAGGCAAGGCCCATGAGGCCGAAGATGGCAAGAAGGCGTCCCCACTTATAGGGGATGGGATAGTACTTGGCGCCAAGGATGGCGCTGATAATAAACATGACCAGATAGCTGGACAGATGGCCGAAGGCCGATGCCCAGTAGGAGTAGCGCGGCATGAAAACGATGTTGACGACCGCAGTGACGGCAAGGCCGGCCAGGGTAATCCAGATGGCCATGTTGGTGCGGCCGCTGAGCTTGTACCACATGGACACGTTGAAGAGCATGCCCAGGATCATGTAGCTGAAGAGCATGACGGGAACAACGTCTACGCCCACGCGGAAGTCACGGCCCAGGAACAGGGAAATGACGTCAATGTAGCCCACGACGCCCAGAAGGACCAGGCCGCAGAAAGCCGTAAACCATTCCATGACAAGGGCATAGAGCTCTTTGGAGTTCTTATCCCTGGCACGCTGGAAGAAGAAGGGCTCGGCCGCATAGCGGAACATCTGGATAAAGAGGTTCATGATGACGGCGAGCTTCACGGCAGCCTGATATACGCCCAGGGTGGCTCTCCACTCTTCCGAGGAGGTGTCGAAAAAGCGGAACAGGAGGCGGTCCAGGAAGTCGTTGGCAACACCGGGCAGGGCGGCTACCATAAGGGGCAGCGAATATACCAGGAGGCGTTTTACTACGGCCGAATCCCAGACGGGCCGCAGGCGCAGCATATCCGGGATGAACAGCACCAGGCACAGCACGCAGCTCACGAGGATGGCGAAGACCGGGTAGGTGAAGTCCGGCCGGGCGGGCCAGACGAAGAACAGCAGCAGGTTGGCGCCGGTCTCGGTGAGAATCTTGACGGTCTTGAGGATAGCGAACTTCATGGCCTTGTGCTCCTGCCGCAGTTTGGCAAAGAGGATGGCCGTGACGCTGTCGCACAGGAGGATTCCTGCCACATAGATGATGAGGCGGCTGTATCCGTCGTAGCCCAGGGCGGCCGATATGGGACCGGAGAAGGCAATCATGACGGCAAGGAAGGCGAGGTTGAGACCCGTTACGGCCAGCAGTGCGCCGGAGTATACCTTGCGGGGATCTTCCCCTTCCTTGTTGGCAAAACGGAAACAGCCGGTCTCCAGCCCCAGGACCAGAAGGACCTGCAGGATGGCGATGTAGGACATGAACTCTGTGACCACGCCGTATTGCATCTGGGTGAGCGTACGGGTGTAAATGGGCACGAACAGGAAATTCAGTATCCGGGCCAGGATGGAACTGAAACCGTAAATGGCAGTTTCTCCTGCCAATTGTTTCAAGGGATTTGCCATATTGAGTACAAATTTAGTTAAATTTGCAGATATTACCCAATTGTCATTCTGAGCGAAGCGAAGAATCTATGAAAAAAGTTATTTACGTATTTTTTGCCCTGGCCCTTCTGGCCGGTTGCAAAGGCCGCAGCGCCAAGACGGCCGAGGCCGAGGCCGTGGAAACAGAGCCCACCGACACCCTGGCCGCCGTCAAGGCTGCACAGGCGCTCCCCGAGGAACCCATCTTTGACATCGTGACCAATTACGGCACCATCCGCGTGAAGCTGTACAAGGACACGCCCCGGCACCGGGACAATTTTGAGAAACTGGCCCTTTCCGGCTATTACGATTCCCTCCTGTTTCACCGCGTCATCAACGGCTTCATGATCCAGGGCGGAGACCCTTTCACCAAGGATACCACCATGGTAGAACACTATGGAGAAGGCGGCCCGGCCTACACCATCCCGGCCGAAATGCGTGATTCCCTGGGGCAGCCCCTCCATCGGCACAAAAAAGGCGCCCTTGCCGCCGCCCGCCGCGGAGACCTGGCCAACCCGTTCAAGGAGAGTTCGGGCTCGCAGTTCTACCTGGTCCAGGACCCGGACAACTGCGCCCATCTGGACGGAGAGTACACGGTTTTTGGAGAAACTGTTGCCGGACTTCATGTCATTGACAAAATCGCATCCGTGCCCACAAACCGCCGCGACTTGCCGTTAAGCGAGGTAAAAATCGTAAAAATTCGGCCAAATTCAGAATCAAACAGTAAAAAAGAGTAAATTTGGTACGCGTTTTCGGCATTTGGCACGAAATTTGGAATAAAATTTAACCGAATAGTTTTTTTAATAGGTTAAGTTTTTAGGTTAGAATGAGAGCGGTCCCTGTTGTGAAGCACGGACCGCTCAGTCTGTCTATAGGAGGGCTCTCCCCTACTCTGCCAAGCAGCTATCCATCATACGCTCGATGCCCTTCTTGTCCAGGTGCTGGCCAATGAAGACAATCTTCTGCATGCGGTCACCGTATTCCTCGGTCCAGTCTTCGCGCAGTTTGCGGTCGCGCTCCATCATCTCGGCAAGTTCGTCCGGTTCCATGGTGGCAAACCACAGGCCGCAGTCCTTGAGGGACTTCTGTCGGCCAGCCTGCTCGAAGAGGTAGCACTTGTCAATGTCAGAGGAGAAGTAGCACAGGCCCTTGGCACGGATGATATTGGAAGGCCAGTACTTAGCTACCATGTTGTCGAACTTATTCAGGTCGAAGGCCGGACGGCGGGTGTACACATAGGTGTCGATGCCGTACTCCAGCGCTTCGCCCTCGGCCTCCTCGTCTTCGTCTTCCTCACCTTCGATAGCGGCGATCCAGGCGGCGGAGGTGGCCACTTCGTCAAAGCGGAACATGCCCGTGTAGATGAGCTCGTCCAGGTCTACGTCTCCGTAGTTGCACTCCAGCACCTTGGCGCCGGGGTTGATGCTCTTCACAATACCTTTGAGTTTGCCCATTTCCTCGGGGGTGAGCTCGGCGGCCTTGTTCAGCAGCACGATGTTGCAGAACTCGATCTGCTCGATCACCAGGCGCTCGAGGTCGTCATCGCCGATGTCCTCTTTCTGCAGGGCAGCGCCGCCTTCGAACTCGTCCTTCATGCGCAGGGAGTCCACTACGGTGGCGATGCAGTCCACGTACGGAACGCCGTCCTTCACGCTCTGGGGAGCCAGGGCCGGCATGGTGCTCACCGTCTGGGCAATGGGAGCCGGCTCGCAGATGCCGCTGGCCTCGATGACAATGTAGTCGAACTTGCGAGCCGATGTGAGGTCGGCCAGCTGAGCCACCAGGTCCATCTTGAGGGTGCAGCAGATGCAGCCGTTCTGGAGGGCGACGAGGCTGTCGTCGGTGCCTCCCACCACACCGCCTTTCTCGATGAGGCTGGCGTCGATGTTCACTTCGCCGATGTCGTTGACGATGACGGCGAACTTGATTCCTTTCTTGTTGGTAAGGATGCGGTTGAGGAGGGTAGTCTTGCCGCTCCCCAGATAACCGGTGAGAAGAAGCACCGGCACTTGCGGTTTATTTAATGTAATTTCCATAGTCTTTTAAAACTTGTAGGCCGCGCCCAGATTGAGGGTGTTCCCCAGCAGCTCGGACGCAGTAAGGTAGCTGGCCTCCAGACGGAATCCCTGGAACTGCAGGCCCAGACCCAGCCCCAGATGCGACGGGACGAGGGCTTTCTTTCCCGCGAGGCGATATCCCGCGCGCGCGTATATAGTATGGTTGTATGCGTATTCCAGGCCGATGGTACCTGCCGCCGAACCGTCAAAGTTGTACTCGCCGTCCAGCGCCAGCTCCAGCGCATGCACCTGGCCGAAACCGTGGTTCCACGCGACCCCGGCACGGGCGTAGGCCGGCTGGGGGTAGGCATCGGCCGACCCCTGCACCTGCCCGCCCAGGCACCCGACGCCCACCGCGACGGTGATCTCCGGCGAAATGCGTCCGAGGGCCGATATGTCGATGCTGAAGCCGCTGACCTTCGCTTCCTGCGTAAAGCTTTGCGCAGCGTAGCGGGCATTGAGGCCGATGCTCACGATCTCCTTCATGTTGTAGGCCAGGCCCAGGGACACCAGGCGGTCGCTGGGAGTGTAGGTCCCCTGCATCACGCCCATCTGGTAGGCTCCGCCAAGAGCCACACCAAAGCTTCCGAAACGGAGACCGGCTCCAGCCTGGATGTTGGTGGTTTTGTCTACGTCGTTGGACATTTCCCAGAGCTGTAAGGCAGCGCCCACATCTCCTTTCATGGGCTGAAAACCCAGCTGGGCAGCATTGCCGAAAGCAGCATACCAGCCGTTATTCACACTGGCCATTCCTGCACCAGCCAGGGCCGATGACCTGGGGTTACGGTCTATACGGATAAAGGGCAGAGCGCTTTGAGCGCCGGCTTCCAGGGCAAAGCATGCCATGACAGCCATCAAGATGCAGTTTTTTATTTTCATAGCGTGCAAAGATGGCCATAAAAGCCCGGATTACCAAAGATTTTTTTGCAAAAAGCGAAAAAGTGCTTATCTTTGCAGTCCCGATTTTCAGGGAGTCACATTGGAGAGATGCTCGAGTGGCTTAAGAGGCACGCCTGGAAAGCGTGTATACGCCAAAAGCGTATCCCGAGTTCGAATCTCGGTCTCTCCGCAAAAAGGACAGGCTTTGGGCCTGTCTTTTTTTTTGTAGATTGGGGCCGAAACGGTTCTGGGGGTGGGCGGTGCAGGTTCCGACCTTGTTTTGAAACCTGCACCGCTCGGGCTGGAACCTGCGCCGTTCACACCGGAACCTGCGCCGCTCGGGCTGGAACCTGCGCCATCTAGGGCGAGACCTGCGCCGCCAAACTACGCCGCGCATGTGCTGCTGCTATAGCAGCACCTCGATGCGGTTCTGGGCGGTGGCAGAAAGGGCCGGGAGCGTCACGACTACGCCGCCGGAGCCGAGGCCGGAGCCGCTGCCGGAGCCGCTGCCGGAGCCAGGGCGGCACGCGCCCTCACGGGACGAGTCCTCACGGCACGCGCCCTCAACCTCCACCCCATTCACCAGGACGCGGCGGACGGCGGTGCGGCCTTCCAGGACGAGGTACACATGGCGGTCGGAGGAGGCGCCGGCGTAGGAGCCCTCACGGGGGTGGAGCGTAATGGTGAGCTTGTTACCGCTCAGGCGCTTCTCGATTTGGGTGAAGGCGCAGTGGGTAGCGTAGTCCTTGGAGGTGCCGTCGTCCTCGTAGAGGCGGAAAGTAGCCTTTCCGGGGCCGGGGACTACCAGAAGGCCCAGGGTGTCGGAGGGGGCCTGCAGGTTGGGGATGTGCTGTCCGGCGAGGGGCAGGATGCTGCCGGCCTTTACGTACCAGGGGTTCTCGCCGATGGCATAGCGGAGGGTCTTGAGGGTGCCACCCTTGTGCAGGGTGTGGGTGGCCATGTCCCACCAGTCGTTGCCGGAGGGGAACCAGACTTCGCGGGCCGATTTCCCATCGGCACCGGCCGGCTCCGCGATGACGGTAGCGAGGATGCGGTCTCCGAAGAGGTATTCCTCGTTGTACTTGTAGGCCTCGGGACGCTCCGGGTAGGCGTAGTAGAGCGGACGGCAGAGGCTTACGCCGGTGTCATAGGCTTCGCGGGCAAAGGTGTAAATGTACGGAGACAGGGTGTAACGCAGCCGGATGGCTTCTTTCATGTACTCGAAGTGCGACGGGAAGGCCCAGATCTTACGTTCCAGGTTGGCGCTCTGGGTGGAGTGGGTCTTGAAGATGGGCGTGAATACGCCGTACTGCAGCCAGCGGGTGTACATCTCGGGGTCGGTGAGGCGCTCGTGCCCCCTCTTCTGCATGTGCCCGCCGATGTCGTGGCCCCAGTAGCCATACCCAACATTGGATGCCGTGGCGGTAAAGTACGGAAGGAACTTGAGGACACTCCACTCGTCGTGCGTGTCTCCAGAGAAGCCCAGCTGATAGCGGTGGCTGCCAAGGCCGCCCCAACGGTGGTAGATGAGGGGGCGCTCGGTTCCATGGGCGTCCTTATCGTTAAAGAACGCATGGTTAATCCAGAACGTGTTGCTCAGGCCCTTCACATAGCGGGACTCCAGCCACTGCTGCCAGTCCAGCCACCAGAAGTCCACGCCCTGCTTTTCCAGCGGACGGATTACGCTGTTAAAGTAAGCATCGGCCCATGCCTTCTGCGTCATGCGGTAAGGGACGCTGGCCTTGTAGCCGGCCTTCCCTACCGGCTTTCCGTTGCCGGCATAGAGGTAGCCGCCCTCCCCGAAGACGTAGTCCTTGGGGCCGTCGTAATCCTGCGTGCGGGACAGGTAATCCTTCACAAAGGCGGGATAGCACTCCTCGTAAGGGCGGATGCCCGAAGCCGGATGCAGGTTGAGCGCCGTCTTGTAGCCCATGGCGTGAAGCTCTCCGAGGAAGGCCTCCGGGTCCGGGAACAGATCCCGGTTCCAGGTATATCCCGTCCAGCCGCGTCCCTGGCCAAAGTCGTCGGGGCCCAGACGCCGGCCCATATCCTTATAGGTGTAGTGCCAGTCCATGTCCACGATCATCACGTCCATGGGAACGTCGTGCTCTTTCATCTCGCGGCCCAGCGCCAGTAGTTCGTCGTCGGTGAAGATCCAGTAGCGGCTCCACCAGTATCCCAGCGTCCACTTCGGGGGCATGGGAATGCGGCCGGCCACCTTCACAAAGTCGCCGAGGGCCGCCGTGTAATCGTGGCCGTAGGCAAAGAGATACCAGTCCAGGCGGTCTCCCGCGGGACGCTCCGTCACCCAGCCATCGGCCGAGAAAAGATGGCGCGCCGACTCGTCCACCAGCGCCCAGCCGTCGCGGGAGAGGATGCCCTTCTCCAGCTCCGAGGCCGAGTAGGCAATCTGTTCGAAGCCCAGGCTGCCGTCCAGGGTGCGCACGGTGCCCTTCAGGTTTCCGGCCTCGGAAAGGCCCGGCACCCAGGTGCCCATACCGTGACGGACGCTCAGGTTATCGGCCGAAAACCGGCCTCCCTTATACCGGAGGGTGAGTTTTCCTGTCTTGATGACAAGTTCCCCGCCCTTCTTAGTGGCCGAAAAGGCAGGCACCGGCAGCTCGCGGTTCACAATGGCCAGCGAGGCTCTGTCTTCGAAGACGCCGTCACTGGCCCACTCCATACGGATGAGACGGTCGGTGAGAACGGTGAAACGGGCCTCCCCAAACTCCACCACGGCGGAGGGGTTGGCTTTGGGGTTATTCTGCGAAAAGGCCGGAAGGGCCAGCAGCACAAGAAGAAGGGAAAACAGTCTTTTCATATTAGTTCAGCGTTGCAATCACTTTTTCATTGACAGCCCGGAGCGCTTTCTCGTCCATCTTGATGACAGCTCGGTCGTAGGTCATGAGGCCGTTCACCTCGCCCTCCACGTCAGTGGTCTGGGTGTAGACGCCGGCCGACACGCCGGAAACGATCTCAGGGATACCTTAATTCCGCAACACTATAATTTAACTTTATTTATAAGTTCCTGAGCAACAAAAAGTTGCCCAGGATTTTGCCATGTCAGAATTTTCACTTATCTTAGTGTTGCAAAAAGAAAACAAGCAA
>Ga0256407_10013825_pt1 | contig 10743 bp, 7 predicted proteins | sample RumenRJG_04DNA_FD_193489 | JGI IMG/M metagenome (GOLD analysis project Ga0256407, IMG submission 193489) | Bovine rumen microbial communities from Lethbridge, Alberta, Canada - RJG_04 | ecosystem: Host-associated > Mammals > Digestive system > Stomach > Rumen | place: Canada: Alberta | collected... | reverse complement strand
TGCAATCTTGGTAGCGTTGATGGTATATACGGTGATGTTGTTCTGAGCGAAGTAGCGCTTCACCTTGTTAGGCATGAACTTCTCCAGCTCGGCATCGTCGAAGATGGTGTTCAGCAGGAACTGGCCGTGGTGCCCTCCACGAAACACTCGATAGTTTCGCGGCCCCTCCCTTCTGCAGACCACGGGGCACGTCGTACATGTGGAGGTAAGCCTGAACGTGGCAAGCCACGAAGTTAGGTGTGGTTACCAGGTAGGTAGAGCGGATAGGTGTATCACCGAAACGCAGGTGAGAGCAGGTGAAACCTCCCGACTTCTTAGAGTCGTAAGAGAAGTAAGCCTGGCAGTACTTGTCGGTGTATATATAATAAGGAGGGGAAAAAGCCAAATTAAAATAACTTTTCGGATGAAATGAAGACAATATCATGGAAAATTCGTAACTTTGCAACCAAGTTTAATCATTTAGGAATATAGTTTATGGGTAAAGATTTTCAGACATTCAAATTATATGCATATAGGATTGAAAACGAGAAGTTATCATCATCTGTATCCGACTTTACAAGCAATCTGATTAAGAAGTTGGATACAGAAAAATTGAATGCAGGCCAAAGAAGATTGAAGCCAAGCAAACAGTCTAATGACGAGGATGTTTTGTCGTACTATCATATCAATCGTGCCACAAAACGCATATTTGGGATAATGATGAGAATTGCACCCACGGAGGATGTTGGAAAGATTCCTGATAATCTCTTTACGCAAGAGCTAATAAGCCCTGATCAATTACAGGCAATAGAAAAAACGGTTGGCGTAAGTATCATTTGCAAGAACATTTATTACTTTATGGTGGATGAGCACCATCTTGTCACAACTTTGCCAAAGAACAGAATGACCCAATTCAAAACATACATGAATTGGCTTCTTGAAGTATATAGAGGTGAGACAATTTACAAATTCTCCAATCTGATTGAGATGCCTTCTTCAACGACTCTAAAAGATATACGTTCCATCGTTTTTGCTGATAATGCGAAACAGCTTTTACCTGATTCAAAGCAACATGAAGAAAAGACTGTAACAAAATTGATAAATGTTGCTGGCGATTTCATCAAATCATATATCAGTGACAACAGTAACTTGCAATTCCTAATTGACAAGCAAATTTTATCTGCTAACCTTGTTATTAAATTTAGTCCTGTGAAGAAGGCAGATGCAGACGATGATGATGTCAAGAAAGCCCTTAGTGCAATATTAACACCATTGGCTGATGATGAAGCTGTTGCCGTTGAGCTTAGGAATCGGAATAAGATTAGTGCAGGGCAGATGATACGCTTCATAGAAATTGAAGTAGAGAAAATGAGTAATGGTGCTGTCAACCATGAACAATTATCCCAAGAAATGGAAGATTACTTAAATAGCCTAAAAGGAGTACAACGATGAAAAAGATTCTCGTTGGCATATTGATATGTTTTGTGATTGCCGTAATCAATTTACACGTCAATCTTCTCCACATCAGTTGGAATAGCGTTGAAACGCTCTATACTGTAGTGGGAGTTATGTTTTCTGTGGGGATGAGTCTGATTATTTCTGTCTCTACAAGTAATGTACACAATATAGAAGCGAAGAAAGATATCAGAAAGAGGATGAAGACAGTAACCCATAATTATGTGATTAGTTTTGCTGTCGTCACTTTTTTCTTTATCCTTTTTAATGAAAACTGTGTTCAACAAAACACGGATTTTATAGACATATATAGATGGATAGCAATAAGAAAGACTGATTTCATAACGATGCTATCTGCTATGAGTATAATATATTATGTGGTAAACTTCATGACTACACAAAGTATGAATAGAGAGATAGAAGATATCGTTGACAAGGAAAAAACAGAATCGTAGGCAGTAATCTTGTGTCGTATTTCGGCTCTTTTGTATATGGAAATACTTTGTTTCTCTCCTTTTCGCGCAAATAATTGTTCTTAAATTTGCGAACATCGGATATTTTTATTAATTTTGCAGCCGTATGACAGTTACATTCGACCAGACATATCTGCAAGAACTCTATACAGACGGGCAAGCCAGCGACAAGAGACATCGCTTCCAGCCCCAGATTGTCAGCAAATACGTGAAGGTGGTGAACCTGATGAAGCAGCAGGAGAACGTGCTCGGACTCACCCGCTTCGGCTCGTTGCATTACGAGAAGCTGCACGGCGACAAGGAGGGCCTCAGTTCCGTCCGCGTCAACGACCAGTACCGCATTGAGTTTGCGGAATCTCTTGAAGAGGGCAAGCAGGTTGCCACGATTTGTAACATCACAGAATTGTCGAACCATTATAAGTAAGGAGGAACCAGATATGATTACGATTGAAGGAGTAGACCCAAAGATGATTGCCAACAACCTGAAGCCCTATAAGCCCACACATCCAGGTGAGGTACTGAAGGACGAATTGGAGTACCGGGGCATTTCACAGCGTGGACTGGCCAAGGAAATGGGCATTTCTTATTCAGCCCTCAACGAAGTGCTAAATGCCAAACGTGCCCTCAATCCCGAGTTGGCTATGATGATGGAGGCTGCCCTCGGTGTAGATGCCGCCCCTCTGCTGGCCATGCAGAACGAGTACGACATGTTGATGGCCGAACGCAACGAGTCATTCATGGAGAAACTGAAATATATTCGCCGCATTGCTGCGGTATTCTAAGAACAATATTGTATGTTTAATCAAAACTGTACGCCAATGGACAGATAAAAGACAAAACGACATAAGGAAAAGTGTCCGCTTACCATCTTGTTTTCCAAAATCGGCAAAATAGAAGAAAACAGCAAGAGTAAAGAGGATGCTCACGTTCGCGTGGGCACATTACTCGTTGAAAGCTGTTTGGGTCATTTGCCGATACCCGGAAAACGTAGACGAAGTGATTGTCCACGTTTTTCATATAGCTATATGTAACACTAAATGAAATTATTATTGTAAACGACTAAAGATTATAATTATGAAGAAAACATTTGCCTTTTTTCTATTTGCTATTATTCCACTAATAGTTAGTGCTAATGGTACCAAGATTGATGGTATTTATTACAATTTGAATGCTGGTGATAAAACAGCATCTGTTACATACTTATATTATAATACAGAGTCTAACAAATCTGCCTATTCTGGAAATGTTGTAATTCCCTCTTCTGTTTTTTATAATGGTCAAGACTATGCTGTTACGAGTATTGATAGCTATGCTTTTGCACGCTGTACTAATTTGCTTTCGGTTTCCATCCCTAATTCTGTAACAAAAATTGGAAGTCTTGCTTTTGGATATTGTAGTGGCCTATTATCAGTTTACATGACCAATTCTGTGGCTCTTATTGATGAATATACGTTTATATATTGTAACGATTTGCCTTCTTTTGATATACCTAATTCTGTGAAAACTATTGGCAAAGGAGCTTTTTATGGTTGTGAGAGTTTGGCATCCGTAACAATTCCAAATTCAGTAACATCCATTGGTGATGATGCTTTTAATTATTGCAGAAACCTATTATCTGTGTCAATTCCAAATTCAGTGACAAGCATTGGAGAAAATGCTTTCTGGATGTGTGGAAAAATGACATCAGTTTCAATACCCTCATCCTTGAAAAGTATTGGAACATCTGCATTTGAGTTGTGCAGTAACTTAAAAAAAGTTTACATTGAGAATATTGATTCGTGGTGTAATATTTCTTTTTCTAATTATTCATCAAATCCACTTTATTTAGCTCATCATATATTTGTAGATGAAAATGAAATCACAAATCTTGTTATACCAAATTCCGTGACTAGTATTAAGAATTATGCTTTTTATGGGGGACAAGGTATAAATACTGTAACAATACTTGGTACCATAACATCAATTGGAAACAATTCTTTTTATGGCTGTAGTAACATGTCATCTATCTCAATCCCCAGTTCTGTAAAAAGTATAGGAGAGGAGGCTTTCTATGGCTGTAAAAAGCTATCAAGTGTCAACATACCAGAAAATTTGTCATCCATAAAAAAACAAACGTTTTATGGATGTAGCGGTCTTAAAGAAATAGATATTCCATCAAAGGTAGAATATATTTATCAAGAAGCTTTTGCTAACTGTAATAGTTTGGAGAAAATCAGCGTATATTCATTAACGTCTCCCTTTATATACGAAAACTCATTCACAAATTATAGTGTACCTCTTTATGTTCCTATAGATTCATACAACAACTATAAAACGGCCCAAGGTTGGAAAAATTTTACGAACATATACACGCTAACAGGAGAAAAGCCAACTGTCAAAAAGTGTTCTGTACCTACAATAAACTACATTGATGGGAAACTTATTTTCTCTTGTGAAACAGAGGGAGCAATTTGTCATTCAAGAATAACAGATGCTGATATAAATAGCTATGAAACAGAGTTAGTCCCTCTAACTGCCACATATGATATTAGTGTCTATGCAACCCTTGATGGTTATGAGGCATCTGATGTTGCTGAAGCACATTTATGTTGGATTGATGCTGAACCTAAAACAGAAGGGATATCAGGTACTGTTTCTGAAGTCAGAGCGCTACCTGTTTTAGTTCAATGTTGTAATGGTATACTCATGGTCTCTGGTGCTTCTGATGGAACAATTATTGGTATCTATAACACAGCAGGGGTTAATATTGCTAATCAAATAGCAACAGGCACCTTGGTTACAATTCCAACAACACTTAATAAGGGGGAAATAGCTATCGTAAAGATAGACAATAAAGCGATTAAAGTATTGATTAAATAATAATTTGAGAGAGGGTATAAATTTTGGCAAGTTCCTAATTTATATCCTCTATTTTATATTCCAATGGACAACCACAGGAAAACGTCATCACAATTTGTCGAGGAGGCGCAGCAGGTACACGGCGACAAGTATGACTATTCGGAAGCTGAGTATGTCAATACCCATACGCCAGTAAGGATAAAGTGCAGACAATGCGGTGTTGTTTTCCTTCAAAGCCCTGCAAACCATCTTGTGGGAAAGGGCTGTCCTCATTGCAGCAAGAGACAGACGCATAAGCGGGTGAATCAGTAAATGTTTATCGCCAGAGCACGGGATGTCCACGGCAATAAATACGACTACTCGAAAACAGACTATCAGGACATGCACTCGAAAGTCCTGATAGTCTGTCCTGTTCATGGCGAGTTCTGGCAGCGGGCGCAGTCCCATCTGTTGGGCAACGGCTGTCCGGCATGCAAGCGTGACAATCTCATCAAGCGGATTGACGAATTACAGAGAAAAATCATAGCACAACTAAACGACGACAAATAGCGAATCATTTAACGCGAACTGCTAATTATCTATAAAAGCGGTATCGTTTGCGTATAACTTTCGATATTTTCTCACATCTTTGCATTTGAATCATCAAAGGAAGTATGATGTGGTTGGTACTGAAAGAGTACTTGGGCTCAAAAAGCAGGGTTTAAAAGTTACCCACTAACTCTAATAGACTTACCCACTAACTGTATTATAGTTACCCACTAACTCTGAAAGGCCTTCTACGACAACTCTTCCGGGCAATGTATTCAGAGTTGAACTTAATACCATTACGACTATGGCAAAAGTGAAGTATTATGCAAAAGAGAACACAAAGTTGGGTACGCACAGTTTCTATGCCGTACCAGTTCCAAACGGCACATTGACCTTCGACGAAGTTTGCGAGGAGGCATGTCGTAACACGAGCGTTGAGCCGTCACTCATGAAAGCTGCTGTAGCAGAATACATGAAGGCCGTGAAGGCAAACGTACTGAAAGGTTTCCGCGTTCCTGTTGGTGAACAATTCCTTACGGTATATCCCAATCTGAATGCATCAGTTAAAGACACTAAGGACAAAGATGGCAACGTAACTGTGGCAACAGCGAAGATGCTGACCGCTAACAAAGGCAAGAGCCGTCTTGGTGCTTCGGTCGCTATCAAGTTTAGCCAAAAATTTGCTAATGAGGTTAGTTGGCAAAAAATTGACGAGCGCACTGGAATGGCTGTTGAAGATGAAGAGGACATCACCGATGGCGGCACTACTCCTGGTGGCGATGACACAGGTGGTGGTAGCGGTAGCAACGGCGGTGAAGATGAAGACGGAGAATCATTGGAGCCTTAATCCGAAAATCCATCTAACAGAAATCGGGAAGAGTCGATAAGGATTCTTCCCGATTTCGCTATTCATTTATTGACAAAAGATGAAGACGGACTATTTTTAATGTATCCTTTTTGCTTTAGCAATGGTTCACCTGGATTCCAATTAACCCCTAATTCACTAAACTTGTTGATCCATTCCTTTGTTAACTGAGTGCCACCATAGCTTTTTCCTAAAGGTCCGCGTTGTCTAAGGTGTCCTATTTTACTTCCAAGATGGAAATTGTCAACAGGGTCTACATAATTTGAAGGTAAATAGTCATGTCCTTGCTCAACATATATTTTTAAATGTATGTATATGTTATTCAATTTGTCTTCTGATGGATTCCAGACAAATCCAATCTCATCCAACGCTTGAATCATTTCATTAGTAAGCACTCCATGGACTTGACCAATGTATATTCTTCTAAGATTATATATCCATCCCAATAGACCAGCATGTGATTTATGGTTACTTGGTGGGAATGAATGGTTAATTCGAATGTATTCTTTTAACTCTTCTAAATGTCTATAGAAAGCCATGTCTTCAAGTTTTCGATAATTCTTTAGAATTTCGAACCCATGTTTCCTTGTATCTATATCAACAAGAGGATTGCCAAATTCATGGTAATATATTTTTTTTATAAGAGTATCAAAATTTACAGTAGAAAATGGCACTGGAAGAAAATAATTTATAGCGGATATTGTATTGGGTAATCCTTCTTCTCTAATACGAATTAGCTTAATACCTTGCTTTTTGCATAAAATGTCTTTTTTGTTGTCTCGATCTATCTTGGACTGTTGCTTATGCCAAGCAAATCCATCATATTCAATGGCAATTCTACTTTTAGGTGAATAAATGTCTAATTCAACTCCATCTACCTTACATCTACTTATTGCATCAGTGTACCAAAAAGAGAAATAGTAAAAGGTCGCTTGTTCTGGAAAAGATGTTCCATTCGTTGAACGATAATGCCAATCAAAATTCATCTCATCAAGAAAAGCTTTCTGTTCTTTAGATAAAGTCATTTTACCAGTTCTAATGCAATTAACCCAATTACCAAGGTTAAGATGTCCTACAAAGAATGTTGTAGGTACATTAGTGTCATGCATCTCTTCGTAGTACTTCTTTAACAATGGACAATATTTGAACCATGTAGAAGAAGTGTCCCATACAATCTCGATGTCTTCTAACAACTTTCTTTGTTCATCTGTCAGTGGAGTATAGACTGCAACGCGATTCTTCCTCTTTCTTGGACCTCCCACATATCTCCTTCTTTGGTCTGTAACCCATTTTAAAAGTTCCAAGTCTTCTTTTGAACTGACAGAGAGATGTCCGTATCGAAGATAATATGCTTTCGCTCTTTGATACATATAGTTCCATCTGCGGTTTAGGTATTGTAAGTCAACCCCTAATTGACGCAAAGCGTTCATTTCCTCCTTCGTTAATCTATTCATGCATCTAACTTGCCTCACTTTCTCAAGGTACATTCCAACTGGGATACCTCTCCATACCATGTCTTCTGCTAATAATGAAATGTTGAGACCTTCCTTTTTCAGTAAAGTGAATGACACAATTATTTTCTCCCAATAATTGGGATTAAATACTGATTTGTTTGGGTACTTTGCCATAACTTTTAATTATTTGAAATTTGTTAATTAAATATAGTCGCTAATAAGGATAGCTCCGTACGAAGTAATCCTAAAAGCTTTGCAAAGATAATTCAAATGGAAAGTATGACACGGACAAGAAATGAGGTATAATTGGCTGTTTTGAGCTATTCAAACATAGATGTAAACATACAGAACTCCTTATGAAATGGGCTTTTGACAATCTATTATCAACGAGAATACCTAATGACTTAAAAAGCGTTAAAACCGCCAATCTTTTAACTTTATTTACGGATAGCTTTTAATATTGTTAACAAATTGCGTTTCTTTTGTATGTATAATCACATGATTGTAGTGGTTTTTATTTTGTAAAGCATTAAGTTGTTTTAGTGTTATATGATAATTCAAAGGAGCACCCAAACGGATGCTCCTTTGATTATAGAGTAGGATAGGGATTAGTCCTCCCAGTTCTCCTGCGTCTTGCGGACGTAGGTCTTGTAGCGGAGCTGGGCCATCTTCTGGGCCTCGGCGAAGAGTTCCTCGGCCTCGTTGGGATAAGCCTTCTTCACTGACAGGTAGCGAACCTCGCCCAGCAGGAAGTCGTGGAAGTTAGCCCAGTTCGGCTCCTTAGAGTCGAGTGAGAACGGATTCTTGCCTTCATCGGCCAGAGCAGGATTGTAGCGCCAGAGGTGCCAGTAACCGCACTCAACAGCCTTCTTCTCCTCAGCCTGGCTCTTACCCATACCGCCCTTGGCCTTCAGACCGTGGTTGATACAAGGAGCGTAAGCGATGATGATTGAAGGTCCGTGCCAAGCCTCAGCCTCGCGGATAGCCTTGAGGGTCTGTGCGTGGTCTGCGCCCATAGCAATCTGAGCTACGTATACATAACCGTAGGTGGTAGCAATCATACCCAGATCCTTCTTGCGGATGCGCTTACCCTGAGCAGCGAACTGAGCGATAGCGCCGAGAGGAGTAGCCTTAGAGGCCTGACCACCGGTGTTAGAGTAAACCTCAGTATCGAGCACGAGGATGTTGACGTCCTCACCAGAAGCAATCACGTGGTCGAGACCGCCGTAACCGATATCGTAAGAAGCACCGTCACCACCGATGATCCACTGTGAACGCTTCACGAGGTAGTGGTCGAGGGTCTGCAGCTCCTTGCAAACGGGGCAGCCCTTGGCAGCACTCTCGGCGATGCACTTGCGGAGCTTCGGAGCAATCTCCTTGGTCTTCTCGGCGTCGTCCTTGTTGGCAATCCACTCAGCAGCCAGAGCCTTGTACTCGTCGCTGGCGTTGCCGTCGATCATCTCCTGCAGCAGCTTAGCTACGCGCTCCTTCATCTTCTTGTTACCCAGAGCCATACCGAGACCGAACTCGCAGAAGTCCTCGAACAGAGAGTTGTTGAAGCAGGGACCCTGACCCTTCTCGTTCTTGGTGTAAGGAGTAGAAGGAATAGAAGCAGAGTAGATAGAAGAACAACCGGTAGCGTTGGCAATCATCTGACGGTCACCGAAGAGCTGAGAAATCAGCTTCACATAAGGAGTCTCACCGCAACCAGAGCAAGCGCCAGAGAACTCGAACAGAGGCTGTGCGAACTGAGAGTTCTTCACGTTGCTCTTGATGTCTACGAGATCCTGCTTGCTGGGAACCTTCACCAGCTTGTCCCAGTCGGCAGCCATCTTCTTCATGTCGGCTGCATCGGGATTGAACGGAACCATCGTGAGGGCCTTGCCAGTCTTCGGGTTGCCCGGGCAGATGTCGGCGCAGTTGCCGCAACCCAGACAGTCGAGTACTGAAGGCTCGATGACGAAGTGCATGCCCTTCATAGCGGCAGGAGCCTTCATCTCGAGGGTATCAATCTGGAAGTCCTTCAGCTCGTCGTCAGTCAGCACGAATGGACGGATAGCAGCGTGAGGACAGATGTAAGCACACTGGTTACACTGGATACAGTTGTCCTTGTTCCACAGAGGAACGAAGGCCTCTACACCACGCTTCTCGTAAGCAGCGGTACCAACCTCCCAAGAACCGTCAACAGTGCCGTGCTTCACGAAGTCAGAAACCTTCAGCAGGTCGCCGGCCTGAGCGTTGATAGGACGAACGAGCTCCTTGACGAATGCGGGAGCGTTGTCCTGCTTCTCAGCATCGTCGGGCAGGTTAGCCCACTCGGGCTTCACCTCAAACTTCTTGAACTCACCACCGCGGTCGATAGCAGCGTAGTTCTTGTCGACAACGTCCTGACCCTTGGCACCGTAAGACTTCAGGGCAGCAGCCTTCATCTTCTCGACAGCGAGCTCTACGGGGATCACCTCAGTGATACGGAAGAAGGCTGACTGCAGGATGGTGTTAGTGCGGTTGCCCAGACCGATCTCCTGTGCAATCTTGGTAGCGTTGATGGTATAAACAGTGATGTTGTTCTGAGCGAAGTAACGCTTTACCTTGTTAGGCATGAACTTCTCCAGCTCAGCATCGTCGAAGATGGTGTTCAGCAGGAACGTACCGTTCTTCTGCAGACCACGGGTCACATCATACATGTGCAGGTAAGCCTGAACGTGGCAAGCCACGAAGTTAGGCGTTGTTACCAGGTAGGTAGAGCGGATGGGGGTGTCACCGAAACGCAGGTGAGAGCAGGTGAAACCTCCCGACTTCTTAGAGTCGTAAGAGAAGTAGGCCTGGCAGTACTTGTCGGTGTTGTCACCAATAATCTTAACTGAGTTCTTGTTAGCACCTACGGTACCATCGGCACCCAGACCGTAGAACTTAGCCTGGAACATACCCTTGCCACCGAGTGCAATCTCCTCAACCTCAGGCAGAGAGGTGAAGGTCACGTCGTCAACGATACCGATAGTGAAGTGGTTCTTGGGCTCGGGCATAGCGAGGTTGTTGAACACGCTGATGATCTGAGCGGGAGTGGTATCGTGAGAACCGAGACCGTAGCGGCCGCCAACGATAACAGGACGATCCTGAACATCGTAGAAGGCATCCTTGACGTCGAGGTCCA
>Ga0256407_10013824_pt1 | contig 10743 bp, 6 predicted proteins | sample RumenRJG_04DNA_FD_193489 | JGI IMG/M metagenome (GOLD analysis project Ga0256407, IMG submission 193489) | Bovine rumen microbial communities from Lethbridge, Alberta, Canada - RJG_04 | ecosystem: Host-associated > Mammals > Digestive system > Stomach > Rumen | place: Canada: Alberta | collected... | reverse complement strand
GGGCTTTGCATAGAGCGTGCTTTCGCCCGTCGCCAAGTCATAACGGTAGATGGTGCCTGGTACGGTAAATGACGTGAAGGTGTAGAAACACTCCGGCTCGCGTTCATCGCCCGTAAAGCCCACACTGCCGACTGATGGCAGTTTTACTTCTCGTATCTGTCTGCCGTCGAGACCATAGAGATAGGCGTGGTCAGAAGCATCTTGACTATAGGTGAGGATAAGTTGGCGGTTGATGACGTCGGCATTGTTCAGCACATTCTGCTGCTCGGCTATCAGTTCCTGCCAGTCGTTGATGCCCGGGCGGTTAATGTCGGCTGTCATGATGCGGTTGCGGGGAGCACCGTAATTAGTAAACAGGTAAATCTTTTCGCCCTCCGTATAAAGAGGCGTATATCGATAGTCCATATCGGCAGTCATCTGGATGAATTGTGAGTTGGGCTTGCGCAAATCACGCACGAAGAGCGTGTTGCCAGCACCGGCTCCGTCTTCATAGAGGAACATCATGGTTTCTTCCTCGTTGACTGAAACGGTGTAGAAACGTTTGGGCTGTGCTGGATTCTGGTAGAACAGCACGTCGTCCGACTGTGGGGTACCTATCTTGTGATAGTAAATCTTCATTCCCTCGTTGACATTCGAAAACTCCTTTCCCTGTGTGGGGGCATCGTAGGCAGAATAATAGAAACCGTCGCCCTGCCATGCAGCACCCGAGAACTTGGCCCACTCGATGTGGTCGGTGGTGAGCTGCCCCGTCTTGAGGTCGATGACATAGAACTCCTGCCAGTCGCTGCCAGAGCGTGATATGGTATAGGCGGCATATTTCCCGTTGTTAGAGAAATAGACTCCCTGGAGTGCTACCGTACCGTCGGTGCTCAGTTTGTTCGGATCGAGGAAGACGCGAGGCGTACCTCCCAACTGGTCCATGACGTACATCACATACTGGTTCTGCAGACCGTCGTTCTTATAGAAATACCAGCGTCCGTGGTGCTTGCGGGGTGCCGACAACTTCTCGTAGTTAGCCACTTCAGTCAGTCGTTTCAGCAGTTTCTGACGGAAGGGAATTTTTGAGAGATAGGCATTGGTGATTTTGTTTTCGGCTTCAACCCATGCTGCCGTCTTAGCGCTTGTGTCGTCCTCCAACCATCGGTAGGGGTCTGCCACTTCGGTGCCGAAATAGTTATCTACGGTGCCGTCTTTGTCGGCCTTTGGGTATTGGATACCTTGTGCAGAAGCACTGGTGGACAGCAATACGGTTGCCATTGTCATAAGCAATTGTTTTTTCATACCTTATTATATATATATTAGTGAACTCATTACATAATCGCTGACGAAGAGCCCTTGGCGGGTCAGTATCAACCTGTCGCCTTCACGTCGGAGCAGTTTGCCGTCGATGAAACGCTGTGCCTCTTTTTCGCAGTATTGGCGATGGACGGCAGATAGCGTGGTGAGGTCGAGTCCCTCGCAAGTGCGCAGGGCAGTGGTGATGCAGTCATTATAGTGGGTGTCATCGTCAATCAGCTCCTCTTCATAGGGTCGTTCTCCACGCTCGATAGCCTCCATGTAGGTCTTGAGGTCGCTGACATTCCAACTGCGGCTCTTGCCGTCGTAGCTGTGGGCTGCTGCTCCTATCCCGATATACGGCACATTCTGCCAATAACTGCTGTTATGGCGAGAACGGAAACCTGGTCTTGCGAAGTTAGATATCTCATAGTGCTCGTAGCCGGCAGCAGCCAACTTGTCTATCAGCAGTTCATACATCTTTCGCTCCAGTTCTTCATCCATGGTCCATTCGCCATTGTCGGTCGTCCATTTGTGGAGTGGCGTTCCCTCCTCGATGGACAGGCAGTAAGCGGAGATATGCTCGACATTGAGAGCCAGAGCAGCCTCAATGTCGTTCGCCCAATCGGTGAGCGTCTCATGGGGGAAACCGTATATCAGGTCGATACTGATGTTACGGATGCCGGCATTCCGTAGATGCTGAACCGCCATTGATACCTGGCTGGTTGTATGGCGGCGGTGCAGGAAGCTAAGCCGTTGATTGTCAAAAGTCTGGGCACCCATGCTCACGCGGTTGATGCCCAGTAGAGGCAATGCTTTCGCATACGTCTCCGTCACATCGTCGGGATTCATCTCGATAGTCACTTCCTGTGCTTGGTTATCATACACCTTATTTATATGATGAAAGAGCTGACCCAGTTGCTTCGTTGTTAACTGGCTGGGGGTGCCACCTCCCACATAAATGGTCTTGAACTTTTCACTTTTCACTTCTCGTTTTTCACTTCTAAGTTCCATCTCCCTACACACCGCATCAACATACCTCTGCTGCCATCTGGAATCGGTGGTCGAATAGAAGGCGCAGTAGATGCAACGGCTCTTACAGAATGGGATATGTATGTAAAGACCAGCCATTCGCTTACATTTTTCCTACAAAAGTACTAATAAAGTTTAATATTTGAAAGGTTTTTGTTGTTTTTTGCGTGAAAATGCCTAAATTTGGCTTCGCTTATAGAAATTATTAAACCTAGAACATAACCGATATGAAAGTTTATCAAACAAACGAGATCAAAAACATTGCACTCATTGGCAGTGCGGGTAGCGGCAAGACTACTCTTGCCGAATCAATGGTTTACGAAGCCGGCATCATCAAACGTCGCGGCGCCGTAGAGAGTAAGAACACCATGAGCGATTATTTCCCTGTTGAACAGGAATATGGCTACTCGGTGTTCTCTACTGTTTTTCATGTAGAGTGGAATAACAAAAAGCTGAACATCATCGACTGCCCAGGTAGTGATGACTTCGTTGGCGGTTCTATCACTGCCATGAACGTGACCGACCAGGCCGTCATCCTCGTCAATGGACAGTATGGTCCTGAGGTGGGTACGATGAATGCTTTCCGCAATACAGAGAAACTGAAGAAACCTGTTATCTTCCTGGTGAACCAGTTGGATCGTGACAATTGCGATTACGACCAGATTCTGGCTCAGTTGAAGGAAGTGTATGGCAACAACTGCGTTCCCGTACAGTATCCTATCCAGACCGGTGCCGGTTTCAACAGCGTTATCGACGTGTTGCTGATGAAGAAATATTCATGGAAGCCCGAAGGCGGTGCTCCTATCATCGAGGACATTCCTGCCGACCAGCTGGCAAAGGCCAAGGAGTGGAAAGCTGCTCTTGTTGAGGCTGCCGCAGCAGGTGATGACACACTGATGGAGAAATTCTTCGAGAGTGAAGACCTCACCGAGGACGAGATGCGTGAAGGTATCCGCAAGGGTTTGGTTACCCGTTCTATCTTCCCCGTCTTCTGCGTATGTGCAGGACGTGACATGGGTGTACGCCGTCTGATGGAGTTCCTGGGCAACGTTGTGCCTTTTGTCAGCGAGATGCCAGTTATCAAGAATGCTGCCGGTAAGGATGTTCCTGCTGACGCCAGCGCTCCCACATCGCTCTATTTCTTCAAGACAGGTGTTGAGCCCCATATCGGTGAGGTTCAGTACTTCAAGGTGATGAGTGGTGTCGTAAAGAGTGGCGACGACCTGACCAATGCCGATCGTGGCTCAAAGGAGCGCATCGGAACTATCTATGCCTGCGCAGGTGCCAACCGTATTCAGGTTGATCAGTTGGTAGCCGGTGACATCGGCTGTACCGTGAAACTGAAGGATGTGAAGACAGGCAATACTTTGAATGCTAAAGATGTAGAGAATAAGTTCGACTTCATCAAGTATCCTAACTCTAAGTTCTCACGTGCCATCAAGGCTGTCAACGAGGCTGAGACCGAGAAGATGATGGCTGCCCTGCAGCGTATGCGTCAGGAAGACCCGACATGGGTGGTTGAGCAGTCTAAGGAGTTGCGCCAGATTATCGTTCACGGTCAGGGTGAGTTCCACCTGCGTACGTTGAAGTGGCGTATGGAGAACAACGAGAAGATTCAGATAGAATATCAGGAGCCGAAGATTCCTTATCGTGAGACTATCACCAAGATGGCGCGTGCCGACTATCGTCATAAGAAACAGTCGGGTGGTGCAGGACAGTTTGGTGAAGTTCACCTGATTGTGGAGCCTTATACCGACGGTATGCCTGATCCAACCAGCTTCACCATCAATGGTCAGGAGTTCAAGATGAACATCAAGTCGAAGGAAGAGAAAGACCTGGAGTGGGGCGGCAAGCTCGTATTCATCAACTCTGTTGTAGGTGGTGCCATCGATATGCGCTTCATGCCTGCAATCCTGAAGGGTGTGATGGAGCGTATGGAGCAGGGACCTCTGACAGGTTCGTATGCCCGCGACGTACGTGTTATCGTATATGACGGTAAGATGCACCCGGTTGACTCTAACGAACTCTCGTTCATGCTGGCTGCACGCAACGCCTTCTCTGCTGCCTTCAAGGAGGCCGGTCCAAAGGTGCTGGAGCCTATCTACGATTTGGAAGTACTCGTTCCTGCCGATTACATGGGTGATGTGATGAGTGACCTGCAGGGACGCCGTGCCATCATCATGGGTATGGACAGCGAGGCTGGCTATCAGAAGTTGACGGCTAAGATTCCTTTGAAGGAGTTGGCAAGTTACTCTATTGCATTGAGTTCATTAACTGGTGGACGTGCATCGTTCTCAACCAGTTTCTCAAGCTACGAACTCGTTCCCAACGATATCCAGCAGCAGCTCATCAAGGAGCACGAGGCTGAAATCAAGGACGAAGACTAAAAATGTGTTTGGCGGTTCTCCCGCCAAACACTCGGTTTATCACAATAAAAGCCAGCTGCAAAGCTGGCTTTTGTTGTTCTTCGTTCTGCCTATTACCAAGGCATCATGTCGCGCTCGTCAGGGCGGTGTGCCTTGCCGTCTTCGTCTTTGATATAGACCTGCAAGTCTTCCAGATAACCACCAGTTTCCTCCTGCAGTTTCTTCAGGATGGCTTTGGTCTCCTCGAAGCCGTGGAACTCCTTGGCAGAGCCGATATGGTTAGTAAACTCCAACTTCTTTTTCTCGGTGTCGAGAACAGAGATGTACTCATCTTTCGTACGGTCTCCAATAACGAATTTCTTGCTCATAATAATTAGTTTTAATAGTTTATCGTGTTGCAAAGATAGTAAGATTTTGCACATCTTGGTTCAATAATTAAGAAATATTTAACGTAATCGTTGTAGGTAGTCAAAAAAAGTAGTACCTTTGTCCCCATGACAGAAACGATTACAAGTTTACAGAATCCAAAGATTAAGCAACTGCTGGTGTTACAACAGAAGTCGTCAGAGCGTAGGAAGACTGGTCTGTTTGTGGTAGAGGGACAGCAGGAGATGGCTCATTGTCTGCATGCGGGCTATGAGGTGGATACGGTGTTCTATTGTCCGTCGCTGCTTCCTGACTTCCAAGTTCCCCAACATGCCCGTTGCTTTGAAGTGTCGCGTGAAGTGTATGAGAAAGTGGCTTACCGTGGCAGCACGGAAGGGGTGATTGCCGAAGTGAAGACAAAGCATCTCTCTCTCGACGATCTGACGCTTAGCAGTCATCCGCTGATAGTGGTCTTGGAGAGTGTAGAGAAACCAGGCAATCTGGGAGCCATCCTTCGTTCTGCCGATGCTTCAGGGGTAGATGCTGTTGTCGTGTGCGACCCGCTGACCGACCTCTATAACCCCAATTTAATCCGTTCTTCTGTCGGTGCAGCTTTTTCCGTTCCTTGTTTGGCATGTTCGTCAGAGACCTGTATCTCGTTCCTGAAGCAGCGTAACATTAAGATTCTTACTGCGCAACTGCAGGATTCCCATCTTTATTACGATACCGACATGACCTGTGGCACAGCGATAGTGATGGGTACCGAACATAATGGACTCACCGACCTGTGGCGCCGGGCTGCTGATGCCCATATCCGTATTCCGATGCTCGGACAGATTGATTCGCTCAATGTCAGCGTCAGTGCAGCCATTCTGATGTTTGAAGCTGTCAGACAGCGACAAAATAAAAAGACGGACAACCGATAAAAGTTGTCCGTCTTCTGTTATGTATGTTATCAATGGGATTACTCGCCCTTGATAGCAGCAACACCTGGGAGAACCTTACCCTCGATGGCCTCGAGCAGAGCACCGCCACCAGTAGAGATGTAAGAAACCTTATCGGCCAGACCGAACTTGTTGACACAAGCTACAGAGTCGCCACCGCCAATCAGTGAGAATGCACCCTCGGCAGTAGCCTGAGCGATAGCCTCGCCGATAGCACGTGAACCAGCGGTGAAGTCGTCGCACTCGAATACACCGGCAGGACCGTTCCACAGAATGGTCTTAGCACCAGCGATAGCCTTGCGGAAGTCCTCCTGAGAAGCAGGACCGGCGTCAACACCCTCGAAACCAGCGGGAACATTGTTGGCAGGACAGGTGATAATCTCAGAACCTGGCTTAACAGTCATCGTATCGAAGTCGAGACCGTTGGTAGCTGTGCAGTCGCTGCCCAGAACGAGTTCTACACCGTTCTTCTTAGCCAGCTCCTCAACACCGAGAGCTACGTCCAGCTTATCGAGCTCAACGATAGAGTTACCAATCTCACCGTTGTGAGCCTTGGCGAAGGTGTAAGTCATACCACCGCAGAGGATGAGCTTGTCAACCTTACCGAGCAGGTTCTCAATGATACCAATCTTAGAAGAAACCTTAGAACCACCCATGATGGCAACGAAAGGACGCTTGATGTTAGAGAGAACGGCGTCAACAGCCTGAACCTCTTTCTCCATCAGCAGACCGAGCATCTTGTTGTCAGCGTCGAAGTAGTCGGCGATAACGGCAGTAGAAGCGTGCTTGCGGTGAGCAGTACCGAAGGCATCCATCACGTAGCAGTCAGCATAAGAAGCCAGTGTCTTGGCAAACTCCTTCTGGCTGGCCTTCATGGCCTTCTTAGCCTCGTCGTAAGCGGGATCGGCCTTGTCAATGCCAACGGGCTTGCCTTCCTCCTCAGGATAGAAACGGAGGTTCTCGAGCAGCAGAGCCTCGCCCATCTTCAGGGCAGCAGCCTGCTCCTGAGCCTTAGCGCAGTCGGGAGCAAAAGCAACGGGTACGCCGAGTGCCTTTTCAACAGCAGCGCGAATCTGACCCAGTGACTTCTTCATGTCAACCTTTCCTTTGGGCTTACCCATGTGCGACATGATGATGGTGGCACCACCGTCAGCCAGAATCTTCTTCAGTGTGGGCAGGGCACCACGGATACGGGTGTCGTCAGTGATGTTTCCGTTCTCATCCAGGGGTACGTTGAAATCTACACGTACGATTGCCTTCTTACCGGCAAAGTTCATTTCATTGATAGTCATGATGTAATTTACAATTTAATGAATTAATATTTATTTCGTTATCTATCTTTTTTCAATGCACAAAGGTACGAAAAAACGTCGAATAATGAATACGCGACCATTAACATTTAATACTTTTTTGCGAAGTATTATTAATAATGTAAAACGGAGTTGACAAAAATCGGAGAAAATGAGTACCTTTGCAGCCGCAAGTACAAATTAATGGAAAAAAGATATGAGTATCAAGAACATTCCCGTCCTGCTGCTTACGGGTTATTTAGGCAGCGGTAAGACGACACTTCTGAACCGCATACTGCAGAATAAGAAGGGCATTAAGTTTGCCGTCATAGTCAATGATATCGGTGAGGTAAACATCGATGCCGACCTGATAGAAAAGGGTGGAGTAGTGGGTCAGCAGGACGACTCGCTGGTGGCTCTTCAGAATGGCTGTATCTGCTGTACGCTGAAGATGGACCTCGTGAAACAGTTGCAGGAGATACTGGCAATGCACCGTTTCGACTATATCGTCATTGAGGCCAGTGGCATTTGCGAACCCGGTCCGATAGCCCAGACCATTGTGAGCATTCCATCGCTGGGACCAGAGTATATCAAGGACGGCTATTTGCAGTTGGATAGCATTGTGACGGTGGTTGATGCACTGCGCATGCGTGATGAGTTTAAGAGCGGTCACGACTTGTTGCGTCAGAATATTGACGAGGAAGATATTGAGAATCTGGTGATTCAGCAGATTGAGTTCTGTAATACGATTCTGCTGAATAAGGCTTCTGAGGTGACCAAGGACGAGTTGGCTCAGGTGCGTCAGATTATCCGTACGCTGCAGCCGAAGGCAGACATCATTGAGTGCGACTATTGTGATGTTGACCTCGATAAATTGGTATATACCGAGAAATTCAACTTTGACGAAGTAGCCACTTCGGCAACTTGGATTCAGGAGATAGAGAACCACCACGACGACGATGATGACGATGACGACGACGATGAAGACCATCATCATCACCACCACCACCATCACGACGAGGGCGAGGCAGAAGAATACGGCATCGGCACTTTTGTTTATTATGCCCGCCGTCCGCTGAATCTCGGTTTGTTCGACGAGTTTGTAGCCCGCAAGTGGCCTAAGAGCATTATCCGTGCCAAGGGTATCTGTTATTTCAAGGGCGAGGAGGACATCTGCTACGTATTCGAACAGGCAGGTCGCCAGGTATCGTTGCGCGATGCCGGTCAGTGGTATGCCACAATGCCGAAAGACGAGCTTCAGAACATGATGGCCACGAACCCCCAGTTGCAGAAAGACTGGGACGAACAGTATGGCGACCGCATGCAGAAACTCGTCTTTATCGGTCAGCATTTAGACCGTGAGCAGATTACCGCCGACCTCGACTTCTGTCTGGCTTAAAGGCCGAAGTGCCATTTCATGCCAGCCATTACCCAGAGTCCGGGCTGCGGCACATTGCCGTAGTCCACATAGCGGTGACTGGTCAGATTGTTACCTTCTATATATATAGATAAGGTGTGGCTATTCCACGATAGACGTGCATCTACCACTGAATAGGGGTGGTAGTTGCGCGTTTTTCCTTCCGTGTCGGTGTATGACCCCATGCGGTCTTGGTAGCGATACTTCAGCAAGAGTTGCAACTGAGTGGTCAGATTTAGTTGCAAGGATGCCGTCAGTTTGTGGCGCAGGTATTCCAGCGAGTACTGCGACTGCAGGTAGTCGGCCTCCTGCTTCTGCTGATGCAGATGACAGTAGGCTAAGTGAACATTGACCATTGACCATTGTCCATTAACCGAAATTTCTTGTCCGAAGGTGTTGACCTTGGTATGGTTCACGCTTTGCCAAATGGGATCCTGCTCTCTGGTGTCCATCACCCAGTCAATCATGTTGCGGGCATGGTGATAAAACAGGCTGGCTGATGCACTGAAATGGGCACTGCCGTATTTGGCGCCGGTTTCGAAGGCATGCAGCTCCTCCGGTTTCAGGTATTTGTCAGCCTTATGACCGCCAACGCTGTAATAGAGTTCGGTGAACGACGGCATTCGTAGTGATGAATTATAGGAAGCATAGAGTTTCCAGTGCGCACCGATACGATAGCTCATGTCAATGCCGGGATAGAGTTTGAATGGCATTTGGTTCCATGTATTCTTGATGGCAATGAATCCAGCTGAGAGCGTGAAGCGTCGCAGCAGGATATTATGCTCAAGGTGGAACGAGAGATTCGATCGGTTCAGTCCTACCTTGTAATGGCTGAAGGGGTTGGAGAGTGGTTCGCCCAGATTGGTGCTGACAATGTCTTCGTTGCGGAACTCGGCGCCCACAGCAGTGCGCCCCAGTTGCCAGTCAAAGTAAGAATTGAGATTGATGCCGAAGACGTCGGTGCGGTGATAGTTGAAGGGCACTTTTTCTTCCGTGCCGCGTATCAGTTCGAATCGGTCGTGCGAGCGATTCCAGTAGATAGCAGGTCGGATGTGGAACCTACCGGTGGTTATCTCACCTTGCACAGCGGAATATATTTTAGTCGTCTTCTCGTATTGTTCGTCGAACTTCGCACTATAGAACGTGTTTGAACCGAAGCCCTTGGTACTGAGACCTAAATGAAAATTCAGGATTGAAGATTGCGAATTGAACGTGGTGCTGCCTTGATAGAAAGCTTTGAAACCATTGTAGTCGCTATTCAGATTTCCTGCCTTCGAACGACTATAACCGTCGCTTCGGGTATAATTAATTGACAATTGAGAATTGAGTGTTGACAATTGAGCATTGATGCGCCCTGCAGCCGACAGGTAGCCGAACGAACCGCCCTCCAGTCTTACCCTAGCTGTACTCTCCCTCTTTTTGGAGACGGTGGGGGGGAGGCTCACGATATTAATCGCTCCCACCAACGACGAGGTGCCATAGGCGCGTCCGGCAGGACCCTCCAGCACTTCTATGCGCTCAATGTCGCTGATGTCGCATGGCAGGTCGAATGCGTTGTGCCCCGTTTGTGGGTCGCAGATGTTGATGCCGTTCAGCAGGATTGTGATTTGCTCGCTGGTGCTGCCCCGTATGCCGATGTCGGTCTGTGCTCCAATTGGCCCGCGCTGACGGACATCGACGCCTGCTGCATATTTCAGCAAATCGTTAATACTTTGTACTGGCGCCGCCTGAATTTCCTCGCGGCTCAGTACAGTGACCATTCTCGCAGCTTGCCCTAATGCAAGCGGTGCGCGCGATCCCGTGACCTCTACGTCCTGCAGGGTCGCTTCCTTGTCGGTTTGGGTGGTGTCAGCGACGGAATCGCTAACCACAGTGGTAGCTTCGTCGGTGGTGGTGACGGCAGCGGCTTTTACCGTTGCTACGCTCAGTACACCGATGGTAACCACGCGTCCCAAACAGGCAAAGAGTGCATAGCGCTTCCTCGTAAACTGGCGGAAGCGGAGTGCCTTGCGCTGGTTGAAATTTGGTTTGTACATACTGTTTATTGTTGAAAA
>Ga0256407_10013823_pt1 | contig 10744 bp, 8 predicted proteins | sample RumenRJG_04DNA_FD_193489 | JGI IMG/M metagenome (GOLD analysis project Ga0256407, IMG submission 193489) | Bovine rumen microbial communities from Lethbridge, Alberta, Canada - RJG_04 | ecosystem: Host-associated > Mammals > Digestive system > Stomach > Rumen | place: Canada: Alberta | collected... | reverse complement strand
CCGGAACTGCTGGCTCCGGCAGGGAATATGGATTCACTGCGCGCGGCGCTGCACTTCGGGGCAGACGCCGTGTACGGCGGAATGAAGCAATACGGCCTGCGGGCTTTTGCGGGGAACTTTGATCCGGACGCGCTGAAGGAAGCGGTGACGCTGGTTCATCAGGCGGGAAAAAAGTTCTACGTGACCATGAACAGCTATCCCTTCGACGATGAGCTGGAGGGATTTGCCGAAGCTGCCGCCCTGGCTGCGGAGATCGGCGTGGACGCGGCGATCGTTGCGGATCCGGGGGCAATCCTGACCCTGCGGAAAAAGGTGCCGCAGCTGCCGGTGCATGTCAGTACCCAGGCGAATACCGTGAATACCCCGGCGGCGGAGCTGTACCGGGACCTGGGGTGCGAACGGGTGATCCTGGCCAGGGAAATGAGCCTGGACCGGATCCGCACCCTGCGCAAAGCCCTGGGTGACAGCATCCAGATTGAAACCTTTGTCCACGGTGCCAGTTGCATGGCCTATTCCGGACGGTGCATGCTGTCCGCCTACCTGACCGGCCGCAGCGGCAACCGCGGGGAATGTGCCCAGCCCTGCCGCTGGCAGTACGCGGTGGTGGAGGAAAAGCGCCCCGGGGAATACCTGCCGGTGGCGGAGGATGAAAAGGGAACCTATCTGTTTTCCGCCCGGGACCTGTGCCTGATGCCGCTGCTGCCGGATCTGTGCGAGGCGGGCGTTTCCAGCCTGAAGATTGAGGGCCGGATGAAGACGGAATACTACGTGGCCGTGGTGACCGGCGCGTACCGCCGGGCCCTGGATCTGCTTAAGCAGGGCAGGGAAGCCTTTGCGGAGAAACTGCCGGAACTGGCGGAGGAACTGCAGTGCGCCAGCCACCGGAAAAGCGATACAGGCTTTCTGCTGGGAAATCCGGAAACACCGGGCGAAGCGGAAGGCTTCTGGCAGGCACGGGAATATGTGGGCCGCGTGACAGAGGACGCGGGAGCGGACGGGAAAGCCCGGATCCTGCTGAAGAACCGGTTCTTTGCGGGAGACGAGCTGGAGCTGATGACCCCCGGAGGCGTGGTGAAAATCCAGGCAAAGCCTTTTATCCGGGAAAAGACCGGAGAGACCCTGGACACGCTGGGCGTGGCCGGGGAAATCATCCGGATGGAGCTGCCGGGAAGCCGCTGCGGGGATATGCTGCGGGGACCGGTCCGCAACCATCGGAAAGAGTAAGCACAGGAGCACTGGAACGGAGTACTTGAAATGGCGAAACTGAAACGGTATGACCTGTATGAGGGGGATGACGATCTCATCTCCAACCCTCTGCCGGGAAAACAGCCGCTGGGCCGGGACGCGGGCCTGAAAGCCCGGGATGAGTATGACCGCCGGGTGGAAGAGGAAGCCCGGAAGCGGCGCTATTTCGCGTCCAATGAACAGGACGATGGTCTTGGCGCGCCTTCCACGCTCTTTGATGATTTTGACCGCTTTGAATCACCGGCTCCGGCGCGCAGCGCCCGTCCGAAATACAAAAGAAAAGAAAAACACCGCGGCGCCTGGGCCGCTGTGATCGTCTTCTGCCTGTTCCTGCTGGCGGGAATGGCAGTTGCCGTTGTGCCCCAGCTGACGGGCGTCCGGTATAAATTTCTGCCGAACCTGGCGTTTGTGAACGGCAACCTGATCATCCAGGACGGCGGCCGCGAGGATTTCTTTGACGAATGCCGGAAAGAGGTTTACTCAGGGAAAATCTATCCCGGGATCTATATCGATAACGAGCATGTGGGCGGGCTGACAAAAGAGGAAGCCGTCCGCAAAATCGCGGGAATCAACGGTGAAGCCGCCGGAGCTTTTGACATCACTGTAGCGGTGGGCAACGAAAGCTGGCATGTGAACAACGAACGGGTGCCGGTATCCCGGAACACGGAAGAGATTGTGGAGAAGGCCTGGGCGACCGGCCGGAGCAATACACAGTCCCTGAAGGGCGGCGCGGTGACGCCTTTCCAGGAGCGGGTGAGCCAGGTGGCGGCCCTGCGGACTTCTCCGTCCACCTTTGTGACAAAACAGGATTATGACCATGAGGCGCTGCGGAACCTGACGGACGGCATCGTCAATTATGTCAACCGGGATCCGGTGGACAGCATGGTTTACTCTTTCGATTTCAACACCAAGACCTTCACCTTTACGGACGACCAGCCCGGCGCCCGGATTGATCCGGACGACTTGTACAGGCAGGTGACAGAGGTTCTGGACGCGGGCACCACGCAGCAGGAACTGCGGGTGGTGCCGGAAAAGGTGATCGCCAATCTGACCAAGGCGGAGCTGATGAACAGCTTCGGCCTGATTTCCGCCTATACCACCAACACCACCAACAATAACAACCGGAATACCAATATCGACCTGAGCGCCAAAGCCATTAACGGCATGACCGTGCAGCCCGGAGAAACCTTCTCCTTCAACGGCGCCACCGGTGAGCGGACGGCCGCCAAGGGATACAAGCCGGCTCCCGCCATTTCCGGCGGTCAGAGCAAGGACGAGGTGGGCGGCGGCGTCTGCCAGACCAGCTCCACCCTGTTCAACGCCGTTGTGCGGGCGGACCTGGAAATTGTGGAGCGGCATGCTCACGCCTGGCCTTCCAGCTATATTGAGAAGGGGTTTGACGCCACGGTCAACTGGCCGGGCCTGGACTTCAAGTTCAAAAACAATTCGGGTCAGCCGATCTTTATTGTTGCGGGCTACAACAAGCGCAAGGTGACCGTCAACATCTACGGCATGAGCCTTGGACCGGGCGTCAAGATTGACCTGGAAAGTGACCTGGTCCGGACGCTGCCCCAGCCGGAAGGCATCGATTATGTGATCAATACCGACCTGGCTCCGGGAGAAAGCAAAAAGACGGTGACAGGCCGGAAGGGCTATGAGGTGGATACCTGGAAGGTATGGTACCAGGGCGACCGGGAAACGAAGCGGGACTTACTGTTCAAGACCACCTACAAACCTTACCAGGAGACCGTCGAGTATAACCCGCAGTAAACACTTTTCATTGCATCGCTCAGGGGATTATGCTATAATCCCCTCGACGCCGGAGTGGCGGAATGGCAGACGCCGCGGATTCAAAATCCGTTGCCCTCAAAAGCGTGCGGGTTCAAGTCCCGCCTTCGGCACGATATAAAGCCCTGTGAACAAACTGTTCACAGGGCTTTTCTTGTCTGCAACATCCGGATTCTGCTTCTTCCCGTAAAACATGTAACGTTTGAGTAACGTTTTCCTCCAAAGTGTGGCGCCCGTCTTCCCTTCTGTTTATAATAGCAGTAACATGACCGATCAGCAGCGGCAGAGAGGGTAAACTCATGAATCGAGATCTGGCTGATATCCGTTCACTGGATCATCTTCTGCATAGTTTATACACGATCCTCAAAAACGAGAAGGATCCGGAGACCCGGTATGCGGAACGGACAATAGGCCGAATGGGAAATAATATCGGAATTGCCTTATCAGATGAACTGGCTGACTTATGTGAATTATATACGATTCTGAAAGCGGACTACAAAAGTCTGTTTCCGCCCAGATCCGGCCTGACAGATTTTTATATCCGGAGAGAGGATGCTTTTCTTCAATGCAGGCTCAATGCTGATTATCAAAACATCCTGGCTCAGATTGAAGCAATTCTGGACAGGCACTGATAAGATCAAACCACAGATCGCAACAGGCGAAAGCAGGAAGGATGGAAAAGATGATGAAAAATCTCCGGAACCAGGCCAGAAAGGCAACGCCGAAGAATAAGATCATCAGCGGGTTTGCTGTGCTGGCTATTGGGATTTTCATGACCGCAAATGCAAGCAGCAGCAGTTTCAGTTACTCCTCATTTTACCCAAGGACCAGTTCCGGAAATACCCTTATTGTTGTTATTTTTCTGGTTGCTTTGGTGTCCGTTGCAGTCAAAGTTTTTCGCATGGAAGAACAAGGCAGGGATGATGGACTCGGACCTGTGAAGAACGTCCAGGAACGGCCTAAGCATGAAGAAAAGCCCGCTCCGGCTCCTGCAGCGGTAAACGCGGAAAAGCCCCGGGAAAAGAAGATCGTATACTGTCCGTACTGCGGCACCGCACAGAAAGAGGATTATATGGTTTGCGAAAGCTGCGGCGCTGGACGGAAAAAATAACGGCCGTTTGAAATGTACAGGAGAAAAATCAACATGCGCAGAAAGCCCTTTACCCCGAAAGAGGATATAGCCGTCGGCTTTATTGCTGTTGCTTGTTCCATCTATATATTCGTAAGAGCATTCACCCAGCTGAAGGATCATTGGCAGCAGCCTCTGGTTCTATCGATCCTGTTGGGGCTCGCTTCCATAGGCATGATTTACAGCGGATTCAAAGGGCTGAAAAGAGAAAAAGCGAAGAAAGCTGCGGAAAAAGCCGCTGAAGAGAAACCGTTGATTCTGGACAAGCAGGCGATGACTGACCAGGTCCGGAAAGTACTCAATACTTTCCGGAAGAAGGAAGCGGTCCGGAACGCTGGGGTTTACAAAGATTATATCTATCGCTACGAGCAGCAGCTGCTGGCACTGGAGCAGGATCTCAATTATAACTGTATCAGCGGAGCCTGTCATATCTATATGGATAATGACGCGTACGACCGCAATGATCCGTTTATCGATGAAATTGGTAAGGCGGAACGGATGCTTCATGACTACCTGCTGAAGGAGGCTTCCAGGCTGAAACAGCCGGTAAAGCAGGATACATATCTTCCGGCCACTGCCCAGATGGAGGTGACCATCGACGGAGCAAAGGTCACCAGCTATCAGGATTTTATCGATATAGTCCAGAAGGAACTTCAGTTTCCCGAGTCTTGCGGGGGCAGGGTGGACCGGTACCTGGAGCAGATCCGGGATCTGTCATGGCTGCCCTATAAGATCTATGTCTTTACAATCTATAACACCGCGGATCTGGAGCGCCGGAACAATGCGCTCCTGAAGCAGATTGTGGGTGATTTTGACCGGAACATCATCCCGTTCTGGCATCATCAGGTGGTGTATGCTGTCGTGGACGGGGAGCCGAAGAACGTCCACCTGAACCTGATCGAAGGGGAAGACTGTCAAACCCTGACGCCGCTGGAATGCTATATCATTGACGCGCTGGCGTCGGAACTGGAGAAGGATCAACATCCGCACAGCGACCTGCTCCGGAAAGAGAATATTGTCTCGAAGGAGTGCACTCCCTATTATTCCTTCCTTTTCCTGCCGAGGACTATTGAGTATTCTGTGGAAAAGCCGGGGCGCAGTTATCTGGATCTGGAAGTATCCCTGGATCAGGGCTATCCTGTTGAGGTCATTCTGTATGAAATGAGCAGGACTTTCTCCATGATCGAGATCTATATGGCGGATTCCGGAAAGCTCCCGGAGAACCCGGTGATCATGGGACACAAAAGTTATTTTGCCAAAAACTGAAGCGAGGGGATCCAAATGGGCGCGTCATTCTGCAACCTGTATTGTAAAAATGAGCATGCGGACAGCCTGAGGGAAAGGCTGCCGAAGGAAAGCCGTCTGCTGACCGGATATGGGGACTGGTCTGTGCTGCTCCTGCAGGAGTTCACACCCGAAAACTCATGTACCTGGCCCGGTTCATTCCCGGTGACGTCCTGATCTTTTATCTCTATGATGACGAGGCTTTCGGCCTGTATTACTACCGGGACGGGAAAAAGCTCTCCTATCTGGACTGTGGCGAATACAACCAAAAGGTCAGGAAGATGGCGGAAAACCTTTTCCCGGATGATCCCCTGGCGCTGAAGAAGCTGTGGGCCATCAAACGCGGCATGTCGGTGGATGAAAAACTCGCCCTGCTTGAGGAGACCTTCGGGCTGCCTTTTGACGCTGCCTATGAACAGGAAGAGATTCCTCCGGTGGCAAAGAGCTCCGAAACCTACGACCGGATGAACGCGCGGGCCAAGGCCCTGCGCAGCCGGCCGAACCGTTATCAGCCGGAACTGCTGCCCCGGGAAGAGTGGCCGGTGAGCCTGCAGGGCAGGGAAGGCAAATTCTTTCCGGACAGTGGGTTTGTTGAGAGCCTAAGGGCCCTGTCTGAAGAACATCCTTGCGGGCCTGACCATGATAAACCTGCCGGACACTATCTCTATACATCCCATGAAACAAAAGACCATGGCTGGGAGATTGTCCGCACGGATCCTGCTCGCTGCGAAGAGAGCAGGATCCGGCTGGAGCTTCCGATCTATCCCTTGTATATGATTCTTTCAGGGGCGTGCCTCTGCTGCGGTGTGACAGGCTTTACCTATGATTCGGTTGTTTTCTTTGGCTGGGACGGCAAGGTGATCTCCCGGCATCACCTGGAGCATATCTGGCATGTCTGGGAAGAGGCCGGAAAGCTGTATGGCCTCGCGAGGGATGATCAGACCCATCACATCACCGGCGTCTACCTTTTCCGTGAAAAAGCAGTGATCCGGTAATAAAAGAACACTGGAGATGACAGTCTCCAGTGTTCTTTTTACACTCAGCGGAAGAAATCTTCCGGTTTGACTTCCCGGAACATAAAAGCCTGGTGGTTCATATCCACGCCCAGGATCATGCTTGTTATGCTGTTGACGGAAACCATATACCACCGGTCCCCGTACCGGGCCACGGTGGGCATGCACAGAATCGTTCCGTCGCTGATCAAAGCCACGGCCACCACATTGACCACCTCGTCCGCCCCGTACTGGGCTGTCTGCTTCTTGAGGTTCTCCTGGTTTATTTCAAGGGAAAACTTGTTATCTGTTACTGAATCCGGCGTCAGGAAAATGATATCCGACATACCGGTCAGCGCTTCAAGCCTGCTGTTGTCATACTTCAGCAGAAAAGATTCCACATCTCCTTCTTCCTGCAGGGGGATTGTTTTTCCGTCCGGGTAATCCTCGCCCAGGATGTATGCTTCCAGGGAATTGTATATCATCCTGATCTCCGCGGCACGGAGAGAATGAAGCGTTGCGGAAACCATAAAATCATTGGTGGCGGGCATTCTGACATAGCTTGTCGGGATATAAGCCTTTATCCTCTGCAGGAACTTTTCCACCGAATAATGGCTGGCCAGGGTTTCCCAGGCATAGGCGCTCAGCATCTGCTCAAAGTCCAGATTCTTCAGGCCGTTCATATAGCAGGCAACCGCGTCTTCCGGGGTATCGAAGCCGGCGCCCTCATAGCGGATTGCGGTATTTGCGGCAGGTTCCTCCGCAAAGGCGCAGAAGGCGGCCAGCAGGATGGTCAGGGCCAGGAAAAAGGATATGAGTTTCTTCATGAGGATCACTCCTTTCATAGCTGCTATGTATTTTATCATATTGCCAAATTGTATAACAATATTCTGGTTCAGATTATAGCAATTTCTGACAGACACTGACTCATATCTTGTATCGCGGTTTGATTCCATAACAGAAAACCTGAGGAGTAATTTCCTCAGGTTTTCATATATGGAGTGTACCAGGTTACGGAGGCAGGAACCGTAACCCCCCGATTCCGGCCCCTGCCTCCTTCCCGGTAAGGGAATCTTAGTAAGGATGGGTAGTGGTGTTGATTCTTGCTCCGCAGTCATTGCAGACGTCATACTCATACATGAGAGTCGGACTGAGGGTCTGATGATAGTGTGTCAGGTTTGTATGCCTTGCTGAGTAGGACGTTGAACCTAAATCTGTCCGTTTGTTGCAGTCGGGACAATACAGATACGCCTCAGCTGTCACAGTATGATAAGTATTGTTCTGCTGGGTATAGCTGTAAAACACAACGGCCACGGCGTGACTTTTGCCGCACTTTGGGCAAAAACCGGCTATACTTGTCAGGGGCAGCACAAGACAGACGATCAAAAGACAAACGGCGACCAATCTTTTCATAAGCTGAACCTCCCTTTGTATTGTTTCCTGAACCACACAAAGCATACACAAAGATTGCCGCGATTGCTACCGGTTCTGCAAAACTGGTCCGTTTATCTGCAAAATCGGTATTGCACCAGGAGATAAAATGACAGAAAAAGGACTGCCTCAGAGGAGGCAGTCCGTCTTTGTGATTGGGAAAGGATCAGTTGCCGGAAAGCTGGACGAACAGATCCGCCAGGTCCGCGCGGGTAACGGCGGCGTCGGGGGTATCTGTGGTCATTTCGGCGCCGATGGCGGTCAGGAGACCGCAGAGCAGATCTTCGTGCAGTTCCGCGTTCAGATCCTGATCCTCGGCAACCAGGCCGTATCCGACCAGCGTTTCCTTGCAGGCGTCGGGATCATTGGAACCGCCGCCGATGAGCATGTACAGGCCGCCGAAGAGGTCGCCGACAGTGGCGGGTTCATCCGGCGCGAAGAGGCCTTCTTCCTTCGCTGCCATCATGCCGCTGGTGAAGGCGGCATAGATGGCGTCATGGTGTTCATTGTCTTCCGCCACATCGGAGAAGGAAACCTGGGACAGGTCTTCGGTGTGGAAGGGGTTCTGGATCGCGTCAAACAGGTTGCTGTTGGCCTGCAGGGTGCCGATCGGTCCCACGGTGCCGCGGCAGCCTTTTTCCATCAGCTTGGCATAGGCTTCAGCGGCGGCCTTCACGCTTTCGGGCGTCACGCTCTTGTAGGCGCGCATCTGCTGCAGCTTTTCATCCGCGGGCCTGCGGTGCAGGATATTGGTCATCGCGGTCACAGCGCCGCCCAGTTCGCCTGCGGGTTTTGCCAGGCTGGAATACTGCTGCATGATATAGCCGTCGATCTGTTCCTGGGTCAGCTCCATGGCGGCGAGCTTTTCCGGAATGGAATCATACAGGTCGAAGGTAGCCTTGACGTTGGGGTCCCGGTAGGAGATCAGGTACATGGCGTAATCGCCGTCCGTGCCGCACCAGACGGAGTAGGCGCCCATCTGGTCCCGCAGGACGGGAATGAGCAGCTGGTCCGCGATCAGGGAACCGATCACGTTGAGGGAATAGTCCGGTTCGACGCCGATCTGACTGAAGGCGGCGCAGTTGCAGTTGTACTGGATGTTGCCGTCCACGGAAACAGCTTCCCGGATCGGGGGAACCGGCAGGTCATAAGCCGGGTACTCACGTTCTTCGGATGCGATATCCGCGAAGAAGGTATCCACCAGGGGAGCGTTCACCGCGATGGAAGCTTCGTTACCGGCGAAGGTGGCGACAGCACCGCTGCGGTTGGTGAAGAAGGACTGGACGTTCTGCAGGCGGGCAACTACTGTTTCCGGTTCAGAGGCCATCTGTGCTTCCAGCTCTTCCAGGAAAGCGTAATAGGCGGTGTAGTTCAGGTAGTCATAGTACCTGCTTCTGGGATCGCCGACGCCTTCCTGGCGGGAATAGAGCGCAACGTAAGGATTGTTGTTGATGGAGTTGCGCACGTAGGATTTCTGGGCAGTGATCCGTTCGGAAAGGGTCTGGAGATCCGTAAACTGGGTATGGAACAGGATTTCCTTCATCAGGTCATAACCGGCGGCGAGATCGTCGTCCAGCGCGACCCATTCAGCAATCAGGTAAGCAATGACGTCATCCTTTTCCGGGGTGTTGCAGGTATCCACGCCGATGGTGCGGCTCATCAGGTAGCGATCCATCAGGACGGCCAGTTCTTCCTTGCTGTGGGCGTCGGTGTCCAGCTGGCCCAGCAGGCGGGTGAACAGGCGCAGGTAATGGATATCTTCCTGGGGAAGGGTACGGGCGTCAAAATACAGGTCCACTTTGCCCACACCGTCCACACCGGCCACGGCATTCATGCGGCGGACGCCGTCTTCACCGGTTTCGTCGGTGATGGCGTATTCGCGGACTTCCTCGGGCAGGTCTGCCACGGTGACGGGGGTCAGGGCGGCGATCATTTCGTCGTTTTCATCTTCCTCGGGTTCGGCATGGGTAGCGTCGATGATCGCCTGCTTTTCCTCGTCCGTCATGCCGGCCTTGATCTCCGCCAGCTTTTCAGCCAGGGCGGCGTCCTGCTTTTCCTTCAGGCCGGGTTCGGGGTAGGTGGTGGTCAGGGTATACAGCTCGGGATCCACATACCAGTCGGAGATGGCGGTGGTCAGCAGGCCCTGGGCGTTTTCATCCATGATATTGGCCTGGTCCTCTGTGGACTCGACATAATCAAAGGGGTTGCCGGTGACGGCGTAAGCATACGCCAGGCTGTTCATGACGGTATCAACAGGTTCTCCGCTTTCCAGCGCCAGCTTGTTGTTCAGCAGCTTGGCGGTCACGATGGAATCCAGCTGAACCGGATCAAAACCGTCCTGCGCAATCTGCTTCAGGGAGTCGTTGACCACCGTGCGGAATGCTTCGGCGTCTTCCTTGTTGACATTGTTTGCCACAAACACAAGGGCGTCATCCGGGGCGGCCAGCTCGCGGCCGCAGGAGAAGGAACCGGAGGGGAAGGCTTTCTTCAGGTTCTGCATGAGCAGGGAACCGCTGTTGCCCAGCAGCTCCCAGACATGGTCCGCGGCACGCTGCTGCGCCTTGTTTTCCTTCAGGCCGGGGCAGATGATGTAGTAGTAGATGGTGGACTGGTTGGCCGTATCGGTGCCTTCCGCCACAGCGTAGGGAACGCTGGTGACCACAGGCTCGGTGATTCGGGTATAGCCGCTGTCAGTGAAGGAGAATTCCTTCTTCTCATAGGGGCTGAAGGCTTCGTCCAGCAGCTTCAGGAAGACGGTGTAATCCTCAAAGGAACCGTACAGGTAAGCGATACAGTTGGACGGATGGTAATAGGTGTCGTGGTAGTTCTTCAGGGCGTCCCAGGTCATCTCCGGGATCGCTTCGGGCTTTCCGCC
>Ga0256407_10013821_pt1 | contig 10745 bp, 18 predicted proteins | sample RumenRJG_04DNA_FD_193489 | JGI IMG/M metagenome (GOLD analysis project Ga0256407, IMG submission 193489) | Bovine rumen microbial communities from Lethbridge, Alberta, Canada - RJG_04 | ecosystem: Host-associated > Mammals > Digestive system > Stomach > Rumen | place: Canada: Alberta... | reverse complement strand
CTCCTTTTTAGACCTGGCTGACTCAAAACAATATCCGTAGAAATCCTTGGCTTTAATGTAAGCCGTAGGAGATCTGTTGATATAACCTTTTTCTTCGGCGTATGTGAAAGTGCTGTTCACATACTCGAATAATCTTTTTGTCGCATTCTTACATAACTTAAGTTTATCTATCAGGTCTTTGATAAAAACCTTGACACTTTCTTTGGTGAATGAAGATATCTCTTCTTCGGCAGCTTCATTGTTGTCAAAATATCTTCTGGCATCAGTGATGTATTTTGCCACTGAATTTGCCGTCACCATTTTATCATGGTAAGAACGCCATTCATAATAAACATCCAAAAAGCTAATGCGTTTTATAGCATCTTTTTCAGAGTAATATTTAACAATAACATCTTCAATATCTTTCTGTGTGTTCTTCTTTATAAACCTCCTTCCTTTTTCATCATCCGGCAAATAAGTACACCATTTACCATCTTTTCCTTGCCAAACTGAATAAGTATGTTGTTTGAGGTATTTGACTCGTTTTGCCATATCAATCTGATTCTGGATATGTGTCAAGTCAATAATACCATTCTCTAGCGCATAATGCAATAATAGTTCTTTATCGTCCATTAAGTTCTCCTATAATCTAAATACGGCGGAGTGACCCGCCGCATGATTTTATCCAATCATAAATTGGATTAATCTGTTAACATCTTCCTGGTTATATGCAATAATCTCTAACTCTGGCACTTCCTCACCGCCGCTAAAGATATTTGCAAGTGCAACATACTTGGTCAGGTTGCTTTTTAAGTTCAGGCGAAGATCCTCGCCAACAAGTTCAACCTTACCAGTACATGAATCAATAACCTTAAAAAATTTATCTAAATCTGTAATGTGATTAATTTTCATTGTTTAATTCCTTTCTAATCATTTTTAATATTTCATTATAATTAGCAGTCCGGAGACCCATAACTTTAGTCGTTGGAGAAGGACTGCCCGGCCTTTATGTTGGCCTCCTTTCTTACACGTATACAAGTCCTGTATTCTTTGTCAGCAACTTACATTTAGCGGATGAAACTCGCCCAGTGTTACCTTCCGGTATGAAATAATAGCCGTTCGCTTCCCTGCTTTTAAGAACATATCTTTCGCCTTTATATGAATATGTGGCTCCAGGCATGATGCGATTCTTGGGATGAACGTTGTAAAACCTTGTGCTTTTTGTTGCCTTCAGGCGGCTGAGCATTGCTCTAGCTTCTTTCTGACCATAAAGTTTCACCTGTTCTTCAAACCACTGTGACAAAGCCTTGCCTTTCTGTTCTTCTCTCGGGCGACGATTCTTAGCTACCATTGTCATCTTAGGTTTTCCATTGCTTTTAATGCCTATCTGTATTTTGTAGATTCGCTCGCTTTGTTTTTTTATCCTTGCCCGGTCATGTCTTCTGTATTGCTTGATAGAATGAGCTTCCGGGTCTGATATGAATGGCTCTATACCTGTTGCTGCAGCTACTATGGAAACAGCATCGTTATCGTGGTCTTTTGGCAGACCAATAAGTTCTCTGGTTACCTTTGTTTCGTGTCCGAAGCATGTATGCACATGGTATTCGCCAAACATTTCTTCAAGTCCGGCTACAATAAATGGAATCGCCTGGTTCAGTACCGACAGAGCAGCGTATTTTTGTTTCTCACCAACCTTGTCAATATCAAGTTCTCCGATATGTACAAGATGATGACATTCGTCACAAAGTCCTATCCTGTTATCAGGACCATCACTCCCATGTTTATGTCTTGGGATGATATGATGGATGTCATAAATCGGCTTTTTGCAAAAGGCACATTTGCCATTCTGCAAAGCATAGACATATTCCTCTACGTTCTTATAACCCTTCATTCTGCCATTCTGAAAGTCAACACCTCGAACAGTGCCATCTTCCATGCGCATGAAAGCGAAGCGGTTAATTTCTATTGCCCAGTCAGTAATCGGATATATGGAAGCTATCTGCTTTACATGATTTAAATGTGTCTGTACAAGATGCTTTACTGTAGGGGTTACCCATACGGATACAGAACTGACAGTATCTTTCATGTTTCCATGACATTTACGGTTCATGAATCTTGATTCTGTGTTGATAATATCCTTCACCGCTGTTGGTTTTTCGCATCCTGGTATTGATCTACCTTCCGCAAGCTTTGAAGAAAGAGTACCATTCTTCTTTGCTCTGCGTTTTCTACGCAGACGTTCACCTCGACGCGACATCTGGCGGGTTTGTTTTCTTTTTGACATATGGTCAGAAACATCTTTGTTTGTAGTTTCGACCTTATCTGTATAAACGACTTCCTGTGTGTCTATACAAACAAGTGTGTTTCCGATGTTGGTGCGTCCAGGGTCGGTGCCTCCGACATAAGAATGTGTCACCGGGTTCTCAATCTGCTCGGATAAGCGGATGGTAAAAGGTTTTCTCCTAACAACTTCCGCCCCTCCTGATTTTAATAATCTGCGGACATGCCCAAACCTTGTTGTAGGGTCGAGAGGTGTTCCGTCTTTGTTTTGTACATGTACTTTATACATATACATCCTCCTTAAAAATGTTGTAAACCGACGGTTACCCGCCGTAGGTTTCCCGAGGCTTGGCACTATAGATCATTGTGCGGAACTGGAAGTCATCCCGCAGTGTGAATAGTGTCGTGCCTCTGCTCAAAAACGCATAGTCGAAATCTTGGGCCTGCTAGGCAAGCTCGTGACTTCAGTCATGGGTTATTGACTCTCTCTCGTCCCACTCCAAATCAGGATCGCCGTGATAATAGTTTGGCGAAAAATGTTCCTCACCACACCATCCACAATCAAAACATTCGTCGTACCAATACTCTCCACAAGCATCATTTATTTCAATTCTATGCACATCTGTGCTGTCACACCATGGACATCTATCAATGTCATTCATCATTAATTTCTCCCAGTTGAACCAAAACCACCAGTTCCACGACTTGTCGTGTTTAGTTTGTCTACTTCATTGAATTCAACCTCAAGGTATGGGATAATAACGAGCTGCGCAATTCGTTCATTTGGTGTAATAAATCTGGATGTGTCGCAATCATTATGCAATGCAACAATAACCTGACCCCTATAATCCTGATCCACGCATCCGACACAGTTGCTAGGTCTCAACCCTTCTTTAGTAGCAAGACCAGATCTTGCGAAAATTGCTCCGAAATAACCGTCAGGGATTTCCATGGCTAATCCGGTGCCGATTTTTACTGTGCAATGAGGTTTAATCTCAATAATATCATCAACATCAGCATAGAGATCATATCCGGCAGCTTCGTTGCTACCTCTTGTCGGAACTTTTGCATTGTCATCAATTTTTCTAAAGTTAATCTTCACCATGTTTACCCCTCACATGTTTTAATATTTTCTTCTTACAAAGTTTATCCATTATGTTGTTATAATTCTTCACAACTTTTTCATATACCAGATTATTATGCCGCATATCTGGATTTACAAATGGAATATAAAAATCTCCGTTATTACATATAACAGACACGCTCAACTCCATCATGTTCTCAATGTTTAAGAACAACTCAACATAAGGAATAGTTGGATCATCATCAAATTTATATAATGTTGTTCTATATTTCAATAAATTACCAACAAGCCTAAAACCATTTTGTAGTGCTATACCAATAGGTACATCTGGATTAAACTTGTATTTTTTCGGCTCTATTATTTTATTCGTTATATTTTTATTCGTTTTGTTTTTCATCGTATTTTTTCTTATCATCGCATGGTATGTTCTGACCCCACCAGTACGAGCGATCCCTGGCATCGCAATATACTTTAATGCGAGCCTTGTTTGAATCGTCTACTGATGAGTAAATGCAATCCATGCAATCAACTCCAGCTATTATCATTTTTTCACCTATAGCGAGGAAGAACGATCTTCCCCGCAAATTCCGTTATAATACCGTTACTTATCTTCTATGACATATATATTGCCATGAGTTTCAATTATATTATAGTCATTTAATATATTTTTATCATCTTCATCTGTGATTTCAACATAATAACCGTATTTGTCTTGTAGTTTATCTGGTATTAATATACCGACAATAAAAAGTCCGGCTACTGATAGGGATAATAATACTGCGGAAATAATTTTCATACGAATTGAACAATCTTCTATAAGGGTATTGGCAAACCAACATCCAAATGACACACCTAGTAATATAAGTAAAGCGATTAAACCAATTTTTAAACCATTATCAATTGAATAGATACTAATAATTCTCATATGCTAATCTCCTATAAGTTTCGAATACTGATTATCAGATGCTAAATTTACTCCAAGAATATTATCGTAATGAGCGGATTGTCCATCTATATATCTACCAAATTTAATTATTATATTATGTAATGGGCATAACTTATCTATATATTCTTTGATTTCAATCTCGTCATATCCAGTATAAATAACCACTACATCATCACAATATTGTCTTAATGTTTTGATAAATAAATATAGCTCATCAAAACTATCCATTGGTTCTAATCCCTGACATACAACTGCTTCTGAAATAGGATTATTAATATATCTATTGCATAGTTCTTCAATATCAATAGAAATGTCTGGCTCATTAATTAATTGATAATTTTGACAATAATTCTTCCCACATTTCATAGAACATTTTGGAAACATTAATGTCATTGATGGGACTTTGAAATTTACAAAGTCCTCATCAATAATATCTTTAATTGTTATAGTGGCCATTAATTATCTCCTCGGATACCTGATTAATTTGTTCCCACTTTCTCAATTTATATTCTTTAGTTCTTTCCGTAGACCAAGTTTTAATGGGAGTGTAAAATCCGACGATTCTCGTATATTCAGTGGCAACTGGCTTACCACACATAGGACATTTCTTACCATAAAAAGCGTGATTATTTTCGCAAGCCTGTATTTTTGTATTAAATGCAAAATATGTTACACCCTTTTCTGCTATATATTCAACCATTTTCCATGCTTTATCGAAATTATCAAATGGAGAATCAATATTAGCATGAAGGATAGATCCACCATTGCAATATCCATCAAATAACGCTTGAATTCTTACGCGCTCTTGCAACGTTGTTTTAATTCCTAACGGAATAAATTGATTCCCATATAATGGCAAATCATATATTTTACCCTTTGGATAAAAGAACTTGTCTTTTTGCATCAATTTAGCTGCTGCACTTTCGCCAGGAATTTGCTCCGTATTTATCTGATAATCACATTCATATTCCTTAATAAAATCATCAGCGACCTTTCTCATAGTTTGGAATATTTTTTGTCCAAAGTCGGATGCTTTATCTGTATAGAATGTATTACCAAAACTATCCTTTGTTGTATATCCAAACTTCTTCATGGTTTCATAAATACCAATAAATCCAATGGTATTATATAAATGTTCAAAATCAATCAATCCATATGTGAAGTTTGGAAGAATACCCTTATCAACATTGCGACTAATAATATGTCTAACGGCATCTAATGCACAGAGACACACATAAACTCTGTGACTTAGATTGTCAAGATACTCCTCTTCTGATTTTGAATCTAAAGCAATTCTTGCAAGGTTGACAGTATTGACTTTTACAGAACCAACTTTTAATGCTGTCCCTCCGATGGAATTAAAATATCCCAAATCTTCTATATTACTTTTTAGCCTACAACAATTACTTAAAGAATTAACACTACTATCAACAAACAAATTGCTATCAGACCATTTCATATTATGTTTAATTGCCCATCTAGAAAAGTCTTCATCTACAAATTTACCATCTTGTCTTAATAGAGAAATTGTGCTGACTGGGAACGTAAACATATTGGTGCTACGAATTTCAGACATAACTTCCATATACCATTTCTGAAATTCAATGATTTCTTCTTCGTAGTCAATCATAAATGATCCATCAGGGAACTCCGAACCACCAAATAACGCTTCAAAATATGGATGGTCAAATACGCTTGTGTTTGTAAAGGCACTCTGTGATCCATCTCTTACATAAGGCTGATTAACAGCATAAATAAATCTTTGGAAGTTTTGTCTAGCATAATACTTTTCATTGCCAGATGATTTGACTCCCAAATAATCATTATCAACATCTTTTTTCCAGAAATAGTACATATACGGAATTATGTTTGGAAGTCCAACTGCACCGCTTGTTCGATTACAAGCAAAACTAACAAATTCTTTTACAAAATCAACAAAAGTTGTCAAATGTCTAGCTGGTTCTGCATTCTGCCCATCAATAAAATATAATCCTTTTTCTGCTAAATCTTTAAGATCATATGCAAAACAATAGCTCCTAAATGTTGATGACGGAGCATCATGCATATATAAATCTCCGATCCATTCCATACGCAACCAGTCATTGGCAGTGCTGAACCCAAACTTCTTATTGATTTCATAATAAATCTTATTAAAAGCAAGAAGTTTTGAGTGTGGCTTTGGCATTTCACGCTCCAAAGTTACAATATCTTTATGTGCCACATTTGAGTTTCCATCAATACTTGAATCTGCTACAGTTTCTTCGTCAACAAAATTATCAATAAAATCCGTATAACTTAATTGCCCATCATCAAAGCCGTTGATTTTTGCAATCTCAGTACCAAATTCAGTTTGTAATTTATTGTATTGAGAAACAAAATTCTTAATCAATCTAATGTTAATATTCAATCTGCTCACTCCATTTCATTAATCCATTTAACTGCTGCCATAAAATCCATCATTGTTCCATCTACATCAAGCATTGGTAAAGAAGTAAAACCCTTTTCAACCATCAGGTCAATATCATCAACGATAGAATAATCAATGTTTTTTTGCCCCATTTTTTTTTCTAATATCACGCATTTAGGGCATCCAGTACTATACAGAGTTATATTTTTCATAAATACCTCCTTATAGCGGCAATCTTCCGTGAAACTTCACGAGATCATCTTCAATAGCCTGAGCCTTATCTTCATGTCGGATGCAATAACTCTGAGCAATCAAAGCAGCCTCCTGAAGATCCCTGGCAATATTGTTATAAATTCTCGCCAGCTTACGATGGTTCTTCATGTCCATCTTTGCGGCACAAACTTCAATGCCAGTATTTTCATCCCATTCATCTTTTTCGTCGCAATAAGCCTTACCTTCAATGGGATCAAAATCTCTAAGCCAAAATTCGTCATCGCCATAATAATTATCAGCAGCCTCAAAGATTACATCTTTGTATTTCTTCTTAATGCCAGCAGTTAAATCATTGAAAACAACCTTCTGCGGCATTTTACCTTTAACCAACTTTGCTTCCGGGATAACAATAAACTCTTTGTTCTTAATGGTTTTCTTCTTCATAATTTTTACTCCTTACTAAAATATGCGCCCAACGGCTTTACTTTGTTATAAAATTCAGCGATCTTAATAGGATTTGTTGTAACTGGTTTCAACTCAACAGTTCTATCGCATAACCCCATAACCCCCATTACGGAACTACCATCAACAATTACATTGCTAGAAATTACACTTACATCAAATGGTGCCATATCACAAATATTGCAGAGATCGTTGACTTTTTCTAAATCCAAATATAACAATATCATCATGTTACCTCTTTAATATTTTATTATTGAACAAGAAGATTATACTAGCAAAAAACAATAATATCAACCCGACAGATTTCACATAAGATTTTGAATTTAACTCAGCGTTTTTGGTATTAGTCAGCGTTATGTATGACCATCAACAATAAATAGTTGTACTACCTAACGTACAGTTACAAATTCCAGATCCACCATTGGACGGATTGTTCATGCAATTACTACATGGATTAGTCTTGACTACTCCATCTGCCGTTGAAATAACCCATCCATCACCAGAATATGCTTTCTTCTGACTGGTCTTGTTTCCACCGTAAGGAATCCTAACAACCGCTTCATCCTCTATTTCAGAAGACCAACCACAAGATAGACACGTTTCCTGATGCTTTGGTGGATTACTCGTTAATACAATATGTTGCAAATCGCCCCCGCATACTGGGCAAGTGTAAATAATTTCCATTTTTATATCCTCTTAATATTTTTATAACCATTTAACCTTAACCTTGTGCATCCTATTCTTTTTCTCACAGATTTCAATAGCTGTTTGAAGTTCGTTGTACCTAAATACGGTTTTACCCAACTCATTGTGCGTATAGCACCAGCCATTATCCATTCGCCATCCCCAAATATTCGTGTACCAGACTTCGGTTACATAACATTCTCTGATTTTATATGTACCAAATAATCCCTGATAGATAACAAAACACATTCTATTAAATCCACCACCTGGGGTGGGATCAAATGGCGAGTCGAAGGAATTGTTGATTTCCTTGAGTTCTGTACCGTCATAGTCAACGCTACTATTTTTAAACGCAGTAAAAATCATATGTTTATTCTCTCCCGATAAAAAACCGATTTCATTGGATTTTTTCAAAAACTTCAAATTTAAATTTTCCATTATCACACCAAACTTCAGCTACATAAAACCCAGTATTTATAAGCACTTCTAGCACCTTCTTTGTGTCGTTTGGTGGAATTGCGTATATTTCGCAAAGTTTATGTAATTTTTCCATACGATGAAACTCCCCTTTCATTGGACTTCTAGTTTTAATAAACTACCGTCTTCTGGATTAACATATGAATGAAATGTCACATCCAAATCGCAGCTTCTTGTTGTTGCAAATTTTGCAAGATGATGTCCCATCATATCACATGCATATACATTATCTTCTGAAACATCAATTGTTTTCAGTTCTGGTCTTGCTAAAGTAGTAATCACTCCATACGGAGTTCTGAATTTTACATAATATGGTTTATCATCGCTCATATCAAATGCAGTGAAATCAAAGTACCATGTACCGCAATACTCACATTTACATTTATATGGTTCAAGTGGTGCGCCACAATTTGGGCAGTTCGTCATATCTAATATCTCCCATATGTTTAATCAGTTATCATAATATCCATGATCTGCAAGACTGCTATCAATTCTCTCAAGAAGAATATCATACTCATCAGGAGATAATTTGTTTAAAGCATCATCCAGCAATTCATCAAAAATATTTTCATAATCATTTACCGTACTTACGAAGCTAGTATCAATCATCATATTCTCCTATCAATTACTTATTTCATAATAACTACTCTCTCATTGACATCCATCACAAATTCATTTATCCTTTTATAATTGGGTTTTTCTGGCAAATCCGTATTTTCCTTGTCATATTCGAGTCGTCTCTCAAGTTCGTCAACTAATTCAAAAAATTCAGGAGTTGGCTGCCGATTATCATCAAGATACTTGCCATTACGGATATCCATTAGTAAATCATGTTCTGCTTCTCTGTAAGTAACAATCTTGTGATTCTCCAGAATATCAAAACACATATAAAACAACCTTACTAAATGCATCATATGTTTTCCGAGTTTATTATGTTCTATAGCGTGAGAATTTCGTTTGCCAATTTTGGAATAATCTTTAACAATGTTATTCATTTCCGACCACATTGCTTTATAATCTCGCAGCGGATAATGATGTAAATTGATATCCATAAATATTTCAGAGTCATAATCTTCTTGCGGAGATTTATCAACATATAGATTGATTGCGTCTTCTGGATAATAGAAATATTTCTCAGGAAACGTATATTTTGCATTCTTAATGCTGTTTAGAATATGATTCTCTCGCTGTTCCTGATTTACAAGACGAACAGCCTTGTTATCGAGGCGTCGTAGCTGGCTATTGGCATACCCGCCGAATGCATTAACAGCTTTCTTAGATAAGAACATATCCGAGTTATCAATCAATTCCTGTCCAATGTCAGTAAGGTATATATAATGTTCTGGTTTTAATCCAAGAATTTCAATGGTATTTGGATTACAATTACTAAGAAGAGTTATCAGTTTATTAAAACTATAAATAACAGTATCTGTTTCTTCATTAACAAACTGATCAAAATTCTTATTTGTCAGCAATTCTTCTTTTGAGTTTAAGGCACATCCTCGAAGATCCAGATCCGAATTTTCCACATTTGTTCCATATGCCCAGGACCCGCCCAATCCAAGAAGAATGATTTTGTCTCCCAAATGTTCGTTGGTACGGAGGAACTCATATTGGTTTGATGTTATTATATTTTTAAAGTCCATATTTATCTTCTCCATTTTCTATTAAAACTTGTTATAATATCCACTCATCTAATTATAACGGAAGTATTTTCGGAATAAACAATGGACGTATTATCATTGAGAAAGTGTCTTGATCAATGTCATTCTGATAATAAATCCTATCAAATCTATGTCCTCGTGAATGTTCGTTTGCGTTCACGAAAATAATATTGATATTAATATGTGAATCAAGAAATTGGATTTTATTTTTGGTTACATTACACAGAGTTTTGCATTCATGCGCTTCACGTACCAATTCTTCAAATAGATCATCCTTCCACTTTTGATCTTTATAAAAAATTCCAATATTAGTTATAGTTATATGAGACAATGTGTTCATTAATCTGTAGCCCCTCCCTTAAAACTTAGTTTTCAATAATCCTATATGTATATGTCGGCGTATGATATTCTTTTGAATATTTTCCGCTACCAAAATAGAATTTGAAATATTCAATACTGCCGTATGTATTGCTAATAATTTTTTCTACTTCATATACTGCCGAGGCTTCAATATAGTTATTTGTCAATTCAACAGTCATATAAAACCTC
>Ga0256407_10013819_pt1 | contig 10746 bp, 7 predicted proteins | sample RumenRJG_04DNA_FD_193489 | JGI IMG/M metagenome (GOLD analysis project Ga0256407, IMG submission 193489) | Bovine rumen microbial communities from Lethbridge, Alberta, Canada - RJG_04 | ecosystem: Host-associated > Mammals > Digestive system > Stomach > Rumen | place: Canada: Alberta | collected... | reverse complement strand
TCCCATTCCGAACAGAGAAGTTAAGCCCGCCTGCGCCGATGGTACTGCAATGCAATGCGGGAGAGTAGGAGGCCGCCATCTTTACTTGAGAGCCCTGATTCAGCAATGAGTCAGGGCTTTTTTTGTGATTCGTAAAGGGAAAAGAATGCCCTTCCGTGGGAGACCGTTGAGGGTTAAAACGTATTAATATTGCAAGAAAAAGGTTGTAAGATAGTCGCTGTCTCGGAAAAAATGAGTATCTTTGCACGCAATAAAAATTTAAGGTACCAAAATTATGTCATCATTTATTGCAGATAAGATTGTGATGGACGGCCTCACTTTCGACGACGTCCTGTTGATTCCCGCTTATTCAGAAGTATTGCCCAAGACGGTGGAGCTGCAGACACGCTTCTCGCGTAACATCGTGTTGAACGTGCCGTTTGTTACGGCTGCCATGGACACAGTGACAGAGAGCCAGATGGCCATTGCCATTGCCCGTGAAGGCGGTATTGGCGTGATTCATAAGAATATGTCGATTGAGAATCAGGCCCGTGAGGTGGCCATCGTAAAACGTGCCGAGAACGGTATGATCTACGACCCTGTAACCATCCGTCGCGGTTCTACAGTGGCTCAGGCCCTGGATATCATGGCAGAGTATCATATCGGTGGTATCCCCGTGGTTGACGAAGAGAATCACTTAGTAGGTATCGTGACCAACCGTGACCTACGCTTCGAGCGTCGCCTGGACCGTCCCGTGGATGATGTGATGTCGAAGGACAACCTTGTCACTACGCATCAGCAGACCGACCTGGCCGCTGCCGCACAGATTCTGCAGGAGAACAAGATAGAGAAATTGCCCGTGGTGGATAAGGACAACCGTCTGGTAGGCCTGATCACCTATAAGGATATCACGAAGGCAAAAGATAAGCCTATGGCTTGCAAAGATGAGAAGGGTAGGCTGCGAGTGGCTGCCGGTGTAGGTGTCACTGTAGATACGCTCGACCGTATGCAGGCTTTGGTGAATGCCGGTGCCGATGCCATTGTCATTGATACAGCCCACGGCCATTCAAAGGGCGTGATTGACAAACTGAAGGAAGCCAAGAACGCCTTTAAGAATATAGATATCGTTGTAGGAAACATTGCTACTGGTGCTGCTGCTCGTATGCTCGTGGAGAACGGTGCCGATGCCGTGAAGGTAGGAATCGGTCCGGGCAGTATCTGCACCACGCGTGTGGTAGCCGGAGTGGGCGTGCCGCAGTTGAGTGCTGTCTATGATGTCTATTCTGCCCTGCAGGGAACGGGAGTACCCTTGATTGCCGATGGTGGCCTGCGCTATTCTGGCGATATCGTGAAGGCTCTGGCTGCCGGTGGCTCATGTGTGATGATAGGATCGTTGGTGGCAGGTACAGAGGAGAGTCCCGGTGAGACGATTATCTTCAACGGACGTAAGTTCAAGAGCTATCGTGGCATGGGATCGCTGGAGGCTATGGAGCATGGCTCCAAGGACCGCTACTTCCAGGCCGATACGAAGGACGTGAAGAAACTGGTGCCCGAGGGTATTGCCGGACGTGTGCCTTACAAAGGCACTGTGCAGGAGGTCATCTACCAGCTCACCGGTGGTTTGCGCTCGGGCATGGGCTATTGTGGTGCCGCCTCTATAGAGAAGCTGCATGATGCCAAGTTCACCCGCATCACTAATGCCGGTGTGATGGAGAGTCATCCGCACGACATCACAATTACCAGTGAGGCTCCGAACTACTCGCGCCCCAACGATTAAGATTCCCACAACAGATTAAACGGATTTTACGGATAATATATGAAACTGAAAATACTTTTTGCCGGATTGCTGGCCTGTGCCTCAGTGAGTGCGCAGACAGCGGATCCTGTAATTATGATAGTTAACGGAGTGCCTGTACCCCGTTCTGAATTTGAGTATTCTTTTAATAAGAACAACTCAGAAGGTGTCATCGATAAGAAAAGTGTGGAGGAGTATGTTGACCTCTTCATTAACTATAAACTGAAGGTGTGTGCCGCACTTGATGCCAAGTACGACACGTTGCAGTCGTTCAAGGACGAGTTTGTACAGTATCGTGACCAGCAGGTGCGTCCAACACTTGTTACTGATGCCGATATTGAGGCAGAAGCCCGTAAGATTTACGACCAGACCGTGGAGCAGATCGGTCCAGACGGACTGATAAAGACTGCTCATATCCTGTTCCGTGCCAATCAGCAGGCCAGTCAGGCAGAGTGGGATGTTGCCAAACAGCGTGCCGACTCCACCTATCAGGCCCTGAAGGCCGGTGCCGACTTTGCAGAGCTGGCAACGAAAGTGTCGCAAGACCCGGGGTCGGCACGTCAGGGTGGCGAACTGCCTTTCGTGCAGCATGGACAGTTGGTGAAGGAGTATGAGAATGCTGCCTTTGCCCTACAACCTGGCGAGATGTCGGGTATTGTGCAGTCGCCCTTCGGCTATCATATCATCCTGATGAAAGAGCGTAAGATGCTGGAGCCGTATGAGTTCCATCATGACGCTATCCTGAAGTTCATTGAACAGCGTAATATGCGTGACCAGATTGCTACGCAAAAGGTAGCTCAGATGGTGAAGGAAACCAACAAGAGCGAGGCTCAGATCATGGATGAGAGAGCCGCAGAGCTGTCGGCTCAGGACATGGAGATGAAGTATCTGATTCAAGAGTACCACGACGGACTGCTGCTCTATGAGATCAGCAATCAGCTGGTGTGGGACAAAGCGTCGAAAGACGAGGCAGGACTGGCTCAGTACTTCAAGAGTCATAAGAAGAACTACGCATGGGACCAGCCCCGTTATAAGGGAATGGCCTATCATGTGAAGGAACAGGGCGACGTGAAGGCCGTGAAGGACTGTGTGAAGAAACTGGCCTTTGACAAATGGGCAGAGGCCTTGCGCACTACCTTCAATGCCGACTCCGTCATTCGTATCCGTGTAGAGAAAGGTATTTTCAAGAAGGGCGACAATGCGCTGATTGACAGCATGGTCTTCAAGAAAGACACCACGGTGACCCATCTGAAAGACTATCCCATCAACGCCGTCTATGGAAAGATTTTGAAGAAGGGACCGGAGGACTATACCGACGTACGTGGTCTCGTGGTGGCCGACTATCAGGAGGCACTGGAAAAGGAATGGGTGGCCGAACTGCGTAAGAGATATACCTTTGAAGTCAAGAAGGATGTATTGAAAACTGTCAATAAGCATGAATAAAAGAATTCTAGTTATACTAGTTGTACTAGTGTCACTAGTTCCGTTAGTGAACGCGCAGAAGGATCGTGCCGGCTCTGTTGTCGATGAGGTTATTTGGGTCGTTGGCGATGAAGCCATCCTGAAGAGCGAGGTGGAGGTGACCCGTATTCAGGCCGCCATGGAGGGTATACGCTGGAAGGGTGACCCCGACTGTGCCATCCCCGAACAGTTGGCTGTACAGAAACTGTTCCTTCATCAGGCTGCCATCGACAGTATTGAGGTGACGGAAAACGAGGTGGCTCAGGCAACAGAACAGCGTATTGACTATATGATTCAGCAGATTGGCTCGCGTGAAAAGTTGGAAGAGTATAAGAAGCAGAACCTGAGCCAGATACGCCAGTCGATGCATGATGACCTGCGCAACCAGATGATGATACAGCGCATGAAGGAGAAGCTGGTGAAGGATATCAAGGTGACACCTGCCGAGGTGCGCCGCTATTTCCGTGACCTGCCCATAGACAGCGTGCCTTTTGTCCCCACGGAGGTGGAGGTGCAGATCATAGCACAGACACCGCGTATCTCCATAGAGGAGATCAACCGCGTGAAGGATGAACTGCGTGAATATACCGAGCGTGTGAACAGCGGAGAAACCTCGTTCCAGACCTTGGCACGCCTGTATTCCGAAGATCCAGGCTCGCGTCGTTCCGGAGGTGAGTTGGACTACACCGGACGTGGTATGTTAGACCCTGCCTTTGCTGCCGTGGCTTTCAACCTCACTGATCCTAAGAAGATATCAAAGATCGTGGAGTCGGAGTTCGGATTCCATATCATACAGTTGGTGGACAAACGCGGCGACAAGATTAAGGTGCGTCATATCCTGCGTAAGCCGGTGGTGTCGGATTCCGCTATCAACAAGTCGATTGCCTATCTCGACACAATAGCCGACAATATACGCAACGGGGTGACACCTGCAGAACTGGCTCCTTTCTATACGGGTAACTTCAATTTCGAAGATGCTGCAACTCTGCTCTCCGATGATAAGGACACACGCAACAACCGTGGTCTGATGTCGAACCGTTCGGAAAACGGACAGACATCGCGCTTCCAGCTGCAAGACCTGCCGTCGGAGGTGGCTCGTGTCGTTGACAAGATGGAGGTAGGCCAGATTTCAGATCCTTTCACAATGGTGAATAACCAGGGAAAGACTGTCTGCGTTATTGCCAAGCTGAAAAGCAGGACAGAGGGACATAAGGCAACTATTACGGAAGATTTTCAGGTGATGAAGAATATCGTGTTGGAGAAACGCCGCGAAAAGATGTTGCACGACTGGGTGGTGAAGAAAATCCAGAATACCTACGTATATGTCAATGATAATTACCGCAATTGCCAGTTTGAATATGAAGGCTGGGTGAGATAGTTCATAGTTCATAGTTAAGAGTTTATAGTTGAGAGTTAAGAGTTGAGGTTTATGGGAAAGACTCTTTCTGTGTTGGTATTGTCGTTGGTGGTCTTGTGTGCATTCACTCAGGCTGGCACCGGGAATACAAAAACCTCGAATCAGAAGAGTCGGGTGTACCTGGTACATGCCGACGAACTCTTTTATGACCGTTGGCGAAACAACGATGCACAGGTGTTGCGCGGTAATGTGGAGTTTGAGCACGACGGTGCTCACCTTTATTGCGACAGTGCCAACTATTTCGAGCAGACCAACTCGTTTGAGGCTTGGGGGAATGTGCGTATGGTGCAGGGAGATACCCTTTCGCTGACCAGCGACTTCGGCTATTATGACGGTAACAGGAAACTGCTTCAGGCCAAGGTCTTTGACAGCGGCAAGGAGGTGGTGCTACGTAATCGTGAGACCACATTGACTACCGATACGCTCTTTTTTGACCGTATCGACAATATGGGCTATTATGATGATGGTGGTAAGATAGTGGACAAGACTGCCACGCTGACTTCATGGCACGGCGAATATCATACCGACACTAAGGATGCCTTCTTCACGGATAGGGTGAAACTGGTTGATGGCAGTTCGGTGCTGACAACAGACACACTGGTGTATAACACCAATACCAAGCTGGCCAATATCGTAGGTCCGTCGGATATTCATTCCGGTTCCAGTCATATCTACTCGGAGCTGGGCTTCTATAATACCGATAAGAAACAGGCAGAGCTGTTACAACGCTCGAAGGTGATGAACGAAGGAAGTACCATCGTGGCCGACAGTATCTGGTACGATGGCATCACGGGTGTGAGTGAGGCTTTCCGACAGGTAGTATATGATGATGAGAAAAATAAGAACGGGATGCGCTGTAACTACGGCTATTACGATGACCTGAACGGCTATGCACTCTCTACTGACAGTGCTGTGGCGTTGGAATTCTCGGAGAAAGACACCCTTTACCTTCATGCCGACACGTTCAAGGTCTTTACGTATAATATCAATACAGACTCAGTCTATCGTGTGATGCATGCTTATAATAAAGTACGCGCGTACCGATTTGATATACAGGCCGTGTGCGACTCGTTGGTGTATAACTCGAAAGACTCGTGTATGACGATGTATACCGATCCCATCCTGTGGAATGTCAACCAGCAACTGCTGGGAGAAATGGTGCAGGTCTTCATGAAAGACTCTGTGGTAGACCATGCCCACGTCATTAATCAGGCTTTCTCTATAGAGAAGCTTCCAGAGGAGGGACTCTTTAATCAGGTGTCTTCGAACGACATGTATGCTTTCTTCAAGAATGGCGAGATGCATGAAGGACAGGCCGTTGACCACGTCTTAGTGGCCTATTACCCGGTCAATGAGTCGGACAGCACCTACGAAGGACTGGTGAGAATGGAAACCAGCAAGATGCGTCTGCTCATGGAGCATAAGAAACTGGTCAGTATCTGGACACCCAAGGCCGACGGCATGATGTATCCGATGACCCAGATTCCACCCGACAAGAAATTCCTGGAAGGCTTTTATTGGTTCGATTATGTCAGACCGCTGTCGAAAGACGATATCTTTGACTGGCGACCCAAGAAGCCGGGAACAGAGATAAAGACTTCGAAACGCTCACGTGGAGTAGCCCGACAAATCAATACGAAAAAAGATGAGTGATGTCATACAATTACTCCCCGACTCGGTAGCCAATCAGATTGCGGCTGGTGAGGTGATTCAGCGACCGGCTTCTGTTATCAAGGAGTTGGTGGAGAATGCTGTTGATGCCGGTGCCAAGAACATCCGTGTGCTGGTGGTCGATGCCGGGCGCACGTCCATCCAGGTCATAGACGATGGATGCGGTATGTCGGAGACCGATGCCCGTCTGGCATTCGAGCGTCATGCCACCTCGAAGATCCGTCAGGCCGATGACCTCTTTGCGCTCCATACCATGGGCTTTCGCGGAGAGGCACTGCCGTCAATCGCTGCCGTTGCCTTTGTGGAGTTGTCAACACGAACCAGTAGTGAGGATATAGGTACGCACCTCACCCTACAGGGATCGCGTGTGGTCGGGCAGGAGCCGACAGCCTGTCCGGTGGGATGTAACTTCAAGGTCGAGAACCTATTCTTCAATGTTCCGGCTCGTAGGAAGTTCCTGAAGACCAATGCTACCGAACTGAATAACATTATGACGGCTTTTGAGCGTATCGTGCTCGTCTATCCGGATATAAATTTCATGCTCTATAGCAACGGACAGGAACTGATGAATCTCAAAGCCGGTTCACTGCGTCAGCGTATTGCAGATGTGTTTGGTAAGAAGATCAGTCAGGAACTGTTGCCCGTGGAGGTGGATACGGCCATCTGTCGTATTACAGGATTTGTTGGGAAGCCGGAATCGGCCCGTAAGAAGGGCGTTCACGACTGCTTCTTTGTCAACGGTCGTTACATGAGGCACCCCTATTTCCATAAGGCAATCGTTAATGCCTTCGAACGCTTGGTCCCAGAAGGAATGCAGGTACCATATTTCATCTACTTTGATGTGGCTCCGGCAGATATCGATGTCAACATACATCCTACCAAGACGGAAATCAAGTTTGAGAACGAACAGAGCATCTGGCAGATTCTTCTGGCGGCGGTCAAGGATGCCATCGGGAAGTTCTGTGAGGTGCCCTCGATAGATTTTGATACGGAAGGACGTCCAGAGATTCCTGTCTTTGATCCTCAGCACGATGCCATAGAGTTGCCGCGTGTTAAATATAATCCTGAGTATAATCCGTTTGCCGGAGATAGTCATTCCTCCAAGCCGAGGGTGACGCCAGACTGGCAACAGCTCTATGAGGCTGCCACTACCGTTCCTTCCTATTCTGAAGAAAATATCTTCGATCCTGCACCTGTGTCAGAGACTTCAACGATTATTTCCGAGAAGTCGCCTGTACATTATCAATATAAGGGACGCTATATCATGACTGCCGTAAAGTCAGGACTTATGATTATTGATCAGCAGCGCGCTGACATCCGCATTCGCTACGAACGCTATATGGAACTGTTTAAACAAAAAACGGCCAATACCCAGCGAATCCTCTTTCCTGTCGTGTTGGAGTTCCCCTTGTCCGACAGCGTGATGGTCGACAAGTTCATGCCTGATTTGCAGAGAATGGGATTTGATGTCAGCTCATTAGGAGGCGGCAGTTATGTGGTCAATGGCATTCCTGCCGGATTGGAGGGTATTGACCCCGAACGTCTCATTCGTCAGGTGGTTGATGATGCAATAGAGAAAAGAGGTAGCGACGCGGAATCTATACATGCAGCCTTGGCATTGAGCCTTGCACGTCATGCAGCCATTCCGTTAGGACAAGTTCTGTCAAACGAAGAGATGGAACAGGTGGTAAATGGGCTTTTTTTATGCTCAAACGTCAATTATACCCCTGACGGAAAGGCCATCCTTGGCATACTCCCTCATAGCGATATTGAGCATTTGTTAGGATAATTTATACCTCAAACGAGCAGAAAATGAACAAAAACGGTATCATTTAACATTATTTTAGAGAAAAATCAAAAAATGTTGTAGGTTTTTGTTGGTGCATTAGAAAAAAATACCTACTTTTGCAGCAAATTTGAAATTGAATATTTGTATATATTAATGAAAAATTGTATGAAAAAGTTTTTGATGGTGCTGGCTTTTGCTGGCGTGTCTGTGGCAGGAATGGCACAGAGTGAGACTCCTGAACTGAAGTACAGCGTTGCTACCAACTCCTTCTGGAGCAATTGGTTTATTTCAGCTGATGTTGCTTATGAGGCTTTCTATTCTTATCAAGAGAATGGTAAGGGTTTTGCTAAGAGCCCTCTGAAGGACTTCCGTCGTAACCTGGGTGCTTCAATAGCTATTGGCAAGTGGTTTACTCCTGGTCTCGGTCTCCGTACGAAGGTGACTGGTATTTGGGGCCGTGCCGTAGTAAGTGAGGATGCTGAGACAAATGCCATTAAGTTCTGGAATGCACAGGAGCAGGTATTGTTCAATCTGAGCAATCTGTTCTGTGGTTACAGCGAGACTCGCGTTTGGAACCTGATTCCTTATGCTGGTGTTGGTATTCTGCGCAACTGCTCTGAGAATGCGTATGCTCACGCTGCTAGCATTGGTCTGTTGAATACTTGGAAGCTGTCTAAGAAGGTGGCCCTGAACCTTGACCTCGGTTTCAATATCCTTGACGATGAGATTAGTGGTGCCGGTTTCCACAATAGTGAGAAAACTCTTAACAATGGCGACTATGCTCACAATATTGCTTCTACTGACCGCTATTTCGCTGCTGAGGTTGGTTTGACCTTCAACCTGGGTAAGGGTACTTGGAATAAGGTTCCCGATGTTGACGCTATCAACGCTCTGCACCAGAGCCAGCTCGACGCTCTCAACGCACAGCTTGCTGATGCCAATGCAGAGGCAGAGCGTCTGAACAACCTGCTGAAGAACCACAAGTGTCCCGAGGGCAAGACTATCACCGTGAAGGAAGTTACTACTGCTCCTGTTTCAGTATTCTTCAATATCGGCAAGTCTAAGATTGCTTCTCGCAAGGATCTGCAGAACGTGAAGGCTCTCACTGAGGCTGCTGCTGACAAGAATTTCGTTGTTACTGGTTATGCTGACAGCAAGACTGGAAGTGCTTCGTTCAACCAGAGCCTGAGTCAGAAGCGTGCAGAGGCTGTTGCTGACGAGCTCGTGAAGATGGGTGTTAGCCGCGATAAGATTGAGATTGTTGCTAAGGGTGGTGTAAATGATCTTACTCCTATCTCTTACAACCGTCGTGCTACTGTTGAAATTAAATAAAAAAATATTGTAAACAAGTATGAAAAATCTTTTAACAAAAAGTCTCGCCCTCGTATTTGGACTGGGCGTGGCAGCAACCTTTACCGCTTGTCACAATGGTGAGGATGCACAACCAACGGTCGTGACTAATGTTTCTGTTCAGGAAACTGATGAGAACGGTAATGTGGTTGGACGTACATTGGTAATTACAGCTAATAAGACTGCTACTTTCACTTTGGGTAGTGAAACAAAGAGTGGTATTAACGTAACATTTACCAACGCTCCTGTAAAGGGTACCGTTTCTGCAACAGCAGGTTCTACAACAAAGAAGGTTAAATTCAACTTCGGTGATGCTAAGGACTTGGCTTATGACGTTATTTTCGAGTCTGAGGGTACTGCAGTAACACAGGCAGCTGCTCAGGCTGGAACTACGACTGTAAGTAACCAAGGTGCTAATGCTGAAGAGACTGGTGTGACAGCTGAGATGGACTTCAGCGGTGGTGTAGCCAATGCTGATGCTACTGTTACTGGTGACTATTCTGTTACCGTTGTTACTCCTACTGAGACTGAGACCTCTGCAGAGGAACTCATAAACAACACGGCTATCCAGGAGCCTGTGCTGTCACTGAATTGTCAGCCCGATAAAGCTAACTTTGGTAATAATCCTGTTAAGGTGAAGGTAAATGTGCCTAACAGTGCTAACTATGAGCTGGCTTGCGCAAACAGCGAGACCGACGAAGCTCCTGCTTCATTCGTTCAGGAAGGTGATAACATGACTATTGAGCTCAAGCACTTCTCTGTATGGGATATCATTTTGAAGGCTACTGTTGTAAAGGTAGATCCAAAGATTATCACTAAAACGTTTACTGGTAGCTCTAAGGATGGCTCTTTGGCTTATACCATGGATTATGGTTTTGACTCCGATAATTCTGATCCCATTGTTGCAAAGTACCTGAAGAAGGTGTTCGGTATGAATAAGAGAGAGATCAGAAAGCGCGTTACGTTCAGTAAGGTTGACGGTACTGCTACTTTGAATGTTACTCAGCATGCTAAGGTTTATACCATTCAGTCTCGCAACAAGACCTTCACAGCTACTGTTTACGGTAAGGCTGATTTGAACCTCTCTATTGAGACCAACACTCCAGAGGAAGTGAAGACTCACGACGGTGGTTCTGTTAGGAAGTAATTGTTAAATACATTTATGATAATGGGGATGTGTCAGAAATGGCACATCCTTATTTTCTTTTTGAAATCTTTTGTGTTGTCAGAATTTATTTTTACCTTTGCAGCAAACTTGTGGAAATATGTTTCGTAGACTAACGA
>Ga0256407_10013817_pt1 | contig 10747 bp, 3 predicted proteins | sample RumenRJG_04DNA_FD_193489 | JGI IMG/M metagenome (GOLD analysis project Ga0256407, IMG submission 193489) | Bovine rumen microbial communities from Lethbridge, Alberta, Canada - RJG_04 | ecosystem: Host-associated > Mammals > Digestive system > Stomach > Rumen | place: Canada: Alberta | collected... | reverse complement strand
AATTATATCTTTTTCATTTATTTTAATATGTTCCAATAAAATCCTAGTATTTAATTGATTTTCCCAAATTTTTCCTAAACAAGGTCTAAGATTATTATATGAATAATTATTAATATTATTATCATTAATATCTGCTTGTACATTATTAGTACAAAAAAAGAATAAATTATATTTTTGAATTAACCTTTTAAAAATTTGACAATAAATTTTAATAAATTTAGCTCGTTCTTTAAAATTAATAATATTATTTTCATTTATAAATTGCAAATCACAAATTCCAGTCATTGAATCAATAATAATAACTTTAATATTATTTTTCAAAATAAATTCTTCTACTTCAACATTAAAAAATTTTTCAAAATCTTTTGGTTCAAAATGTTTATTAAATAATCTTTTTAAAGAATTATCAATTTCTTTTTGAGAAATTTTTTTATTATAAGAATTAATAAATTGATATAATCTTTGAGTTGGTAATTTATGAACAGTACTAATATATAAACAACCTTTTTCTAAAAAATTAATTGATTTTGGTAATATTGTATTTATTATTATATGAATACATAATTGAGTTTTTCCACTTCCTGCTTCTCCTGTGAATTCAGTTAAATTTAAATTTTCTAATGAATATGTTTCATTTAATTTTATTTTTTCTACATCTTTATATACTTTTAATATTGTAGATAATTTAAAATCAATTTGAGGATATTCAATTGAATTTTCTTCTTTCATAAATATTATATTACTTTTTAAATTTAAATTTATTGAAGAGTTTTTTGTATTTAAATATATTATATTAATTTTTTATTATAGATTTAAGATTATTTATTTAAATTATATTTTTTATTTTTATTTGGTTAATTTATATAAAAAAATTATTTAAATTTTAATTAGAATAAATTTCAAAATTATCTTCAATAAATCTTTCATCAGATAAAATAACACTTCTATAATAATTTAAACTTTCACCAATTGAATAGATTTGACAAATTGCATTTAAATTATTATTTCTAACATTTTCAATAAGAAAATTAAGATCTTTAAAAATCATCATAATAAATCTAAAAATTTTAACTAAATTAGAATTTGAATCTAAAGAATTTTCAAGAAAACTTTCTCCATATTCAATATTAGAAAAATTAATATTATTGATATTAATATTTCCACCCATAATAGAAGAATTAATATTTGAATCAGTAATATATTGAAAATAATTAAATAAATTAGTTTTTGTTCTAATTAAATTTTCAAATAAATTTTTAGCATCAATTAATTCATTTAAAGCATTTTCTTTTTTAAAATCTTTAAAATAAAAAATACCATTATTAATTTTTTGTGCAGTTTGAGCAGTAATATTTCTTAATAAAACAGTATTACTAATACTAATTTCTTTATTAGATGATATTACAGGAATACTTAAAGAATAAAATTCAGTTCTATTTCTTAATAAATTTTTATTTTTAATTGCTAAATATTCACATGAAACTTCTAATAAAGGAAGACTTAAAGAAATATTTGTATTATTTAAAAATATTTTTGCATTCATATTAAATAATTTTCTTTCTTTTTTTAATAAACTTCCCATACATATTTCAAAGTTATTATGACTTTTTTCAGTTAAAGGATAATTTAATCCTTCTAAATAAATTGATGGATCTTTATTTCCTTTTATTAATAATTTAATATTTAATAATGAATATTGTTGTATTGTTGCAAAAAATAAATTTAAACTTATCATTAATTCATTTGCATCTTTTGGTGAATAAAAATATCCCATACATAATAAACTAATATCATATAAATAAGAAACAAATTTTAAATTTTTTTCATTTTTTACTTTCCCTTTATCATCTAATACAATTGTATTGATTGAAAAAAATTTTAATAAATTAATTTTAGTTTCTTTTAATTTATTAACAATAGATTTTATTTCTTCTTCTCTTTTATTAATTTCATTATTTTCATCATCAATTTCATCAATATCATTAATAATTAAAATACTAAAAATATTACAATTAACATTTAAAGACATATCAATACCAAATAGAATTAATTTAGCAATTTGAATATAATCTAATTTTTCAGTTTCTTGAAAGAAATTAGTATAATTATTAATACTTCCATTTATTAAATTAAAAATATCTTCTTTATTTAACCATCTTCCAACTTTAAAAATATTACTATAAATTTTATCATTATCATCCATTTTTTCATAATAGCATTTTAATATTTGAATAATAGTAGAAATATTCAAAGCAATTGTATTAAAAATTAATAAAGTATCTTTTGAATAATTAAAATCATTATCACAATTAATTTCAATTGTAATAGGAACTTCTATTATTTTTTCTATATTTGATATAATATGACTTATTCCTCCTTCTATTTTTATTTCTAAATTAAAATCTAAATTTTTTATATTTCCAAATTTTGAATTTTCTTTTGGTAAAGGAGGTTGATTTTCTTTATCATCATCTTCAGGATTATTTTCTTCATTTAATTCATCAAAAGATAATCTTCTAAAAGAAATATTATTATTTATATTATTATTAGAAGTGTTTTGATTAATAATATTTAAATTAAAAATATTTATTAAATTTCTATTTAAACCATTATTATTATTATTATTATTTATTTCTTTTTGATTTGAAAGAAAATTTAAATGTTGTCTTAAATTATTAAAACTAATATCAGGAGAAGAAGAATTATCATTTAAATTATTATTTTTTTTATTAAATAAATAATCAGTTGAAGAAGAAATATATTTTGATTTATTTCCTGAATAAGGAGTATTAATATGATTAATAGGTGATAATGCTATTCTATTAAAAGATAAATTTTTTTCATTTGAATTTAAATTATTTTCTAATTTATTATTTGAATAATTTAAATTATGACTTATATTATCATTTTTAATAATTTCAATCATTGATTCATGAGGAACAGTAAAAGCTAAACCACACATTTTATTATAATTTTCTACTTTATTTATATTTGTATCCATTGATATTATTGTTTTATCACAAGTTGAATTTGAAGATTGATTATTTTGTTTTTGTTTATTTTCATTTTTTTTATTTTCATTTTCATTTGTATATGTATTTAGTAAATTTAATGGATTGTTTAAATTATATATTCCTATTGAAAATTGAGTTTTACATTCATTACATATTTTTGTTGATTGATTATTGTTATTTAAATTATTATTATTTTGATAAAATTGAAGTAAACAATTTGGATGATAAAATATTTCACAATTACAATAATTTATTATTTCTCCTTGATTTATTTTTTCATTGCAAAAATTACAAAAAATATCTTCTTCTTCTTCAGATTCACTTTCAATTTTTTCTATATGAGTTAATCTTTTTAAAGGTTCTGTTTTATTTTGAATTATAATTTTTTGAAGTGATTTATTTTCAAATATTGAAGAAGAATTTAATTTAATGTTTTCTTTTGAATCTTTTTCAACTGGGTCATAATATATTTCATTAATATCACATAGATTTTTTTTATTTGAGGAATTTACTAAATTACTAATTGATTCCATAATTTAAATTTAAATTATTAATTATTTTTTCAGTTCATATTAAATAAGAAATATAATTAATTAAATATAAATTTATAATATAGAATAAAACAAATAATTCATAATTTATATTTCTTTAATAAATATTAAAAAAGAATAACATTTTTTAATACAAATTCATTACCAAATATTAAATCAAAATAAATATTTTTATTTTATATATTTAAAAAAGAACCAATACTAATGAGAAATAAATTATAAATAAATTATTTATTTATGAAAAGAAATTATTATTCATTACAAAAATATTTTAATATTAATTATTACTTTTACAAACTTTTACAACTTTCGAAACTCTCAATAATTTTTTATATATTTTATTAATTCGAAAAACAAATAAAAACATAATAATTAAAAGAAAAGTAATTTCAAAAACAAATTCAACAATAGCATTTGCAGTAAACATTAAAGTAATATTATCCATATAATAATTAATTGTAGGACTAAAAATTAAATTATTAATCCCAGTTCTAAATATTCTAATAAGTAAATTATTATAATAACAAGAATCAAAATAATAAGTATTTTCAGTAAAAAAATATTCTCTATTATCTTCATTTAATTCAATTAAAGATAATAAACCTCGATAAATATAACCAAAAGATTTTTGCATAACAAAATCAATATTACCATAATCTAAAAATTTCATTTTTGAACAAAGTTTAATTATTTTTTCATGAAAATGCTCATTTGGATTCTCATAATCCATTCTTGCAATTCTTGAATCTTGAACTGAATTATAAAAAGTATTACAAGTTAATCCCAATTTTTTATTGAATTTATTTAATATATTTTCAATTTTACTTTCTTCTCTTTTAACTTTGTAAATTTCTTTTTCATAATATAAATTTAATTCATATAAATTTTTTCCTGTTGAATTTAATATATGATTTACTGTATTTGTAGTAAATAAAATACCTTGATAAAAAGAAAAATATTGATAATTTAATGATTCTATTTGAGAAGAATCATTTATTATTTGAAATAAGACTTTTGTTTCATATAATAAATCTAACCATATAAGTAAAAAAAATGAAAATATTATTATTGATATTATAAAAGTAATTTGATATATTCTTTTATAAAATACAAAAATATATGTATTTTGTATTGATTTGAATATTTGTTCTTCATCTTTTTTATTTTTTAATATATTTGGTGGTTCTGATAATTCTATAGAATTTTTTTTTTTTTCATTTTTTCTTTCTTCTTTTAAATTCTTTTTAAATTTAGAATATATATTATTTAATTCATCTAATATAATTTTTGGATGAATTGTATATACTTGAAGTAATAATTTTAATTTACGAATTTTTAATCTAAAAGATTCTCTAAATTCTTTAAAAGCAACTCTTTTTTTTAAAAAAAAATATATTTCAAGCATTACAGCTTCAAAATTATATAAATAAAATATAATAACAATAACTTCAACAAATTCAATAATTAAATTAATTAAAAGATATATAATTATCATTTTTTTAAATATATTTATCTGTGAAAGAATTTTATTATGAAAATAATCATTCATAGAATCAAAAGTATAACAAAAATTTTCATAATTAATTATAATATTATATAAATTAATTCTCCAATCTCTATATTCAACATTAAAATAATGTAATAATCTATTTTCATCCAAATCAATAATAAAAAAAGGTTCAAAAGTATAATTATAATAACTAGAAGCAACAATTGTAAAAGCATTAATAGTTTTTTTAAATGCATCTGAAAAAGTAGTATTCATATTAATAATTGATAAAAATCCATTTTTATTTATATTAGAAATATCTAAATAAGTAACAATTTGTTCAAAAAGTGAATTAATAGTTCTATCATTTAATTGATAAATTTCTTTCCAAAATTGATTTGAAAAATCAGTTTCTTCTCTTATTTTTAATTCATTTGATATAGTTAAATATTTTTTTATATCAAAATCAGTTTCTAATTTAATTTTATAATTTTTATTAAATAAATCAATATAATTTTTACATTGTAAATTATTTTTTAATATCAAACAAGTATTAGCTCTAAATGCAGAAGTCATATAATAATAAGTTCTACTTACTAATCTAAAAGAAGTAAAAACATTAGAATTCCTAATAAGAGATTTTTTTTGTTTTTGTTTTGTAATTAATTCAATAATAGTTAAAACAAATAAAACAAAAATAAAAATAATCATTAATCTCTGAAATAAAAAAAATCTATCATTAACTTCTTTTTGTTGTTTTACATTTCTTCTTCCTTTCAGATTAAAATTATTATTTCCTCCAACTGAAGTAATACTTGCTAAACTTCCTTGAACTGAGGATTCATCATATGCTCTCATATTAGCAAAAATTTTTTCATCAGTTGTCTCTAATCTACTTTCAGTAAATGTTTGTTTTAGATCATTTTCATCATCTGAGTCATGACCATATGAATAAATATTATATTTTATATTATTTAGATTTATTATTGAATATAGTAATTTTATTTCATTATCTTGTACTCCATTTTTTTTTAAAAAATAATTGAAATTTATAATTTTTTTATCTTCTTCTGATTCAAAATCTGTAAATGCTCCTCCATAATAAAATTCTTCATTATTTTTTATATATGTTATAAAATTATTATTTGTTAAATAATAATATCCATCTAATATTATCATATCAAAATGTTTATTTTGAAAAAGAATATTAAAATTTAAATGAAGAATACCATATAATCTATTTTTATTTCTTGTTGTTTTTATTATAAATGTTGAATTAATTGCTTTTGTTATTGAATCTTTTGATGGATTTGGTGGATTTAATATTAAAGATTGAAAAGTTTTTTTTTGATATTCATATAATTCTTTTGGAAAAATATCATAAAAATTTTTTCCTATATAACGATAAAATTCTTGTCCACTTCTTAAAAATTCTATTTTTCCAGTCATCACATTAAATTTAAATGTTATTTGTTTATTTATATCAAATAAATTTAATGTATCTTCCATCTCTTGATAACGTTCTCTTATTTGAATTAAATTTGATTTTGTTAATGTTTCATTAAATATTTCTTCATATAATATTGAACATATTGTTAATGGGAAAATTACTTCTTTTATTTCTTTATTATTAAAAAGATATTTTTTAAATTTTTTATTTTTTAATCTTGATGATTCATCTACTATATCTAATATTTTTTCTATATTTATTTTTTGATTTTCATTTTGGAAAATATAATCTAAATTATTTAATAAATTAAATGATACTTTTAAGAAATCATTTACTGAATGTAATTCTGACATTAACATTCTTACTTTTTCCATTTCATTTTCATTAATTTTTGCAATTGTTTTATATATTGTTAATAAAGTTAAATATTGATGAATATAATTTTTTTCAAAAATTTTGTTTTTTATTGTTGTTAATATTAAAATTAATATTTTTTTATTCTTTGTTATTGGAAGAAAACCATAAGTAGTATAATTTTCCATAATAAAAGTTAGAGTTTGAAAATATGAAAAATCAGGAATATAATCAGATAATTGTTTATTATATTTAATATTAAAATTATCTGAAATAATTTTTAACTTATAACATAATAAACATTGTTGGCATTCCAAAAAATGATAACAATAATTAGATGTAAATATTAATTTATAAAGAATTTTTTTTGAATAATTCATATGGAAAAAATAATAAATATTTAAATCTCCATTTATAGTTAATTTTAAAATAGGAAAAATATGATAAATTTGATATGATAAAATGATTATTCCTAATATTGCTATTGTTTCTATTAAAAATACTCTTTTTGTTAAATAATCATCTTGTTTATAAATTATGAAAATTGTAGTTAATACAAAAATAATAAAATGACATGTAGTTCTAAAAATATTAAATTGTAAATTTTGATAAAAATAAATAGGTTTAAATATTATTAGATAAAATAATAATAGTGTTATATAACTTAGAATAGAATATGAAAAAGCTAAAACTAAATTTTTTATTTTTTGATTTTTTAAAGCAAAAGGTATTAAAAATTTAATTAAAGTATAACTTTGATCAAATATTTTTGAAAAATTATCATATGGAATACTAATAAAATCAGGACAAAAATAATCACAATGATAAAATTCAAAATGATTAATTGATATTATAAGAAAAATCAATAAAAATATAAAAGCAGCAAATAATAAACTTCCTTTTAATCTTGAAAAATATGCAAAATAAAAAAAAGTCAAAAATCTCATATGTAGAATTTCATTAAAATTAATAAATAATTTTATGAATTTGTTATTATAGAAAATATTATTATAAAATGAATATAAAATAATATATATAAGTAAATAAAGAGTAAAACTTATGAAAATTAATCTTTTTGATAATACATCTTCTATATAATCTGCGAAAATATTAGGTAAAGAATATAATGTTTCTTTTTTATCATTATTAAAATTACAATGTATTCCATCTATAATTCCTAAATAAACAAATATAAAATCAAATATTGAAAATAATAAATGAATATAAATATTTTTGATAATATAAAAATTTAAATCAATATAATATTTATATTTCTCATAATATTCCATTTAATTAAAAATAATTTTAAATAAATTAATTTCGTGTAAAAATAAAAAAAATCTATTTTTAAAAATTTTAAAAACACAAAAAATAATAATATAAAAAATATATTAAAAATAAAAACCTAACTTTAATATTTTTATTCATTTTAATTTATTCATAATATTAATTTTATCTTCAATTGATTTAATTATCATTTTCCCAATTTCATCTCCAATTTTAGTATTTTTACTATATCCACCTTTTAATTTCATTTCTTCTTTTTTTAATTTAATTTGATTATCAATATCATTACTTTTTTCTTCAACAATTTTTAACTTTTCTAAAATAACTTTATTATTATCATTTTCATTAATATCAATATTAATTTGATTTCCATAAGTTTGACTTCCAGAACTTTTTTTTCCTTTTAATTCTTCTAAATAATTAATAGGTCTTTCTGGTTTAGGATGTAATAATCTAATAGGTTTTAATTTTTTTGGTTTACTAAATAAATAATTATTAAAATCTCCACTTTTACTTATAGAAATAACATTTTCAGTATTAATATGTAAATCATCATTTTTTTTATTTATTGGTGGTGGTAATTGATACATTTCCATTCTTTTTTTATTATGAGTTTCTGTATTTAATACACTTTCTTTATCTATTTTATCTTTTCTTTCTTCTCTACTTTTTTTTAATTTTGGATTTATTATTGGTTTAGGTATTTTTTTATTTGAATAATTTATTTTTAATGTCTCTAATTCTTTTATTTTTGCTTTTTTTTCTTGTTCTTGTTCTCTTATTTTTTTTTCTTCTTTTTCCATATTTTCTGATATATTTGTTTTAAATGATTTTACTATTTGATTTCTATCATTCCACATTTCTTTTAATATTTTTGATTTTTCTTTTTCTCCATTTTCTAATATTTTTTTTTGTTTTTTTAATTTTGAATCAAATTCTTGTATTTCTTCTATTGTTATTGTTTCCTTTTTTTTTGTCATTAATGACTTTTCTAAAAATTTCATTTTTTCATTTTCATATTTTTCTTTATTTATATAAAATAAATAATCTTTTTCTGTTTTATTATTTTTTTCATTTATATATTTTTTTGTTTTTTCTAATATTTGATCTATTTCTTTTTTTCTTTTTAATATATTTTGTTTTTCTTTTTGGTTTTTTTCTATTAATAATTTTTCCTTTCTTTCTAAATCTTCTTTTTCTTTTTCTATTAAATATTTTTCTCTTCTTTCAGATGTTATTTTTTTATCTTCCATAAATTTTTTTTTTGACTCTAATGAATCTTTAAAAAATTTTTTTGCTTTTTCTATATAATTTTCTCTTTCTTTTTCAAAATTATTATTAAAATTATCCATAATTTCTTTTTTTGTTGGTTTAATTAAATCAGTTATTTTATCAATTTGTAAATTAATATCATATAATCTTTTATTTAAATCATTTATTTTTTCATCAATTTCTTTAATTTTTGATTTCCTTATATTTTCTTCTATAATATTCCCATTTAAATTACTTTCCCCTTCAATTATTTTTTTACTTGTATCTAATTTATGAATTGAACTTTTAATTTGATCTCCATTTTGTTTTAAATTTTTTAATTTCTTTATTGTTTCTCTAGATAATCTTCTTTTTAAACTAGGATTATTTAATAATGAAGTTATATTTTCTGATTTTGAATTTATATTAATATTACCTTCTGACATATCATTATATATATTTTCATTTGTTTTATTTAATCCTTGAGATACTACATTTTTTATTTTTTTTGGAATTTCTAAATTATCAAACTTTTTTTTTAAATAAACTTCTGTTATTAAAACACTTTTATCTTCATTTGATGTAATATCTAATTTATTAATATCTTTATTTAAATCATTGGTTTTTAATGATGTTTTTTTATTTTTTGAATTATGAACCTTATTATTTGAATAAGTTTTTTTTATCATTTCTTTTTGTAATTTTACTTTTTTATCATCTTCTTCTGTATTTATTTCTTCATTGTTTTGTTCTTCAATATTGTCTTCAGACATTTTTATATTTATTTAATAAAATAAGTTTTATAAATTATTAATTATAATAAATAAAATATTATTAATTCTATTTAAATTTATAAAAAGGTTTTTCTTCAAGTTTCTTAATTGACATAAATTTTAATCTTTTCTCTTTTTCCTTTTCACCATATTCAATAACATCTTTTTTTAAATTTTTAGTATCTTTTCTTAATTGAATTAAATTTCTATATAATTCTCTAAATTCTTCTGGAATTTTTTTTAATGTTTCTTCTATATTCATTTCTTCTCTTTTTTTTAAAACTTTTAACCAATATTTTTCTATTACACTAACTGCTTCTTTTTTCTTTTTAAATAATTTCATTTTTTTTTCAAATATTCTTTTTTTTTTATTAAAACGAATTATATCTTTTATATTAAAGATTTCATTTTTATATTTTTTTCTAATGAAAATACCTTTTATTTTTTTTTGGATTTTTATTATTTTATTTATATATATTTCTTTTAGTTTGTTATATTTTTTTTTGGAAAAATATTTTCTAATATTATTTTGGATCCTTATCAAACACTTTTTAAAATATATATTTTTGTTTAATAAA
>Ga0256407_10013814_pt1 | contig 10750 bp, 8 predicted proteins | sample RumenRJG_04DNA_FD_193489 | JGI IMG/M metagenome (GOLD analysis project Ga0256407, IMG submission 193489) | Bovine rumen microbial communities from Lethbridge, Alberta, Canada - RJG_04 | ecosystem: Host-associated > Mammals > Digestive system > Stomach > Rumen | place: Canada: Alberta | collected... | reverse complement strand
ACGAGGATATCCAGGCAGTGTGGGAGGCCGTACAGGAGCTTCTGAGCCACAAGGAGCAGGTGGGCGCGCGGGAGCTTGACGCCATCATCGCCTCCGTCGCCCTGCAGGTTCCGCAGAGCTACACCGTGGAAAGCTACGTCATCAACAGCGGCAGCAACATCTCCGCCATGGCGCACCTGAAGCTGAACTACCAGGGCGAAACCCTGGAAGGCGTCACCCTGGGCGACGGCCCCATCGACGCCGCCTTCCTCGCACTGGAGAAGATCGTGAACCGCCACTATGAGCTGGATGATTTCCAGATCCGCGCCGTCACCGAAGGGCGCGAGGCCATGGGCGAGACGGTGGTGCGCCTCGTGTCCAACGGCAAGCTCTATTCCGGGCGCGGCATCTCCACCGACATCGTGTATTCCAGCATCATGGCCTATGTGAACGCGCTCAACAAGATCGTATATGAGGAGGGCGAGGCATGAAGCTTTCCTTTTCTACCCGCGGCTGGCAGTCCCTGGACTGGGAGCAGCTTTTGGAATCCGCCAAAGAGAGCGGCATGAACGGCATCGAGCTCTATGACCTCTATAAGCGTCATGATCTCATCGACCGCGGCTGCCCCTTCGACCGCTATCGCGCCGCCACCACCGCAAGGCAGCTCAGGGAAAACGGCATGTCCGTCCCCTGCCTGGACAGCACCGTCGACCTCTCCGTTTCGGACACGGAGCTTGCGGGGCTCGAGAAGCTCTTTGAAGTCGCAAACGCGATCCGCACGCCCTATGTCGCCGTCATCGCGCTGGAGGATCGGGAGGAGCTCGTGCGCGAGCGCCTTGCGAAGATCCTGCCCAGGGCCGAGCAGGCGGACGTGACGCTTCTCATCAAGACCACCGGCATTTACGCCGATACCGGACGGCTCCGCGCCCTGCTGGACGACTTTGCCAGCGACCGCCTCGCGGCGCTCTGGGATATCCACCACCCCTGCCACGACTGCGGCGAGGACGCCGACACCACCATCAAAAACCTCGGCGCGTATGTGCGCCATGTGCATATCCGCGACTCGGACGAGTCCGGCGAATACAACATCATCGGCGAGGGGAGCCTGCCCGTCGATGAGATGATCCGCGCCCTTGGCTCCATCGACTACGACGGCTTCATCTCCCTCGTCTGGAAGCCGGAGTGGATCGAGGACATGGACGACCCGGACATTATCTTCCCGCACTTTGTCAACTACATGAGCCGCTTTGAGAACACCCGCGGCAAGAAAAAGCGCCTCTATCCCAACCACGACGGCACCGGCGAATACGTCTGGAAGAAGGACGAGCTGCTCGATCTCAATTTCTCCCAGGTGCTCGACCGCATGGTGGAGGAGTTCCCGGATCAGTACGCCTTCAAGTACACCACCCTCGACTACACCCGCACCTATGAGGAATTTCGCGAGGATGTGGATCGCTTCGCCCGCGCGCTTGTGTATCTCGGCGTAAAGCCCGGCAGCAAGGTCGCCGTCTGGGCTACGAACATCCCGGCCTGGTACATCACCTTCTGGGCCACCGTCAAGCTCGGCGCGGTGCTCGTCACGGTCAACACCGCCTACAAGAGCCATGAGGCCGAATACCTCCTGCGCCAGTCCGACACCCACACGCTCGTCATGATCGAGTCGTGCCTGGACTCCAACTACCGCGCCATCATCAACGAGCTCTGCCCCGAGCTCAAGGGCCACGACAAGGACAAGCCCCTGCACTGCCGCAAGCTTCCCTTCCTGCGAAACGTCATCACCGTGGATTTTAAGCAGGAGGGCAGCCTCACCTTTGACGAGGCCATGTCCCGCGGCGATCTCGTGCCGCAGGAGACGGTCAACGCCATGGCTGCGCAGGTCAAGCCCGACGACGTGTGCAACATGCAGTACACCTCCGGCACGACGGGCTTTCCCAAGGGCGTCATGCTCACGCACTACAACGTGGTCAATAACGGCAAATGCATCGGCGACCGCATGGGTCTCTCCACCGCCGACCGCATGATGATCCAGGTGCCCATGTTCCACTGCTTCGGCATGGTGCTTTCCATGACCTCCTCCATGACCCACGGGGCCACGCTCTGCCCCATGCCCTATTTCTCCGCCAAGAGCTCCCTGGCCTGCATCCAGCAGGAGAAGATCACCTGCTTTAACGGCGTGCCCACCATGTTCATCGCCATGTTCAACCACCCCGACTACCGCAAGACGGACTTTTCCCACATGCGCACGGGCATCATGGCAGGCGCGGGCTGCCCGCCGGAGCTGATGCGCCGCGCCGCCCAGCCGGACGAAATGAACATGCGCGGCATCGTCTCCGTCTATGGGCAGACCGAGTCCGCCCCCGGCAGCACCATGTCCGCCTGGACGGATTCCATCGACGTGCGCACCGACACCGTGGGCTATGCCTTCCCGCATGTGGAGTGCAAGATCATCGACCCGGAGACCGGGCTTGAGCTCGGCGATAATCAGACGGGTGAATTCTGCTCGCGCGGGTATAATACCATGAAGGGCTATTACAAAATGCCCCGCGCCACCGCCGAGACCGTGGACAGCGAGGGCTGGCTCCACTCCGGCGACCTCGCCGTGCGGGACGAAAACGGCAACTACCGCATCACCGGCAGACTCAAGGACATGATCATCCGCGGCGGCGAGAACATCTACCCCAAGGAGATCGAAGAGTTTATCTACACCCATCCCAAGGTGCAGGACGTGCAGGTCATCGGCGTGCCGGACAAGAAGTACGGCGAGGAGGCCTATGCCGCCATCATCCTCAAGGAAGGGGAGAGCATGACCGAAGCGGAGATGCGCCAGTACATCACGGATCACATGGCCCGCCACAAGGTGCCGCGCTATATCGCCTTTACCGACAGCTTCCCCATGAACGCAGCGGGCAAGATCCTTAAATACAAGATGCGCGAGGAAGCGGCAAAAGCGCTGAATCTTGCGTAATTCAAGCGCTGCTTTTCGTCAAAAAGTCAAATCTCTTTAAATGGCGAAAGTTTCTCCTTGACAAATAAAGAAATTGCGGTAATAATTGAGGCAACATTCACAAAGGCTGTGACGAAGACGGCCGAAGGGAAGCGTTCCCAGAGATCCGACGGGCGGTGCGAGTCGGAAACGCCAGCTTCAGGTGCCCATCACTTCCGAGCCGGAGACCCGAAAGCCATGACGAGTAGGCGTCTCCCGTTCCGCCCGCGTTAAGGGATAGGGCCTGTTGGGGCCTGAAGCGGCAGCATTTCGCTGCAATTTGAGTGGTACCGCGGGTTAATGACAGCTCGCCTCAAGAAACTTTGAGGCGGGCTTTTTTCATTGTTACTGCACGCAATGACTTCTTTGGAAGAGGAGAAATAGGAATGAACGTACAAACCGCAGACAATCAGCTTTTGCAGATCGCCCTCCGTATCCGGGAACTGCGCGACATCGTGGGCTTTTCCACCGAAGAGATGGCTGCCCGCACCGGCATTACCGAGGCGCAGTACATCGAGTACGAATCGGGCCGGGTGGATCTGCCCTTCACCTTCCTGCACAAGGCCGCCATGGCCATGGGGGTTGAGCCGATCCAGCTTCTCGAGGGCCGCAGCGCAAGGCTGACCTCCTATGCCGTCAACCGCAAGGATCAGGGCCTTGTCACCGCCGTGGAGGACGGCATCGTCATCCAGAACATGGCAGCGCTCTTCCGCAAGAAGATGGCCACGCCCTACTGGGTCACCTATCAGTATTCCGCAGAGCTTCAGAACGAGCCCATCCACACCACCACCCACGCCGGACAGGAGTTCGACCTCGTCATCTCCGGCACCCTGCGCGTGCGTATCGGCGAGCATGAGGAGATCCTGCACGAGGGCGACAGCATCTACTATGACAGCTCCACGCCCCACGGCATGATCGCCATCGACGGCCAGGACTGCACCTTCCTCGCCATGATCATGGCGGCGGACGAGACCGTACAGAAGCCAGGTCTCATGCAGGCTGAGACCGAGGAAGAGGCAAAGCCCGCGCTCAAGCCCGAAAAGGAGCCGCTGCTGTGCGAGAAGTTCATCGAGGTCACCGAGGACGCCGCCGGCTGCCTGCGGGATATCCGCTTCAAGAACGAGGACAGCTTCAACTTCGCCTTTGATATTGTGGACGAGATCGCCCGCAAGACCCCGGAGAAGCTCGCCATGCTGCATGTCGCAAACGACATGACCGAGCGGCGCTTCACCTTCAAGGACATCAAGGATGCCTCCTCGCAGGCAGCAAACTACTTTACCTCCCTCGGCATCAAGCGGGGCGACCGCGTGATGCTGGTGCTCAAGCGCCATTATCAGTTCTGGTTTGCCATCCTCGGCCTGCACAAGCTGGGCGCCATCGCCATTCCCGCGACGAACCAGCTCCTCTCCCACGACTATGAATACCGCTTCAAGGCGGCAGGTGTGTCCGCCATCGTCTGCACTGCGGACGGGGACGTGGCCCATCAGGCGGAGCTCGGCGAGCAGAAAAACGGCATGCACCTCACCAAGATCCTGGTGGGCGGCAAGCGCGAGGGCTGGCACGACTTCGATTCCGAATACGGCCTCTTCTCCCGCCGCTACCGCCGGAGCGAGGATTCCCCCTGCGGGGACGATCCCATGCTCATGTTCTTCACCTCCGGCACCACGGGCTATCCGAAGATGGCGCTGCACAGCTACAAGTACGCCCTCGGCCACTTCGTCACGGCCCGCTACTGGCACCTTGTCGAGCGCGACGGCCTGCACTTCACCATCTCCGAGACCGGCTGGGGCAAGGCTCTCTGGGGCAAGCTCTACGGCCAGTGGCTGTGCGAGGGCGCGGTCTTCACCTATGACTTTGACCGCTTCGACGCGGAGAAGATCCTGCCCATGTTTGCAAAATACAAGATTACGACCTTCTGCGCGCCGCCCACCATGTACCGCATGCTCATCAAGAGCGACATTTCCAAGTACGATCTCTCCTCTATCCGCCATGCCACCACGGCAGGCGAGGCGCTCAACCCCGAGGTCTTCTATCAGTTTGAAAAGCTCACGGGCCTGCGCGTGGCGGAGGGCTTCGGCCAGACCGAAATGACCCTCGGCATCGCCAATCTTGTGGGCGAGAACATCAAGCCCGGGTCCATGGGCAAGCCTGTCCCCGCCTACGGGGTGGACATCCTCGACCACGACGGCAACCCCGTCGAGGACGGTATCAGCGGCGAGATCGTCATCAAGGCCGACGAGCACGGCAAGCGCAAGTGCGGCCTCTTCCTTGGCTACTACCAGGACGAGGAGCGCACCCGCGAGGTCTGGCACGACGGGTATTACCACACCGGCGACGAGGCCTGGCGCGATGAGGACGGCTTCTTCTGGTATGTCGGTCGCGTGGACGACGTCATCAAGTCCTCCGGCTACCGCATCGGACCCTTCGAGATCGAGAACGTCATCATGGAGCTTCCGTACGTGCTCGAGTGCGGCGTTTCTGCCGCGCCGGACGAGATCCGCGGCCAGGTCGTCAAGGCCAGCATCGTCCTCGTCCCCGGCAAGGAGGGCACCGAGGAACTCAAGAAAGAGATCCAGAACTACGTCAAGCAGAACACCGCGCCCTACAAGTACCCGCGCATCGTCGAGTTCAAGACCGAGCTTCCCAAGACGATCAGTGGGAAGATCATGAGAAACAAGCTGTAAATACCTTGCCTCAACCTCCCTTTGCGAAAGGGAGCTTAAAAGGAGCAATGTATGGATTATAAACGCCTTACCCTCTTTGCCGGACATTACGGCAGCGGAAAAACCAATATTGCCTTGAACTACGCCCTGTGGCTCAAGCGGCAGGGGCTCAGGGTCACGGTCGCGGATCTGGATATCGTAAACCCCTACTTCCGCACCAAGGACGGGGAGCAGCAGCTCAGGGAGGCGGGCGTGCGCCTGATCTCCTCGGACTACGCAAACTCCAACGTCGACCTGCCCGCCCTGCCGGGGGAGGCCTACTCCCTGGTGGACGACCGCAGCGCCTGCGGCGTCATCGACGTGGGCGGCGACGACCGGGGCGCGCTCGCCCTGGGCCGCTATGTCCCCGCCATCCGGGAGGAGGGGGACTATGAGATGCTCTTTGTCCTCAACAAGGCCCGCCCCCTGACGCGAACCGTGGACGACGCGCTCGAGGTCTTTTATGAGATCGAGGCCGCCTGCAGCCTGCCCTTCACCGCGGTTGTCAACAACACGAACCTCGGCCCTCTTACAAGGGCGGAGGACGTGATCACGGGAGAGCGCTTCGCCGAGGAACTCGCGGCGCGGGTCAATCTCCCGGTCAAGATGAGCTGCGCGTCCGAAAAGCTCGCAGCCCAGCTTCAAAACAAAGTGAGCAATTTCTTTCCTATACAGATCATGCAACTATACTACATGGAGAAAGAAGGAACAAGCCTTGGCAAAATTAACCTTTAGAGAGGAAATCTGCAAGGGCTGCGGCCTGTGCGTCGCGGCATGTCCGAAGCAGATCCTGGCCCTTTCTAAAACCAGACTCAACCCCAAAGGATATTCCCCCGTGGAGCTGACGAAGCCCGAAGAGTGCATCGGCTGCGCAAGCTGCGCCATGATGTGCCCCGACTGCGTCATCACCGTGGAGCGTTAAGGAAAGGAGCAGGTTCATGAGTGAAACAGTCCTGATGAAAGGAAACGAAGCCCTCGCGGAGGCCGCTATTCTGGCCGGCTGCCGCCACTACTTCGGCTATCCCATCACCCCGCAGACGGAGGTCGCGGCATACATGGCCAAGAAGATGCCCAAGATCGGCGGCACCTTCCTCCAGGCCGAAAGCGAGATCGCGGCCATCAACATGGTTTACGGCGTCGCCTCCACCGGACACCCGGCCATGACCTCCTCCTCCAGCCCCGGCATCTCCCTGAAGACCGAGGGTATCTCCTACCTCGCCGGCGCGGATCTGCCCGCCCTCATCATCAATGTCCAGCGCGGCGGCCCCGGCCTCGGCGGCATCCAGCCCTCCCAGTCCGACTACTTCCTCGTCACCCGCGGCCCCGGCCACGGCGACTTCCATGTGCTGGTCTTCGCGCCGTCCTCCGTCCAGGAGATGGCAGACCTCACCGGCCGCGCCCTGCACCTTGCCTGGAAGTACCGCATGCCCGCCATGCTGCTGGCTGACGGCACCATGGGCCAGATGATGGAGCCTGTCACCCTGCCCGAGCCCTGCAACGCCTTTGGCGACGACAATCCCTGGGCCGCCACCGGCACCGGGATGAAGCGCCCCCACAATGTCATCACCTCGCTGGATCTTTCGCCCGAGACGCTGGAGAAGCAGAACTTCGCCCGTTACGAGCGCTACAAGACCATCGAAGAGAACGAAGCGCTCTGGGAAGAGTACATGATGGACGACGCGGACATCTGCATTGTCGCCTGCGGCATCACCGCCCGCGTCTCCCGCAACGCCATCGTCGAAGCCAGAAAGCAGGGCATCAAGGTCGGCATGCTCCGTCCCATCACCCTCTGGCCCTTCCCGAAGAAGGCCCTTGCCGCCGCGGCGGACAAGGTCGGCGCTTTCCTCTGCGTGGAGATGAACATGGGCCAGATGAAGGACGATGTGGAGCTTGCGATCCGCTGCAAAAAGCCCGTCGCCCTCTGCAACCGCGTCGGCGGCATGATCCCCACCCCGGACGAGGTGCTCCAGCATATCAAGAAAATCGCAGAAGGAGGAATTGAAGCATGATCGTGTTTGAAAAGCCCCATGCCTTGACCGACACCGTCCTGCACTACTGCCCGGGCTGCACCCACGGCATTGTGCACCGCCTGGTTGCCGAGGCCATCGACGAGCTCGGCATCGAGGGCAAGACCGTCGGCATCGCGCCCGTCGGCTGCTCCGTGCTGGCCTACAATTATTTCAACTGCGACATGATCGAGGCTGCCCACGGCCGCGCCCCCGCTGTCGCCACCGGCGTCAAGCGCGCCCTGCCCGACAATATCGTCTTTGCCTACCAGGGCGACGGCGACCTTGCCTCCATCGGCATGTGCGAGACGGTCTCCACCGCGGCCCGCGGCGAGAACATCACCGTCATTTTTATCAACAACGCTATCTACGGCATGACCGGCGGCCAGATGGCTCCGACTTCTCTGCTCGGCCAGGTCACCCAGACCTCTCCCTACGGCCGCGACCCCAAGACCCAGGGCTACCCCATCCGCGTGTGCGAGCTGCTGGCCACCCTTGACGCGCCCGCTTACCTCGAGCGTGTCACCGTCAATAACGTGAAAAACGTCCGCAACGCCAAGCGCGCCATCAAGAAGGCCTTCCAGAATCAGATCGACGGCAAGGGCTTCTCCTTCATCGAAGTTCTCTCCGCCTGCCCCACAAACTGGGGCATGACGCCGCGGAAGGCCCTCCAGTGGATCGACGAGGCGATGATCCCCCAGTACCCGCTGGGTGTGTTCCGGGATAAGGAGGCGTAAGAATGGCACATCATGAAATCGTGATCGCCGGCTTCGGCGGACAGGGCCTCCTGTTTATCGGCAAGGTGCTGGCCTACGCGGGCCTCGTGGAAAAGCGTCAGCTCAGCTGGCTGCCCTCCTACGGCCCCGAGATGCGCGGCGGCACCGCCAACTGCAACGTCATCCTCTCCGATGATCCCGTGGGCTCTCCCATCGTGCAGCACCCCAACGTGCTCATCGTCATGAACGCCCCCTCTCTCGACAAGTACGAGAGCGCGGTCGTCCCCGGCGGCAAGATCTTTGTGGACTCCACCCTCATCTCCCGCAAGGTTCAGCGTGATGATGTGGACGTCTACTATGTCCCCGCCACCCAGATGGCAAAGGACATGGAACTGAAAAACCTTGCCAACATGATACTGCTCGGCACCGTGATCCGCGAGACCAAGTGCATCAAGGACGAGACGGTGGAAGAGGCGCTCAAGCATGTGATCCCCGCCCGCAAGATGAACCTCATGGACGTGAACCTCAAGGCTATCCAGGCAGGAAAGGACTATCAGCCGTGAAGATCGCAAGCGCCCAGATGAATGTGCGCCTGGGGGAGAGCGCGTACAACTTCGCCCATGCGGAAGAGCTTGTCCGCAAAGCCGCTGCCGACGGCGCGGACGTGGTCATGCTGCCCGAGACCTGGAACCTCGGCTTCTTCCCGAAGGAAGGACTTGCCGATATGGCAGATCCGAACGGGGAGGAGGTGCAGCGCGTCTTCGGCACCCTCGCTAGAGAGCTGCACGTCAACATTGTCGCGGGCAGCGCCGCGACAGTGCGTGGGGAGAAGGTCTTCAACACCGCCTATGTCTTTGACCGTGAGGGCGCGTGCGTTGCCTCCTACGACAAGACCCACCTCTTCACCCCCATGGGCGAGCATGAGTATTTCACCCCCGGCGATCATCTCTGCACCTTCACGCTGGACGGCGTCAAGTGCGGCCTTATCATCTGCTACGACCTGCGCTTCCCGGAGCTGACGCGCTCCCTTATTCTGCAGGGGTGTGACCTGCTCTTTGTCCCGGCTGAGTGGCCCAAAGTGCGTATGCTGCACTGGCAGACGCTCAACCGCGCCCGCGCCATCGAGAACCAGATCTTCCTGGCCTGCTGCAACGGCTGCGGCACGGCGGGGGAGACGGTATACGGCGGGCACTCCGCCATCTACGACCCCTGGGGCGAGGTGAAGGCCGAGGCCGGCGAGCAGGAGGAGATCATCCTTGCCGACTGCGATTTCGCCGTCAAGGAGCAGATCCGCAGCAGCATCAACGTCTTCCGGGACAGAAGACCGGAGATGTATAAACTATGAGCGCTGACCTCCCTTTGGAAAAAGGGAGGTGGCCCGAATGGGCCGGAGGGATCGAACAGATTTGCGGCAACGTTCTACCGCAGCGGGCCACAGAGTTGTCGATCCCTCAGTCACCAGTTTGCGAACTGGTGACAGCTCCCTTTCACAAAGGGAGCTTAAAGAGTAATTATTTAGGGAAACGCTGAATAAATCGCCGCGCACGTCTTGACGGCGTATTTTCCGTCTGTCTTTGCCTGAAAAGCTTGAAATACACAAAGTATTCCTGCACTTTTCAGGCTTCGACAGCCGAAAAATCCGTTCGCCAATCCGCACACTTCGATTTAATCAGCGCTTCCTTTGGAAAAGGAGAAGAACCATGGAATACAATTTCCCCGTAACCCGCACCACCCATCCCAAGCCCCGGCCCGAGGATGAGAGCAAGCTCGGCTTTGCCAGGTACTTCACCGACCACATGTTCGTCATGGACTGGGACGAGGGTCAGGGCTGGCATGACGGCCGCATCGTTCCCCACGCCCCCATCGAGATCGAGCCTGCCTCCTGCGTGCTGCACTATGCGCAGATGATGTTCGAGGGCATGAAGGCCTACAAGACCGCCGACGGCCACATCCAGCTCTTCCGTCCCGACATGAACATCGCCCGCATGGTACGCACCAACGAGCGTATGTGCATCCCCGAGCTGCCCGGCGACCTCTTCCTTGCTGCTGTCAAGGCCGTTATCTGGGAAGACCGCGACTGGATCCCCAGCTCCCCCGGCACGGCGCTGTATATCCGCCCCTTCATCTTCGGTGATGAGGTCTCCTTCTCCGTCCTGCCCGCCAAGCACTACCGCTTCATGATTATCCTGACCCCGACCGGCTCCTACTACGCGGCAAACGACGGCGGCCTTTCCACCACCCGCATCTTCGTGCAGGATACCTATATCCGCGCGGCCCGCGGCGGCACGGGCTATGCCAAGGTCGGCGGCAACTACGGCGGCGGCATGCGCGCCTCCCTCGACGCCATGAAGTATAACTGCAAGG
>Ga0256407_10013813_pt1 | contig 10750 bp, 7 predicted proteins | sample RumenRJG_04DNA_FD_193489 | JGI IMG/M metagenome (GOLD analysis project Ga0256407, IMG submission 193489) | Bovine rumen microbial communities from Lethbridge, Alberta, Canada - RJG_04 | ecosystem: Host-associated > Mammals > Digestive system > Stomach > Rumen | place: Canada: Alberta | collected... | reverse complement strand
GCCAGCCATGTTAAGGTGGTGAAAGAGATGTCGAACAATGAGTTATATTTGGAGATTCTTCATGATTAAAAGAATAAATTAAATATATGATATTGAAGTGGTTATTTGATAGGGTCGCTGCGGCGATCGCTTTGTTGGTGCAATGGCCTGTGTTGGTTGTTGTGGCCATCATGATTAAGGTCAAGATGCCTGGAGGCCCTGCTATATTTGTGCAGAAACGCGTGGGTAAGGATGGTAGGTTGTTTAATTGCCATAAGTTTCGTACGATGACCATGAACCATGATGGCAGTACGATATCTGTGGCAGGGGATCGTCGTATTACACCCTTTGGTGCCAAGTTGCGTCATTATAAGCTCGATGAACTGCCTGGGTTATGGGATGTGTTAATTGGCAACATGAGTTTTGTGGGACCACGACCTGATGTGCCTGGCTATGCGGATCAGTTGCAGGGAGATGACCGAGATGTGTTGAAATTGCGTCCTGGTATCACAGGGCCAGCTACGTTGAAGTATCGCTTGGAAGATGAGTTGTTGGCAGATGTTAGAAGATTGATGTCTGATGGTCAATATCTTCCTATGGATCAGGTTGATACTATGTCGGATCAAGAGCTGGCTATCTGGTATAATGATCATGTGATCTACCCAGATAAAGTCCGCTTGAACTGCTACTATTATCACCATTATTCCTTCATCAAGGATATCCAAATGATTGCCTGTACGTTATTCCGTCAGAAAATGACGTATGCAGGGGAAATTATCTAGGATGGAAGCCTGTCGCTCATAAAAAATTTAAGGGAGAACAGAAAAAAGGAATAAAAATTTTGGTTGTTTGCGTATTTTGACGTACCTTTGCACCCAAATTTGAAGTAAGATGCAAAATAGGATTTATCTGTGCCTGGCTCATATGAGTGAGTCGGGCATGGAGCAGAAATATATCAAAGAGGCTTTTGATACAAAGTGGGTGGTTCCCCTTGGACCCAATGTAGATGGGTTTGAGGAGGACTTAAAAGGTTATTTCCCTTCGAAAGAAATTGTGGCATTGGCTTCTGGTACAGCTGCTGTGCATCTCAGTCTGTTAGCTGCAGGTGTAGGGGAAGGCGACGAGGTGCTTGTGCAGAGTTTCACGTTCTGTGCTTCTACCAATCCGATTAAATATGTAGGTGCTACACCTGTGATGATTGATTCTGAGTCCGATACTTGGAATATGGATCCAGAATTGTTGGAGACAGCTATCCTTGATAGAATCGCAAAGACTGGTAAGAAGCCGAAGGCTATCATGACGGTTTATCTCTATGGCATGCCTGCCAAAATCGATGAGATCATGGCGATTGCCAGGAAATACGACATCACAGTGATAGAGGATGCCGCAGAGGCGTTTGGCTCTCGTTACAAAGGACAGTTGGTTGGTTCTTTCGGTAACCTTGGTATTCTGTCGTTTAATGGTAATAAGATGATTACCACCTCTGGCGGTGGCGCTTTGATCTGCCCAGATATAACTACTAAGAATAAAGTGAAGTGGTGGGCAACCCAGGCACGTGAGGCTTATCCTTATTATCAGCATGAGGCCATCGGCTATAACTATCGTATGAGTAATATCTGTGCGGGTATCGGTCGTGGTCAGATGTATGTGTTTGAGGATCATCTGGCACATCATCGGCATGTAGCTGAGTTGTATGAGGCTGCATTCAAAGATTTCCCCGGTATTACTTACCACAAGGAAATCGAAGGAATTGCTTCTAACTATTGGCTGAGTACTATCTTGTTGGATGAGAATCTGAAGGTGAAAGGTGAGGATAAAGCTTATGCGACACCTGTCAATGGGGCTGTAGGAGGTGTGCCTGCTGTTGTACATCATGCAGACTCTTTGCATACAGATTGCGAGCCCAATCGCAATGTTGAAGCACTACGTATAGCCTTAGACGAGGCAGGTATCGAGGTTCGTCCCTTATGGAAACCCATGCATAAACAGCCAGTCTATCAGGATGCACCTGCCTATGTGAATGGTGTCAGTGAGTCGCTTTTCAAAAGAGGCCTTTGTCTGCCATCCGGTCCGATGGTCAGTGACGAAGATGTGGAGCGCATCGTTCGAGTGATTAAGGAAGCTTCTGTATGAGTTCCTTTTAGAAAACTTACAAAGAAAACAATTCATCCCGCCAATCGGCGGGATGAATTGTTTTTTAATAGGTGATGTCGATGACTGGGCGGAGTACAACGTACTTATTTAAACTGTTTTCTGCATAAAACGCGATGTCGCTTTCAGTCTTGACAGACAAACCCCATTTCAGGGTAGTGCCATCTAAACAGAAGAAGAATGGAGAATAGCCGTCCTCTTCGTTGAATGTTATAACATAGTCCGTGTTTTTTGAGAAGATGGCGCATTCTGCGGCGGTAGGCAGGCGCCAATGATCTGTTGCTGTAGCGAAAGTTGGCTTCTCTAGACTGCTCATGGCAGAATTGAGAACAGGGAGCCAATCCGCCTGGGTGTTGCCTTCGGGCGCTGTGAAGTTGACTCTCGCTTGAGATAATAAGGTGGCCGTTCGGCTTGTCGGATCGTTGGATACTACGAAATACCCTTGATAGGTCTGGCCTGCAATAGGGTGTTCATCAAAGTCAAAGGTAATGTCTTGCGGTGTTGAATTCCACGACTGGGGTGTCATCGTGGCCGTAAGTACGATGCCTTTCTGTCCTACAAAAGTGCCCTCCAATGTTACATTGGTATTTGCGTTAATGGATTGGGCTGCCGTGTATGTATAGGATTTGGGTGTCTCATTCTTGGTGAAAGTTATCGTGATGGTCGGATGACCGTCACTAGGTAAGATCATTTCGTCAGGTGCAGCCTCCCAGTCGCCGGAACCCAGATCCGTCAGATTGACGGTATAGGTACCTGTCGGGTCTTCAAGAGTGCCATTGAGCAACAGTTTCCTGTACATGGGAGTGATAGACACACTGACCTGTTCCACGTCATTGGGTACTTCGTGGATGACTATGCTGGTGACGTGTGTAACCTTTCGCTCCAGTTGGATGTCGATGTTTTCATGATCCCCATCCTCAAGGGTAATTTGTTCATGACCTATCAGCAGGTCGCCTCTTTGTTTTCCTGTTGCCACGATGACCTCTGTCGTGGGCGTCGCTTCTTCCACAGTTGGTAGGACGAAGTTGGAGAAATCCTTGCTGCCAATGCCACAGAGGTCGTAAGTGCCAGCCGTAAGGCTGGTGGTTACAAATTGCTCGTGTTCGTCAGGGGATAGTAACTGGATACATTGGCCGGCATCGTTGAAAATGTAGAGACGGGTTTGTAAGGGCGTTTCTACGTCACCACGGGTAGCGATGCGAAGTTGTCCTTCTCCCCCTTCGCCATGCTCAGGAACCTTAGCGTTAAAAACTTCCTCAGAACAGCTGCTGAGGGTTAACATACCGCACATAGCGGTCATCAAAATTGTACTTAAAGTTTTCATAAGTTGTCTTAAATAGGGTTAGACTTAATCTTAACTGGGGGCAAAGGTAAACAATAATCCCGAAATCACCAAATGATTTCGGGATTATTTTCAAAATAAATAATTTAATGTACTACAGGATCTCGTCCTGTTCGATGTCCTTGAAATATTTGTAGGTGCAAACCTTCAGTTCGTCGGCAGCCTCTTCGTCGCAGACGATGATACCATGCTGGTGAGTCTGCAGGGCAGAGATGGTCCACATGTGGTTGATAGATCCCTCAATAGCGGCCTGCAGGGCGCGTGCCTTTGCATGACCATTGGCAAGGATCATCACCTCACGGGCATCCATCACCGTACCAACACCGACTGTCAGGGCGTGAGCAGGCACATTTTCGGGTCTGCCACCGAAGAAACGTGAGTTGGCGATGCGGGTGTCGGTAGTCAGGGTCTTCATACGGGTTCTTGAAGCCAGTGAAGAACCAGGCTCGTTGAAGGCAATATGACCATCAGGACCGATACCTCCGATGAAGAGGTCGATGCCACCAGCCTCCTGGATCATCTCCTCATAGTGCTTGCACTCAGCCACGAGGTCGGGGGCGTTACCGTTCAAGATATGGATGTTCTCCTTCGGACAATCAATGTGGTCGAAGAGGTTGCGCGCCATGAAAGCATGATAACTCTCAGGATGAGCCTCAGGCAGACCGACATACTCGTCCATGTTGAAGGTGATTACGTTTTTGAAAGATACCTTTCCGGCGCGATTGGCCTCGACGAGGGCGTTGTACATACCCACAGGAGAAGAACCTGTCGGCAGACCTAACACGAACTTGTGGTCGGGTGTGGGGTTGAACTTGTTGATACACTCGATAACGTGGTTTGCAGCCCACTGTGACATTTTCTGGTAGTCACTCTGAATAATTACTCTCATAATAATATTTATTTGTTTTGTTTGTTATTCTGCTGCAAAAATACAATGAAATATTTTTTTTAGGCACGGATTAACACGGATTAACATGGATTTTTTTTAGAGTTGCTCGCTTATTCGTATCTTTGTACCCAATATGAAGGAATTTGTAATATCAGAGGCTAAGGCTGAAACGGCGGTGCTGGTGGGACTCATCACCAAGGATCAGGACGAGGTCAAGACTAAAGAATATCTCGACGAACTGGAGTTCCTGGCTGATACGGCAGGGGCTGTTACCGTGAAGCGGTTTACCCAAAAGGTTGGGGGACCGAGTCAGACGACCTATGTGGGTTCAGGTAAACTTCAGGAGATCAAGGCTTATATTAAACAGTGCCAAGACGCCTACGACGACTGGGTGGATGCCCAAGATGCTTCGTTGTGGGCAGAGGGTCTGTTGGATGAGACCAACGCCCCGCAGCCAGTGGGTATGGTGATCTTCGATGATGAGCTATCTGCCAAGCAGATGCGGAATATTGAGCAGGAACTGCAGGTAAAGATTCTGGATCGGACTTCGCTGATTCTTGATATCTTTGCCATGCGGGCGCAGACGGCTGAGGCAAAGGCTCAAGTAGAGTTGGCACAGCATCGTTATATGCTGCCCCGTTTGCAGCGACTTTGGACACACTTGGAACGCCAGGGTGGTGGTTCCGCTTCTGGTGGTGGGAAAGGCTCTGTAGGTCTGCGTGGACCTGGTGAGACTCAGTTAGAGATGGACCGTCGTATCATCCTACAACGTATCACCCTGTTGAAACAGCGTCTGGCAGAGATCGACAAGCAGAAGACTACTCAAAGGAAGAATCGCGGTCGTTTGATCCGTGTTGCATTAGTGGGTTATACCAACGTGGGTAAGAGTACGATGATGAACCTGCTCGCCAAGAGTGAGGTATTTGCAGAGAATAAACTTTTTGCGACGCTTGACACGACGGTGCGTAAGATGACTATTGACAACCTGCCTTTCCTCCTAGCTGATACTGTCGGCTTTATCCGTAAGTTGCCCTCTGACCTCGTGGAGAGTTTCAAGAGTACGCTTGATGAGGTGCGTGAGGCCGATCTGCTCGTGCATGTGGTGGATATCTCGCATCCCGATTTTGAGGAACAGATCCGGGTTGTGGAAGAGACGTTGAAGGAGTTAGGTTGTTCGGATAAACCTGCCATGTTGGTATTCAACAAGATCGATGCCTATACGTGGGTGGAGAAAGAGGAGGATGACTTGACGCCGATGACGAAGGAAAATTATACCCTCGATGATTTGAAACGTACTTGGATGGCAAAGGCAGAGAATTATTTAGAGTGTCTCTTCATCTCTGCAAAGCAGAAAGAGAATATTGACGAGTTGCGTGACATCTTATATAAACGTGTGCGCGAACTCCATGTGCAGAAATATCCATATAACGATTTTTTATATCAAGATTATGAGTAACTACAGAAATTTAACACAAACAGAAATTGAGGTTTTGGAGAATAATGTCTGCTGGGCTGAGGACTGGCAGCGCGTGATGGTGGCAGACGGGTTCCGCCCCTATAATTTCCACAGAGTGGTGTTTTATGGTGATATCCGTCTCGGTTCTTTTGAGAAGATGGTTGAGGTAACGAAGGGCTTTGTGAAGCACTCGGGTATCAACGATGCCACGTTGCGTAATGTGACGGTGGGCGATGACTGTCTGATAGAAAAGGTGGGTAACTACATCAACAACTATACTATTGGTAACGACTGTTACATCTCGAACATTTGTACGCTGGAGACCACCGATGATGCCACCTATGGTGAGGGTAGTGTGATCTCCGTACTCAACGAGATGGGTGACGGTAATGTGACCATCTTCCGTGAACTGAACAGTCAGTTGGCTGCGTTTATGGTAAAGCACGATCGTGACAAGGTGCTGAAGAAAGCCTTGCAGCAGATGATTGAGGATGAACTTCGTGTATCGCGTCCTGAGCGTGGCTATATCGGTAATAACGTAAAAATCATCAATGCCAAGGATATTACGAACACCATCATCAAGGGTGACTGTGAGATCTCGGGTGCTGCCCGTCTTTCCGAGTGTACAGTGATGAGTTCGATGGATGCCCCAGTGTTTATCGGTACAGGTGTCATCTGTGAGAATTCCATTATTTGTGATGGTTGTTCGATCAATAATTCGGTGAAGATGCAGGATTGTTTCGTGGGTGAGGCCTGTCAGATCACGAATGGCTTTACGGCTGAGGCGAGTCTATTCTTTGCCAACTCGTTCATGGCGAATGGTGAGGCCTGTGCTGCTTTCTGCGGACCCTTCTGTGCCAGCCATCACAAGAGCTCGTTGTTGATCGGTGGTGAGTTCTCGTTCTATAATGCCGGTTCCAACACCAACTTCTCGAACCATGCCTATAAGATGGGTCCCCTGCACTATGGTACGTTGGAGCGTGGTACGAAGACGGCTTCAGGTGCCTATATCCTGATGCCTGCCACGATTGGTGCGTTCTCCGTTTGTTTCGGTAAACTGATGCACCATCCTGATACCCGTAACCTGCCGTTCTCGTATCTTGTGGCCTATGGCGATGACTGTTATCTGGTACCTGGCCGAAACATTACCACAGTGGGCCTCTATCGTGATATCAAGAAATGGCCGAAGCGTGACAAGCGTTCAAAACAGTCGCGTAAAAGTATCATCAACTTCGACTGGCTCTCGCCTTTTACCGTCGGTGAGATTATGGAGGGCATCAAGGTGCTGAAGGCCCTGCGTGAGGCTTCCGGTGATAATGTGTCCACCTACAATTTCCATGAGTATGTGATCAATGCCTCTTCCCTGCGTAAGGGTTTGAAGTATTATGATATTGCCTTGCGTATCTATATGGGTGCCGTGCTGAAGCGTGCCCAGAAGGAAGGTTTCTTCGGACGACCGAAGAGTATCGTTGGTAAGGGCAGATGGACAGACCTCAGTGGTTTGCTGATGCCTGAAAGTGAGGAGATGCGTCTCGTCCGTGATATCAACAATGGTGATATTGATAACATCCAGCAACTGCTTGACCGCTTTGCTGAGATCAATGATAACTACAGTGATTACCGTTGGTCGTGGTCTTATCAGATGATTCTCGACTACTATGGACTCGAGGAGATCACTGAGGAGGATGTGGTCCATATCCATGAGGATTATATCCGAGCCCGACGTACTTGGATTGCTGAGATCCGCAAGGATGCAGAGAAGGAGTTCTCCATGGGTGATGTGGAGAAGGAGGTCTATGAAGATTTCTTAGAGAAACTTGATCATGAGATAGATTATGAGAATTAAACTTTTTATTTTATGCGCTTTGCTGAGCTTGGGGGCGCAGGCGAAGAAGTATGAGTTTGAGACCGTGAAGGGTGATATGACCAAGACACGCATATACACCTTGGATAATGGTTTGAAGGTTTATCTCTCGGTGAATAATGAGAAGCCGAGGATTCAGACGTATATTGCCGTCAGGACAGGATCGAAGAACGACCCTGCAGAGACGACAGGTCTGGCGCATTACCTGGAGCACCTGATGTTTAAGGGTACCACGCATTTCGGTACGACCAATGCCGAGGCAGAGTCACCCCTGTTGAAGGACATCAAGGACCGCTATGAGCGTTATCGTCTGTTGACAGACCCAGCCCAGCGTAAACAAGCGTATCATGAGATCGACTCGGTGAGTCAGGTTGCTGCCCAGTACTTCATCCCCAATGAGTACGATAAACTGATGGCTGCTATCGGTGCGGAGGGTACGAATGCATTCACCTCGAATGATGTGACCTGCTATACGGAGGATATCCCAGCCAACGAGATCGAGAACTGGGCGAAGATCCAGAGCGACCGTTTCCAGCATATGGTCATCCGTGGGTTCCATACCGAACTTGAGGCTGTGTATGAGGAGTATAACATCTATCTGACGAATGATAATGATAAGGTGTGGAGTGCCTTAGGCAAGAAACTCACACCAACTCACCCCTATGGTACCCAGACAACCATCGGTACGCAGGAACACCTGAAGAACCCCTCGATCGTGAACATCGAGAACTACTTCAAGAAGTGGTATGTGCCCAATAATGTGGCAATCTGTATGGCTGGTGACTTCGATCCAGACAAGACCATCGCCCTCATCGACCAGTATTTTGGTGGTTGGAAACCAGGTGCAGATGTGTCACAGCCTGTATTCCCCATACAGAAGCCTCTCACGGCTCCTGCAGATACGACGGTGATTGGTCAGCAGGCCGAGCAAGTATGGATGGGTTGGTTGGCCAAGAAAGCCTCCGACCTGCAGAACGACACCCTAGATGTGATTGCCTCTATGCTGAATAACGGTAAGGCTGGTCTCTTTGATCTGAATCTGAACCAGGCGATGCGTGTACAGAGTGCTGGCTGTCTGAATCAGTCGCTTCAGGACTATTCGTCTTTCATCATGATGGGTATGCCCAAACCCAACCAGAGTCTGGAGGAAGTGCGCGCACTGCTGTTAGGGGAGATTGATAACCTGAAGAAAGGCAACTTCTCCGACGATCTGTTGCCTGCGGTGATCAACAACTTGAAACTCGATTACCAGCGTGCGTTGGAGAGCAATCGTTGGCGCGTGAGTGAGCATCTCGATGCCTTTATCAATGGGAAAAGTTGGGCACAGCAGACCGGTCTTCTCGATCGTGTGTCGAAGTTTACGAAGCAGGATATCGTGGATTTCGCTAACCGTTTCTTTACTGATGGCTATGCGACCATCTTCAAGCGTCAGGGTGTCGATACCCTGCAGAAGAAGATCGACAAGCCTGCCATTACCCCAATTCCCACGAATCGTGATTACGTGAGTCAGTTTGTGAAGGATATCCAACTCAGTCAGGTGGAGCCGATCCATCCGGAGTTCGTGGATTTCAATAAGGCGTTGACGATTGCTCAGACCAAAGGCAAGTTGCCATTGCTGTATGTGAAGAACACCACCGACAGTTTGTTTACCCTGACCTTCCGCTATGAGTTCGGTCATGAGGACGACAACCGTTATGATATGGTAAGCGATTATCTCGATGTGGTGGGTACGAAGGATCTTTCTGCTACCGAGGTCAAGCAAAAATTCTATAACCTCGCCTGCAGTTACAGCGTAAATGTGAATGCCGACAACCTGAACATCTCGCTCTCAGGACTGAGTGAGAACATGCCGGCAGCCCTTGCTTTGTTGGAAGATCTTCTGCAGAACGCTCAGGGGGATGCTGATTCTTACAATAGTTTTGTGGATGTGATTCTGAAGGCCCGTGAGAACCGTAAACAGGATCAGCGTACCTGTTTCGACTACCTCTATCACTATGCCCTTTATGGACCTCATAACATACGTCGTGACGATATGACCGAACAGCAGTTGCGTGAGACCAATCCCCAGGATCTGCTGGATCTGTTGAAGGCGCTCCGCAGTACGGCCCATAGCGTACTCTATTACGGTCCTATGAGCACTGAGGAACTCTCAAGTCTGTTGGCTAAGGAGCATCCTACACCCAAGGAGTTGAAGCCTGTACCTGCTGGTCAGCCTTATACCCGTGAACTCACCCCGAAGAATGAGGTTTGGATTGCGCCCTATGATGCGAAGAACATCTACATGCGCATGTACCATAATGAGAATCGCGCTTGGAACCCTGCTGAGAACGGTGTACAGACGCTCTTCAATGAGTATTATGGCTCCGGTATGAATGGTATCGTATTCCAGGAGATGCGTGAGGCTCGTGGTCTGGCGTATAATGCCGGTGCCGCCTATCTCCGTCCTGACCGTCAGGGGGAGAAGGAGTTCTTCTTCACGCATATCATCTCCCAGAACGATAAGATGATGGACTGCATCAACCAGTTCAATCAGATCCTCGATACCATCCCGCAGAGTGAGGCTGCCTTCCAGATTGCAAAGGAGAGTGTGCTGAAGCTGATGGCTACCTCGCGCGTCCGTAAAGGTGGCATCATCAGTCGCTATCTTATGACGAAGCGTCTGGGACTGGAGAAGGATCTTGCGGAAACTACTTATCAGGCGATTCAGAATCTCCAGTTGAAAGATATCGTGGCCTTTGAGCAGGCTAATATGGCGAAGAAGCCCTTCCGTTATATCATCCTTGGTGATGAGAAGGAACTCGATATGGAGGCATTAGGCAAGATCGGTCCCATCCGCCGCCTGACCCTTGAAGAGATTTTTGGATATTGATAGTTAATAATTTATAGTTTATAGTTTATAATTTTGAGTAGTATGGCTAAGAACGTAGAATTTAAGTACGCACCGATGTTTCAGGTGGGTGAAGACAAGACCGAGTATCGCCTTTTGACAAAAGATGGCGTCACAACCGCCGAGTTTGAAGGTAAACAAATCGTAAAGGTCTCCAAGGAGGCCCTGACCCTCTTGGCCCA
>Ga0256407_10013809_pt1 | contig 10754 bp, 8 predicted proteins | sample RumenRJG_04DNA_FD_193489 | JGI IMG/M metagenome (GOLD analysis project Ga0256407, IMG submission 193489) | Bovine rumen microbial communities from Lethbridge, Alberta, Canada - RJG_04 | ecosystem: Host-associated > Mammals > Digestive system > Stomach > Rumen | place: Canada: Alberta | collected... | reverse complement strand
CCAAGGAATACTGTGGAATCGCAAGCGCCGAGAATCTCCTGCCACTGGTCGTCGGGGTAGCGGTTTTTCATCTGGCCGACATTTTGGAAGAAGACTGCCACCGAAACGCCTCGGGATCGGATCGTGCTGCATTTTTTCGTGAAGTCGGGGATCAGGCAGCAGTTTGGGAACTCGTCGAGGACGAATTTGACCTTCGTGCCGAGCACTCCGCCGTCGCAGTAGCCGTCGGCATAGCGGATCAGGCGCACGAACAGAAAGCTGAAGAAAAGCGAGCTGAGGAAGTCGAAGGTGAAGTCCTGATCCGAAACGATGCAGAAGTAAGCGCACTTCTTCTTGCCCGGAAGCTCCAGGTCGATCTCGTTGTAGGACGTTATGTTCCTGACCTCCTTTGCCTGCATCACTGCGAGCTTGCTGCCAAGGCCGATGATCACGCTGGATCTGACGGTTTGACTCGACTGCTTGAAGATGCCAAACGGTGCACATGCGGGCGATGGCGGCATTTTCTTGTTCGTGTACGGATTTACATGGGCGTGCTTGAGCTTGCCCATGATATCGTCGAGCTTCTTCTCGATGTCCTCGTCGCAGAGCATATCGTAGACCGTGCCGAGGTTCCGCTGCTCTTCCGGCATCTCCAGCGCAACGTACAGTACGAGCGCCTTGAGCAGGTTGAGCTCGGCGTTGTACCAGAAGGCGTCTTTCACATCACCGCTGGTGTTCGAGAGCACGATGTCCGCGAACGTCTGCGCCATCAGCTCGCTGTCGCCTACTTCGCCGAGGCAGTTCCACGAGTCGCTGTGATCCATCTGGACGAGATTGAAGACCTTGACTTCATAGCCCTCGTCACGGAGGTACTGGCTCATGGACTCGTACAGTTCGGACTTAGGATCGGTTATGATGACTGATTCCCCGCGTCTGGCTGCCTGAAGGATCAGATTGCGGGAGATGGATCGCGACTTGCCCGTGCCGCTTGCGCCGCAGATCGCCATGTTCGCGTTTAACCGCGTGTTCTCCGGCAGCGTGAAGACCATGCCCCGGCTCGTCATGCCAAGGATGTCCTGCCTGGTGGCTCTTGCAGGCTTGATGTCGAAGCACTGGGCCGACTCCTTCTCGGTCATGAACGCCGCTGTGCCGTAGCTTCCGGAGTTGGCAATGGTCAGGTTGCGGTCGCGGTCAGCAATGCCGTGCTCGCCCCAGCCGAGGCGAAGCCCGAACACGCAGAGCAGCGCGACGCCTACGAGAACCACAAGGATCGCGATGGGGCCTTCTGGGAAATGGATAATGGCGCGCGCCACGTCGGGGATCCTGAGCGAAGGAAGGCCGGGAGACACGCGATAGTCGCTCCCGGCCGCTTTCCAGCTATTCACATTGATGATGAGCTGCGCAATTACCCCCGCAACATAGAGCAGGAATGGTATGAGGACTGCGGCGCTAACGATGCCCGCAATCCGTTGTTTAGGTTTCATATTGACCTCCGTTGATGATTCGGACTTCCACCGTCGGACCGACGATATCCTGGATGGCGTTCACTTGGTAGTCATAGCATAGGAGCACCGGTGCCTTCGGGTACCCAAACGGATCAGTGTTCAGGAGCAGCAGCTCCTGCAGATCGAACTGATAGCTTAGGATCACCGGCTGCGCGGTGTCCGGGGTCAGAGCATCATAAGCTCGGTTGGTTTGCTCTGGAACGAGATATCCAGAGAGTATCCGGTCGTTCGTTTCTTTCCTCGTCGCAGGATCCACAATCGATTTGAGGACCCGCTCGCCTTCCACGTCGTCGGTCACATAGTAGAAGTTGTTGAATCTGGTTGTTACGCAGAGATATTTGCTGTTTGAATTGATGCCATGGCGCGCGATCTTCTTCGCCGGCTCAAAGCCGTGCCCAATCACTACCTGGCTCGTGGTGTCATAGTGAAACCCCCGGGCCGTCAGCAGCGTGCTGATATATGACTTGACGCTGCTCTCCGTGTTCTGGCGCAGGTACATTCTGGTCAGGCCAGTGTAGTACAGGAAATACAGCGTGCCTTCGCGGATGAGAACGCCGAGAATGCGCGCGGTCTTGGGCGAGGTGTTCGGGCTACGCTCCCGAATTGCTTCGCGGAGCTCCCAAGCGGTGTAATAGTAGGTGACGTTTGGATCACGAGTTGCATAGTTCCCCACAGTGTTTATTTTGAGGCTCGGCTTCTCCGCCGGGAGGGTTACGGCTCCGATGGCGTTTGCCATGACGAGGCCATGAGCCAGAGCGTGGCTACGGAGAATCTTATCCAGATTCCCATGCCCTCGCGCATCCAGCTCCTGCCTTGCAAGGATCAGATTGTATCTGTCAGAATCACAGTTCCCAATGAAATCCAATCCCGCCTCCGTAATCCTCAACGACTTGACCACACGCCCCTTCTTCTCCGCTCGATAGACCTCCAGATATCCTCTCTTACACGCGCCATACATCACATGACGATTCCAATCCTCATGACCGCCGATCCTTCCGACCAAGCCCACGGGAAAATCACCGCAGTACCCCACCCACCACAGCAGATCAAATAATCTCGAATCACGATCTGAACGCATAAGCGAGATACCTCCTTCCACGATAGAGTCTGCTGGAAGACTGCCATGAGGCTGCCCCTGAGCACAATCAATGAGCATTGCAAGCATCCGTCTTTTTGCTCCACACTGAAAACACCCCAAGGATTTTTTGGCGCGAATGGATACCTAAATCCGCGACCCTTGGCTGGGGAGCAGTTTTTGCGGTGAATGCATACCTAAATCCGTTGCTCATTTTTACCGGATTTATGTATGTATTTTGAGCTCTTTTTCGAGCCATTTGGGGAGCTTTCCGGGGGTCATCAGGAAGAACAAAGTTCGATCCCTCTCCTCAATGCGCGTCGTTTGCAGGACGCTGCACAGAAGCCCGCTGTCGTTTGCGAGAAACGCAGTCTCGATCACGTCAAGGAAGCGTTTGGTCTCGATGTTGTCATAGTCCCGTACACGGCGCTCGCCGAGCGAAGCATCGTAGCAATGAACGATGCAGATCATGCACTCATCGAATCTTTCGATGGGATTTTCACGCTGGAAAGCGAGCAACGCATTCCTGAGCGGATGCGTAATATACGAGGCGTTGTCGCGATTCGAGCGTTTCGGGAGAATAGCCGGGACCGTGATTTTGATCCAGTCGTGCTCCTCCGTCACCTGAATGCCGAGTTCCGAGGCGACCGCCTCGTAGAACGGCGAGGAATCAGGTCGAATCGAGCGCGTAGCGAGGTTTCGAAGCTGAATGGTCGAGCTCTCCGCCACACGCACGAGGCTATACATTTTCCCGCCGGTATCGAACTCCGGTTGCGCATTGAGGGTATTTGCAACATCGAAAAGCTGCTGGCTGAGCGCATCATAGTTGGATGCGACTTCTTTCATCGATGATGTGAAGTTTTTTACCATATTTGTCATGTTTTACCTCACAATTCGTACATTTCCACTTTTTTATCCGGAGACACATAGAACACATAATCGTTCTTGTATCGACGCTGCAGCATACCCACCAAGTCAAGATCGCTCACCACGAGCAGTCTCTTTGTTTTTTCGGGAACATGCTCCAGACTGTCGTTGATTTGGCCGATGTTGTACGGCATAACCGGGATCAGGTCATAATCGCTGTCCTTGGATACGATGGTGGCGACCGCCGGGGCGTCACCTGCGCAGAAGTCGCACATCCGGTCTTTCAAGGTGATGAACGCCTCGAAAGCCGGTATCCGCTCCGCAGGCTCCGTCGTCTTGAGCGTGTACGAGTTCTGAGAAAGCAGCAGTGCGTCCGAAGACGTGCAGTATGCGCCGTCACGCCGCATTCGGGACATGATACTGCCATACTGGGCGTCGCTCAGATGTTCAAAAAGCCGACGCATCTGCTCCGCCTCCACTACCCCAAAAACGGACAATAGCATGTCGATACAATGGATTTCACGCTTGCTGACCACTTGCTTGAATGACATTTCTTCACTCTCCTTATGTTTTCATGGGTAAACGCATAGTGTTTACGTTTTTGGCGTAAACACTATGCGTCTACGAATTGTTTATGGTACTTTCGCTGCGTTCACGAACGAAAACGCTATACCTCACATTAACTATCCGGCGACCTGATTGGCTTCGACGAGCACGGAGGGTTCTGCCTGTTCCTCGACGATCCTGCTCAGCTCATAGCGGTCGGTAGTGATGAGCTGCTTTTCGAGCTTGGACGCTTTGAACTCCACGGTGATGTGGTTGCTGTTGGTACTGATCAGGCCATTGCCTCGCTCGAAGCGCGTGATGTTCGCAATCTCCGTATCAGTAAGCTTCAAGGAGTCTTGAACGCGCTTGGCCTCATCGTCCTCCAGATTGAGGATGATCTTGGTCTTGGCATTGTTGATGATGCCCTTGCCGTATTTTCCATTTTCAAGGGCGAAAAAGTCGTTGAGGTCTTGCGTCGCAGCTATCGCGGCACCGCCATAGCCTCTGATGATTTTGAAAATCTCCAGGCAGAACTCTGCCGCCATCACGTTGCTGCCGGCTCCGAGTAGTTCCCACACCTCATCAATGAAGATGGCCTTTTCCTTGGTTCGGTCCTCTTTGGCTTTGTCCCAGACGAAATCCAACGCGGTGAACATGCCGACCGTGAGGAGATCCCCTGTCAGTTCAGAGATATCCAGGACGGTATAGGGGTTGTTCAGATCGACGTTGGTGTGCTGATTGAAGGTTCTTGCCGAGCCATGAACCAGGCGATTTAAGATATTGCCGAGCCTTCGCGTCTGTTCCGATTCCATCAGAATGTCGTAGACGTCCTCCAGAAGCGGCATGGTCCGGTACTTTTGGGAGTCTGCCGGGTCAATGAGGCTGTCGTTGTCATGCGTGATACCGAACTTGGCATAGGTGCGGATCAGCGTCTCGTCGAGCAACTGTTTCTCCTCATGGCTCATGTCCGGGATCAGGAGCGAGAAGAAGATGTGGAGCTGCTGGATCTTGCGCGCGAGGATTGAGTTCTCGTTCACCACGCCGTCGATGATCGCGTTTGCGGTCTGATCGGTACGGCGAATCTCCATGATATTGATGCACTGCTTGGAAGCAGGGCTGATGGAGATGAACTCCCCGCCGATGTTCTTGCACGCGCGAAGGAATTCATGCCCCTTCAGCGGGGCGATAATAAACACTTGCGTGCCCTTACGTCGCATACGCAGGGCCATTAGCTGAAGCGTGAACGTCTTTCCTGCTCCGGAAGTGCCGAGGATTGCCATGTTCGCGTTCTTGTAAACGCGGCTGTTGAAGATATCGACGATGACAAGGCTGTTGTTGTGCTTGTTCACGCCGAGCAGGATACCGTTCTCATCAGACATCTCGAAAGAGGTGAATGGATAGCAACTCGCAGCCGCAGAAGTGAGCATGTTGCGTTTGCTGCGCTCAAAGAGCTTCTTATCCATCTTGCAAAACGGCATTGCCGCGAGCATCGCGTCTTCCTGACGGAAGCGGCAGAGCCTGAGCTCCATGTCCTGCGAGGTCATCAGCCTCTTGACCTCGGCGATGCGCCACTCAAGGTTCTCCTGCGTATCCGCCGTGATGGTCACGAGGATGCTCGTGTAGTAGAAATCCTCATAGTTGGCAAGGCCACTTTTGAGATAGTAGCCAGACTGGATTGCGCCTTCGATATCGTCGAAATCCGTGTTGGTGTCGCTTGCGTCCTTGATTCGGCTGCGGTTGATGCGGATTTGCTGTCCGAGTTTGGCCTGGACCCGCTCCTTGGGCTCGCGTTGAAAGTAGAAATCCACGTCGATGCCCTCTCCCGCATTGACCAGCATAGATGTCCAGCCCGCGAGCACATGGGGGTTGTAGCCTCCAGACGGCACCATCAGATAGGCATGGTAAATACCGTCCATGAGCACATAAGAGCCGTGGCGCAGGTCAACAGTCTCCGGGGCGAGCACCTGCGGGATCGTCACGTCACTGTCAGGATGCCCCGCAAGCTTATGCGCGGCGCGCACCTCCGCGATCCGTTTCTGGATCGGGACCGCCTCGCAGGACGAACGATTGAATACCGTGTAGAGGATGTCCATCAGGAAAGCGTCCTCGTTCTCGTGCGTGACGATGATGTTATCGCAGTGAAGGAAGTACTGCTTAGCCGTCCGCGCAGCCGTTTCTAGCGTCGAAACGATCTCGGAGTAGTCCGTGCTCCGATTGTTGAAGGTGGGCTCATACTCAAAGATCAAAAGAAATCGCCGGGTTATGGCCTCTCGCGAGCCGATGGTCTCGATCAGGTTGTAATAGTCCTGCTGGAGTTCCCTGCATTTCTCATTTGTCTCGCGCTCCATATCCCGCGATATGGCGTTGAGATGCTTGCTGATATCAGCTTTCTTGGTCAGCACCTTCACCTGCAGTTTCACTGGGCTGATCTTCAGCCAGCTCGCAAAAGACGCAATGATGCTGCGCTGCTCGCGTGAGCTCCGGAGCAGGAAGTTGATGGGCTCAACCTCCAGAATCTTGACATAGCGGCCGTCTTGGAGATGGATTATGCCGTTTTTGATCTCCGTGACTGGGATCATGTCCTCGGTCAGCGTCTCTTTGCGGCTGCGCCGCGCTACCCTGCCCGCGCCTGTCACCCTGCCAAGCGACGCGCTACTCTGCCGATGCTCCTTGATCCGGATGCCAATGTCCTCGGGCGACTCGTGTGTCGGTGGGGCGTCGGACTCCAAGCGCATGACCTGAAGCGCGGCCTCGGAATGGAGCACCCTGCGGTTCATCAGCCACTTGATCCAGCCGATGGCGAACTCAGATAGCAAGTCGTCCTCTATGCCCACTACACCGAAGACACCTGCCGGAAGCGTAATGAGGATCAGAATGATCACTCTGGTCGTCAATGGCGCGGGAATCTTCAGGATCGGAATGCCTGTAAGCAGAACGAGTACGCAAGCCTCAATGGCGTTGCGTACTCGTATCATTCCGCCGAAAAGGCGGCCGCTTGTTAGGAAGTTCGGTGGTATGAAGTAGACTTCGCGCTTTTCTTCTTGCTGTTCCACACGCCGTCACCCCGCTTTGCTGATGATCCAGAACGGGCTGTTGGATGCGGCGTTGACGCTGGACTCGCCCATGATAAGAGAGATGTCCCACTCTTGGCCGGAACGCCTATAGCTCGCAGGATCCGCGACAAGGATCTTCCCCGCTGACGTCACTCCACGCAGCACAATGAAGTGCCCGCGCGAAGTGAAGTGACCGGGGCCCATAATCGCCACGACTAGCTTGCCGCTTGCAAGGGCATCAGCAAGTTTCTGCGGATCGTCGCGTCGGCAGGTCTCCACGTTGAGACCCCACGCCTTCGCTGCGCCGGGGACGACAGAGTGATAGGAGCCGCTGCCGCTGCACCAATGTCCGTTCTGATATGCCCAAAGCGCCATATGCGGGGGATCCACGGTTTCATTGGTTAGGCTCGATACCACGATTGCCATGGACGTCGGCCCGCAGCCGTAGTGCCCCACATTGTCGGTGCCATAGGGGGCGTCGCACCAGCGGTCGTCCATTTGGTTGTAGTAAACGACCGGCGTGCTTCCGTCCGTGAACACCACACCTTCATAATTGATGCCGTAATCGGTGTAGTCGTTCTCACCCAGGACCTGATAATTACCGTCACGCAGGACCATTGAGAGGTTATTTGCATAGTCGCCGGCGAGCTTCTTCTGCTCGTCCGTGAGCGCAAACACCTCGTTCTCGAAGTATGACTCTCCGTTATAGGTGATTGTATAGATACGAACAGTTATGTCCTTTGTGGTTGCTTCGCCGGTATCCGGGTTGGGTTCGCCTTCTACCGTCCGGGGCTCATCGACATAAGTGAACGAGTAGAATTGCGCGGTATTGGAACCGAGCTTCGAGAGCATATCACTTTTGCTGATGCTTGCGGCATCGGTGTCCTTGCTCGCGCAATACTGGGCGATGAACAGGTTCGCATTGTAGCGTATATCACCGGCGTACGGATTAACGACTTCGTAATCGTCGCAACCAGATTGCTGATAGTCCGCCTCGATCCGATCCAGCACGTCGTTGAGGCCCGCAGAGAGCGCGGAGCTGATCCCGTCATTGAGCTCCACAATGTTCTGATTGAGGGTCTCCCCGTCTGTGAAACCGCTCTTCTCATCCGAGCCGTCGACAAACAGCGTTCCAAAAATGATGGTGGGCAGCATGGCGAGAATGATGACGGGGATCATCAGAAGCACAACGGCTATGAGGATGAGCTTCTTTCCGGTCTTGCTTTTGGCAAGCTCCATGCCTGCGAGCCCGCCGGATGCCGCACCCTTAGCGACATTGGCAATCGCTTTTCCGGTCTTTGCAGCTCCTGCGGCGGTATGCGCCGCTGATTGTTTCTGTTTTTCTTCTTGTGCCATTACACACGATCCTTCCTCTTCGGGATCTGGGGCAACTGCTCCACGATCCGCTCGTTGTACTCGATCTTGCCGCTCGGAGCGCGATATGGTGTCTTTTCCACGGTCGGTTCGGCATACTGTTTGTACCAGGATTCGCCGTCCGCCGTCTCCACAGTTTCAAACTTGCCTACCGGTTCCATGTACTGCGCGGCATTATACATGGCAAACTGGCGCTCCTCACCGCCGCCCGCAGGCGTCTCATAGCCGGTGATGCGTCCGCCGCCGATCTCAATGTTTCTGAATGTCGGTGCTTGTGCGGGAACGGAATTTGCCGCTGTGCTTTGGGTCGCAGAACCCGCCGCGCCATGCGCAGTAGGCCTCGACGCAGGTACGGGAGTGTTCCCCGCTCTAACCTCGGAGGGCTCTGTGCTTCCGGCATTTCCGCGCTGCGTCTGCACGACGCCTTCAGCTTCACCGTTCGTCGCTGCCCGTCCGCCTGTCTGGGTTATGACGGTATCACCTACGGAACCGCCCGGCTCAGCGTTTGCTCGTGCCGCTGCAGCGGCTACGTTCGCGTTTGTAGGCGCTCCCTGCTGCGGGACGACGCTGCCGCCGTTGAGAGTCACTATGGTGCCATCGCCTGTAACGTGGCGCACCTCATCGACACGCTCCACGGTGGTCTCCGCAGCCTGCTCAAGCCGCTCCTCGGCTGAGTAGCCAAGGTAACACGAAAGCGCTTCCGCCGCCTTGTCGCCGGTGATTGAGCCAACCGTTGCGATATTGCCGGTGGCGACCGCGCCAATGACCTCGGTTGCGAACTGTCCGCCCTTGTGCATGCTATTACTGAGCATGGCACCTCCGATGATGTTGGATACTCCGGTGCCGTTGCCAGTCGCGCTTGCGGCTGCGGCGTTGCCGGCCTTTTTCTGAATTGATTGGAATACTCCGTGGGTTGTGCCGGTAAACGCCTCGCCCGTCGCGGTGGTAGTGCTCGACGAGCTGTTGCGATTGAAGATGTTTCCGATGGCACCGCCAACCGACTTCCCTGCGATTCCGAGGGCCCTGCCGGCAATCAGCAGCTCGCTCATCATGCTGCCGCCTGTTCTGCCGACGTTGATGCCAAGGCTCGCCATGAAGCTGTCGATCTTCTGGCTGATCTTTAGGAATGCTATGGCGCAAAGGAACCAGACGAACACGTTGCCCGCGACCTCGGCCTTGCTGGAAGCGGCGATTGCGCTTTCCACATCGCCTTCTTCGAGCGCGAATGCCGCTGTTGAGAGCATCGACAGCGTGCCAAACAGGCAGATGCTCCATTTCAGATAATTCTTTTTCATATCCGCACGCTCCTAGAATGATAGTGGGTTGGCAAGGAAGTTGCCGACCATAGACACGAACAGCCTGAGGCACCATGCGTTCATGATCAGCAGAAACAGCTGTCCGCCGAGCATCCGGCACCATGCGCTGAAGATGTTCGAGGTGTTCTCCGAGGCTCCGGTCGCAAACGCCATCGGTGCCGTGTAGATGAGAACGCCTACCATGATGTACCGCTCCGCCGCTTCGCATAGGAGCTTGATGTAGTTCCACGCGATGGTGATGACGAGAATCAGCACGATCAGGCTGACCGAACCGCTTGCGATGCAGCCCACGATCACCGTGATCGTGCTTGCGAAGCTCGCAAAGTCGATGGGCGGCAGTGCTGCGTCAACGATCCACGAATACGGTGTTCCCGCGATCTTGAGTACCAGGACCATGATTTGGTCTGCAAAGTACGCAAGGAACAGGAACAGCGCCGAGCGGATCAGGAGCTTGGCGGGGTCTTCCGCACTAATCCCCACGCCGGCTCCAAAGTTTTTGAATAGCTGCCACACGAGGTTGAGCAGGATGAACCCGATGGCCATGGCGACAAAAATGTGATACAGCGTCTCCGCTGCGGGAAAGTACCGCAGGAACGTGCTCATGTCGCAGCCGAGGGCCCCGAGGATGGAGCCCGTGATGAGGTCCAGGCCGTTCATGATCTGTGTGGCAATCCATTCCACAATGCTGTCAAGAATGCCCATGACTCAGTCCTCCCAGCTCAGAACCAGAGTTCTTCGTCTTCGAGGGGCAGGTATTTTGCAGCGGCAAGGCATAGAGCAATGCCAGCAAAGACGCCGCCGATCAGGGTAAAAATACACTTTTTCATGGCTATCCTCCTGTTTTGTGTTACGTTGCGGTCCATGTGCCGCCGCTGAAGAACGGCGTCACATACGCCATAATGAAGCCCAGAGAGTTCAAGATGGCCCAGGTAATGATGATTCGCTTCAGCCATGCCCGCGACTCGTCAACTGTCTTGCCTGACTTGGAGAAGTTCATCAAAAGCAGCGCGATGCTCGCGATAAGGATACATTCGCGGTT
>Ga0256407_10013807_pt1 | contig 10754 bp, 9 predicted proteins | sample RumenRJG_04DNA_FD_193489 | JGI IMG/M metagenome (GOLD analysis project Ga0256407, IMG submission 193489) | Bovine rumen microbial communities from Lethbridge, Alberta, Canada - RJG_04 | ecosystem: Host-associated > Mammals > Digestive system > Stomach > Rumen | place: Canada: Alberta | collected... | reverse complement strand
TATTATTTTATAAAAAAATAAAAATTAAAATGTTCATTTGAAGTTAATTATTAAAAAACAAATAATTTAAAAAAAAAAGATAAACAAAAACAAAAAAAATATTAAAAATAATAAAAAAAAAAAAATGACATTTCAATTAATTGAAATTACTAATTGGATATTTTCTATAACTTCAATATTCACTTTTTTAACAATTATCTCATTTTATTTTATCTATAATATAGTTTTTATGTTTTTAGAAGAAGAAAATGAAATAACAGGAAAAGATTCTGATTCACGTTCTGCATGTTCTGCTTGTTCTGAATTTTCAAGTAAAAGTGAAGAAAAAAGAATGTTTTTAATTACAAAATGTTTTACTAGAATTAATGAAATCATGCCTGAAAAAATTATTGAATTTCAGAAAAAAATTATTCGAAAAATATATGGGGATAAAAAACCCAAACGTAAATTAATAAATGAGTTAATTGATAAAAAAAAAAATACTGGGAAAAATGATCATAAATGGAAGGTAAGTTTTAAAGAAAATGAAGAATTTATGATATTTGATTAGATTAATTATATTATTTTGTTTATGTATTATAGATTTTTTAGTTTTTAAAAATAATATATATTTGAAAAGATAAATTTTTTTTAGCTTTTCTTATATGATATTATTATAATTTACAAAGTAGTAAAAAAATTTAATTTATTATCATTCATTATTAAATATTAATAAAATTTAAATAAAAATTTATATAATATAAATTTAAATAATGAATAATTAATTCAAAATTGAAAAATAATTATAAAAAATATAAATGTTTATTCATTTTAATTTAAAAAAAATTTATTAATTATTAAAAACAAAAAAAATAAATTTATCTAAATTTTTCTTGTTTTTTAAAATTAAATAGATAAAAAAAATAAAAAAAAATTATTTTTAAAATCTATTTTTTGATTATTTAAAAACAATAAAAATTCATAATTATTAAAATAAAATGGGAGGTGGTTGTTCAAGACCTATGACAATATCACAAATATATAAACCTCCAATTGATACAAAAAACAATACAATTGGAATTGACTCATCAAATCATAAAACAGAAGATAATATTTCAATAAAAATTGAAGGATCTGATTCAATAGAAAAAAAAAATTCTCATATTGATAGAAAAGTAAAAGAAAATTATATTATATGTAAATTTGCTATTCCCAAAAAAGAATTAGAGGAAGAAATAAGAATAATAAATGGAGTAAGAGAAAAAGATAATATAAAAAATTATTGTAAACTATTTGTAAACAATAAGGAAATTGAATTCAATTATAAATATAAATTTAATAAAAATGAAAATCAATTAAAAATTGTTTTTAATGATGATTTTGAAAATGCAAAAAATTTATTTGCAAATTGTATATATATTAAAGAATTTGATTTTTCAAATTTTAATTCATCAAAAATTATAAATTTAGAGGGTTGTTTTTTTCAATGTATTTCTTTACATAAATTAGATTTATCAAATTTTAATTGCAATAATTTAACAAATATGTGTGGAATGTTTGGTAATTGTAATAATTTAAAAGAAATAATTTTACCTAAAAATACAGAAAATGTAACTAATATGAGTTTTCTTTTTATAAATTGTTCTAGTTTAGAAAAAATTGATTTTTCAAATTTTAATACAAATAATGTTATATATATGAATGAAATGTTTTCTTCATGTTCAAAAATGAAAGAATTAGATTTATCTAATTTTAATACTGAAAAAGTTCAAAATATGTCTAAAATGTTTTATAAATGTGTTAATTTATCTGAAATAAAATTATCCTCATTTAAAACAAATAATGTTCAAAATATGAGTGGAATGTTTTCTAATTGTATTAATTTAGAAAATTTAGATTTATCTACATTTAATACAAATAATGTAATAGATATGAGTGAAATGTTTTCAGAATGTTTGTTAAAAGAAATAAATTTATATGAATTAAAGACTCCTAAAGTTAAGAAAATGAATTTAATGTTCAATAAATGTGAATTTTTAACTCAATTAGATATTAGTAATTTTACTACAAGTAATGATACTGATGTTACAGATATGTTTAAAGGAATTAATAAAAATTGTATTCTTACAACTTATAATAATAAAATAAAAAATTCTTTTAAAGAAAGTGTTAATTAATTATTATTTTTTTATATAGATAATTATTTTGAAAAAAAATCAAAATATATATATAAATATTTTTTTTGATAATATTTTTTTTTTTTGTGTCATCCATCATTTAATATTTTAGATATTTTATTTTTAAATTTTTTAGATATTAAATTAGATGATATTTTTTTATGTTTAACATTCATTATTATTTTTTTTCTAAATATATTTGAATTACCAAAAGAAGTTCCTATACTTATTTTACTTGAATAATTGAAAGTATTATTTTCATTCTTTTCATTTGATTTATTTTTTAATCTATTTTCAAATAAAGCTTTTGTTATATTATCTGTTTCCAATAATTTTTGGAAATATCCAGATTTAAATTCAGGTAAATCATTAATTTTATCTATAGTCCTATGATTTTTTCTAAATAATTTATATAAACTTTTCTTTTTATTATATTCATTCAATTCTTGACTTTCTTTTTTATCTGAATAATTTTTTATATCATTATTAGAATTTAATTTTATTTTATTTGGACTTGTCAAACAAATTTTAGGAAATGATTTTTCATAATAATTATTTGAAATTGTTTCTTGATTTATTTTATTATTTTGTCTTGATGTAGATAAAATATTTTTTGTACTTATTCTTAATATATTATTATCTTTATTTAATTTTCCTTTTTTTAAATCTAAATTTCCAAAAATTGTATTTCTCATATGCTTTTTTCTAGCAGAAAATCTTTCACTTTCATTAAAAAACCGTTCAATTAAAGCTATATTTTTTCTTTTTGAATTTTGTTTAATCTCTCCTTCAATACTATTTTTAAAAAAATTTTGAATATTAATCAATCTTTCAATCATAAAATTATTTTTTTTATTAGTTAATATTCTCCAATTTTCTTTTATATCATTAAATTGTTCTAAAATAAGATAAATTATTTTAATATCAATAGTAAAATAAATAGAATTTGACTCACATAAAGCATTAAAAAAAAAATTATTATCTTTCATTACACAATCATTCATCCCTAAAATTTCACCTGAATCAATAGTAGAAATAATAATATCTTTTTGTTCATTTGAAAAAATATTTTTCTCAATAAAAATATTTTTAAATTCAGAAACAAAAAAATTAACTTTATTTAAAGTACATTGTGGGATAATTAATTTAAAGCTTCCTTTTTGAATAAAATACAAAATTTTCCTTTCTTCATTTATTTTAAATAAATATTCCCCTTTATTCATTTTTTTTTCTACAAAAAAATTCCAATACATTTTAACAATATCAGAAATATTCATATTTTTAAATAAAGGAGTACTAAAAATAAAAGAAATTTTTTTTCTTTTTGCTTTTTCTAAAAAAACTTTCATAAATCCTTTAAAAGCATGTGAAGTTAAAGTTCCAAAAAATGATTTTTTTTTAACAAAAATTGAAGCCGTTCTCAAATTATTATCATTAATTAAAGCAACTTCACCAAATGTACTTCCTCTTCCTAATTCAACAACATTTACATAACCAAATATTTTAATCATATATTTTTTAAATAAATAATCTGGTTTTATAGAATCATTTTCTTTAATTATTTTTCTTTCATTTGATAATAAAATTTTTTCTATTTTATTATCAATTACTTCATAATTTATTCTTGATAAATATTTTTCAATTGGATAATTTACTAATTCATAATTTGAATCTATAATTTCATATTCATCTTTTTCAACTGGAAAAATATTTTTATTTGAATATAAAATTTTTTTCATTAAATAATTTTCATTATTATTATATAATAATTTTAAATGATTTAAATAATCTTCTCTATTCATTGATACTTCAAATTCTTTAGGTATTAATATTATAACTGAACCTGATAATGTTACATAAAAATTATTTCCTTTTTCTCCTATTTTCATTAAAAAAGTATTTTCTTCTACTTTTTGTAATTGAAGTTCTTCACTTACTCTTGTTAATACTGAATCTATTGAAATTCCTGAATCATTTGTATTTATAATTTCCATAAATTTTTTTAATTGAGATAAATATGTTTTTATTATGAATATTTCAGGAATATTTCTTTCTTCTTTAACTAAAATATTACTTATTATTTTTGTTATTTCATCTTTTTGCATTATTTTATCGATAAAAAATTTATTGTTTATATTTAATTTTAATGTTTCATAAAAAACTTGATTTGATTTTGGAACTTTTAATTTACTTGGTGAAAAATTTGCTTTATTGATTTTAAATTTCATTTCAATATTTTTATTACATAAATTATTTTTTTTTATAATATTTAATATAATTTTTTATTTTTCTGAAAATATAAAATAAATTAATATTATAATAAGAACTAGTTTATTTATTTCTTAAACAAAAGTTATAAATAAAAATGAATTGTTGTACAAAATGTTGTTCATATTCAATACTTATAATAAACTTTATATTTGATTTTATTGTTTTATTTTTTGCATGTTTATGTACAAGAAATACAAAAACTTTAAATGGAGGTCATAAATTTTTTATAGCACTTTGGATAATAATTTTTTTATGTAATACATTATGGAATTTGGTAAAATTTATTTTAATAATAAAAAAAAAATTAAATTATTATACAACTTATAATATTGATTTAATAATGAATTTTTCAGGAATGGGAATATTTACAATAGCAATAATATATGATTTAGTATTAATATGTAAAAAGGAAATTAAATTTGTTGCATATGAATTATTTTTATGGTTAGGTATTATGATTTATGTTTTACTTTCTTTTATTTCACATTTTAAACTTGATGATTTTTGCATTCTTTCAATGGATAATCCTAAAGATAGACAAATGAAAGGAAATGAATTAGAGTTAAAAAGTGAAATAGAAGAATAAAATTCTCATCAAAAACATAAAAAAAAACAAAATAAATATAAATTATTTTTCTCATTAATATATGAATTTTTAATTATCAAAATATAATTAATATTCATTAGTTGAATTGTTTTTGAATAAAACCTGTAAATTAATAAATATTTAATAAATATGCATTTTTTTTTATGATTTTACATTGTGTTTTTTTGATAAGATGTTTTTTTATATAAAATATTAATATAAAAATGAATTCAATTGATAAAAAAAAAAATTTAACAAACCCCCAACCAAAATTTACAGGATGTTTTGATGATTTTTTAATTATTTCTATATCAAATGAAGAAAATAAAATTCAAAAAGAAAAAAAAGAAACAAAAAATGAGGATAAAAATAAAGAAATTATTAATTGTGGGGATGTTGAAAATTTTCTTTCTAACATTTACGCTCAAAAAAAAAATCAAAATGAGACTCCACAGAAATCACGTTTTTCTGATTTTTTTAAAGAAATGGAAGAACAAAGATTATCATTGGAAAAACCAAGTCGAAATAGTTCATATGTAATATCACCAACTAATATAAATCTAAATAATTTAAATAACAATAATAATGAAAATATTAATCCTACTTCAGTTAGTAGTATAAATAATTTGGATTCTTATAAAAAGAGTATAAATTCTGATTATTATAAAAAAGAAAATGTATCATTAATGTTTAAAAATATTTTTAAACAAAATGAAATTGAAAAAGATATTAAAATAAATAGTAATTTAAATAATAATAATAATAATAATAGTAATAACAATGATAATATAAACAATCAAGTTATTACTAATAATATAAATAATAATTCTGAAGATAAAAATGTTGAAAATATTCTTAGTGAAAAATTTGGTTTAAATGTAGATATGTTAAGAGTTTTAAATTTTGAAGATACTCGAACTACAATAATGATAAAAAATATACCAAATAAATTCACAAGAGAATTATTAATTAATATTATAGATCAAAATTTTAGAGGGACATATGATGTATTTATTTTACCAACTGATTCAAATCATTATAAAAATTTTGGATATAGTTTTATTAATTTTAAAAATAGTTATTTTATTCCTTATTTTTATTATATGTTTAATGGTAATAAATGGTCTTTTACTAATTCAAAAAAAATATGTGAAATTACTTATTCTAAAATTCAAGGAAAAAATAATCTTTTAAATCATTATCCTAGTAAGATTATATATGAAAATAAAGAAGTTGATATTATTAATCAGAGAGATGATTATTTAAGGGAATTTATTATTCCTAATGTGTATAAAGATATGTTTTTATCTTTATTTCCCTCTCAAAGAATTATGGTGTTTCCATATTTTTTTCTAACTTTGTTACCTATTAAAAAATAGTTGTTTATTAAAATTTCCTTTTATTGTTTTAATTGATTTTTTTTTCAATATTTTCTAATTTAATTATTATTAGTTAATAAAGGGAAATTTTTTTATTTAAAAATAAAATTTTCATGTATATTATTAATTAGAGTTAAGATAATAAATACAATAGATTTATGTTTTTATTAGTTAAAAAAAAAAAATTTTTATTTAATTTAAATTTTGTTATAATTATATTCCATAAATAACTCAATTTTTATATTTGTTTTCTTTATAATATTCAAATAAAATAATAATATACTATGCTATTTAATATTAATAATATCTATTGTGAATAGAATAATATTTTTATTATTTTTTTCTACAAATCTTTTAAACAGATATTTTCATTTTTTTTAAATTATCAATATCAATATTTTCATTTTTTAAAATTTTTTGTAAATAATATTCAACTAAAACAAATAAATAATGTCCTAAAAAACCAGGTGAAAAAATATCAATAATAAAATGAGCCCTAAAAGCAATCATAATATATCCTTCAATAAAATATAAAACAATTCCAATCCAGAAAAAAATATTATTACCTAATCTTTTCCATTCAAAAGCAGCAGTAATTAAAATAGCCAATTCACAAGCATAAAAAGTTTTAGTTGTTGAATTATAATTAACAAAAATTGAAGGAAAATGTTTTTCATTCCAATAATAATCACTTGGTGTTCTAATTTCCCAAAATTGTTTTATAATTTGATAAACAATAATATTTAAAATAAAAGTAATAATAAATCTAAAATTTTTACTGTAAAGAATCCATCCAATAAAAGCATAAATTATATATGAATCAAATAAAATTGAAGTTAAAGATTTTATAAAAATAGAAAAATTTGGTGAGTTTCTTAAAAATTCATTTACTTTTGATGTTGCATTAAAAGTTAAATCTTCAACACAATCAATATTATATTTTGGAAGAGTAATACCTGTTACTGTATTTATAATTACTCCGACTAATCCTATTATTACTACTAAAAAACGGATTTTTTTTTCAAATGTTATTTCTGGAATATGTATTCCTAAAATTGTTGTTTGGTTTTCTTCTTCATTTTCAATTTCTGACATTTTGATTTGTTATAATAAAATTTTTTTTTGAGAATCATTTAAAAAATTAATAAATAATTAAAAATATTTTGATTTTTAAAATTTATTCAATAATAATATTATATATATATTAAAAACAAAATCACTATTTATATAAATACGGTTTTTAATAAGATTATTTTTTAAGAATTAAATCAAATTTATTTTTTTAAATTTTTTAACACAAATCAATTCCTTATTTAATTCCTTGTTGACCAATTTTAAATTGATTTATAGTAGGAAAATTTATGAATGGAATTTGACATTGATTATTTACATTTTGATCATCATATAAAATTAAATAAGGATAATAAATTGGAATATAAAATCTTAATTTATTATCTACATTTTGATTATTATTATTAACATTAATTTTTTTTTTTTCATTTATATATTCATTTAATTTTTTATCTACTTTCGTTTTTCCAAATTTATTCTTTGCAGAAACTAAAAATGATTCATGTTGAATAATAAATTTTTTTTTTTCCTCATCATTTAATTCTTTATGTGAAAATCTAAAAAAAATGAATTAAAAAAAAAATAAAATATACTCACAATTTTTTTTTGAACAATTTCCAGTTCCATGATAGAATTTACAAGGAATATTTTTTTTTGAATGACTAAAATTACACTTATCACCATTTAAACAATTTCCTCTTAAAAAATGTTTGCATAAAATATTTTGTTTTTTTTCATTATATTCCTCATTTAATTCACATCTATTTTTTTTTTTATTTAAAAAAAAATCGTCACTTTCTTCTGATTTGTATGAAATATCCTATTTAATATTTTAATATTAAATTTAGATTAAAATACAGTTTTAATTAAATTATTATTTTCTATGATTTCTCCTGGTTCAGGTTCTAAGTTTGACATTAATTAATTGATATTATTATAATATTTTGGATTTTATATGAAATTATTTTTTATTTGAAATGGAAGATATAAAATATATTCAGTAAATTTTATTATTTTAATTTTCTTATTTTACTTATTACTGTTATAAAAAAAATATGAATTAATAAATTAAGAAATTATCATATTCTAGTTTTATGTCATTTTATTATTATTTTGTATTGAAAAGAGTTTAATTTTTATTAATTTTTAATTTATAAATTAAAAAATTTTAAATTAATAATTAAAACTTTATAAATATTGTTTTTAGTAATTCAATATAACTTCAAATTTTTTTAATATTATTTGTCTTCAATAACTCTTATTAAATTTTCTAAAGATTCTAAAGTTTTTTTTGTTTTATTATGTTCTTTTTTTTCTTCTTGATACATTATAATCCATGATGACATTTCTTCATTTATCATAAATAATCTTTCACTATACGTTTCAATTAAAAATTTTAATTTTTGGATTTCAGTTTTATCATTTATAATTATCTTATCTTTTATTTCTATATCTTGGAAACTTTGATTATTTTCTTCTGTTAATTTTGAAATTTTTTTTTCAAAATCTATTTTATAATTGTTTAAATAATCAATTTTAACATTCATTTTAATTTTCATTTTATGAAATAAATCATTAAGTTCATTAATATATATTTTTTTTTGTTCTAATTCTTCTTTTAAATCTAAATATTTTTGAAAATATTCTTTATTTTTATTTAATAAAGTTGTCAAATCATTGATTTCTGATTTTAATTTAAATATTTCAATAGTAGTTAAATTTTCATTTAATTTTTTAGATTCCTCATCATTTAAATTTTTATAAACATTATTTCTGTCAGTTAATGCTTTTTGATTTTCTTTTAATATTTCATTCATTTTTGTTATTTTAACTGTATTATTTTCTATTTCATATTTTTGAATTTGATTTTTTATATTTAATATATTATTTTTCTTTTTAATTGATGATAATTCAGATAAATAACAATCTAAAATTTTATAATGACTAATTATATTTTCTGAAATATAAATTATTATTTTTTTCCAAAGAATAAAATTTAAATTATCTCCTAAATCATCAAATAATAATTCAATAAATTCATTATTATATTTTTTTAATGAATTATATAAATCATTTATTAAACTATTTTTATCATTTGATAAACATTCAGTATATTTATTTTTTAATTTAAAATATTTATCCATAATTTTAATTATTTTTACCTTATTTTCATTTTTAAATTTCAGTTTATCACTTTCATTCACTCCTTTTTCTAATAAAAATAAAGATTTTGATAATTGAAGAGAAATATTATTATTTTGTTTTTGAAAAACCAATGGAATTGATTTCATTTTTGGAAAATGCATTTTATTTTTTGGTAAATATTTTAAAGAAGTTTTATTAAATTTAGTTAAACCTGATAAATTTAATTTATTTAAACTTGGATAATGTTTCATTGAATTTGTTTTAAATAAACCTTTTTCATTTTTTTTTGATGATAAATAATTTGAAGAGATATTAACACTTGAAATAGAAGAAGATGAACCATCTAAATAAATATTAGTAAATGCATCATTTAATAAATTTCCTCCTATTATTTTATTACGATTTAATACTTTAGAAGGTGAAAAATTTACTTTATGATTTTTGATTGTTTTATTCATTAAATAATTAATGAAATAAACTTTAAATTTTTTTTTGAAAAAAAATATTTTCGTTTATTTATTTATTTATATTTTTTAAATATATTTTAAATCTTTAAATGTAAAATAAATATATTAATGAATTTTATTCTTATTGAGTAAAAAATTTTATATATTATTCATATTTTTTCATAAAAAATATAAATTAATTAAAAATATTTTTTATAAAATAATTTTTAAAAATATTTTAATTTATTTTAATATAACATTTTTAAATATATATATGTCATGGTGTGCTAAGCTGATTTTATTTCTAAATTTTTGATAATATTAAAATATTAATGATAAATATCTAAGTATTGATAATTTAATATAATATAAATAATAAAAATTATGAAAGATTAAAGTTATTCATATTTCTATAAATTTTGTTTCAATAAATATATAAAATTATTATATGTTCTTATTGTTTTTTATTAAACAATAAATAAAAAAATAACAGATATATTATCTATTAATTTTATACTATTCAACTATAATTTTCAATAAATATTTTTTTTTAGAGTTTTTTAACAAAAATTATTATGATTAACATTTTATAAGTTTTTTTCTCTATTATAAAATATTCTTAAACTTCATCACAATATTTTTAAATTACTCCATAAGTATAAAACTATTGTTTCCCTTTTAACCGATTAAAAATAAAAAA
>Ga0256407_10013806_pt1 | contig 10755 bp, 9 predicted proteins | sample RumenRJG_04DNA_FD_193489 | JGI IMG/M metagenome (GOLD analysis project Ga0256407, IMG submission 193489) | Bovine rumen microbial communities from Lethbridge, Alberta, Canada - RJG_04 | ecosystem: Host-associated > Mammals > Digestive system > Stomach > Rumen | place: Canada: Alberta | collected... | reverse complement strand
GCCGTGGACTATGGCACGCACCTGGCCAATGCCCGGCGCTATCAGGCGGCCCTCAATGCCCGGGGCATCAAGTAGTGAACTTGCGGCGCAGGTAGCGGGGTATGAACCCCAGATGACGCACGATGGTGGGCAGTGTGCCATAGTGGTGGCACATGATGCGGTAGCGCTCCATCAGCGACTGCTTGTGATATTTGTCGGTGAGCCCGTCGGTCAGGAAACTGATGATGGGCTCATCGCCGCAATAGGCATTGCGCCGGCTGGCCTGCAGCACACGTATGCACCAGTCATAGTCGGCGCTGAAGCGGTATTGCAGGTCGTATTGCGGCATGAGGTCGCGCCGGGCCACGAAGGCTTGGTGGCATACCAGCATGCCCTGTTTGAAGCTGTCGGCATTGAGTGTCTTGGGTGCCGTCAGGTGTCGCATGCCCACCACTTGTCCTGTCTGGTCGACCAGTTGAGTCTGTCCATAGATTACTCCAGGATGCCCTTCGGCACATGCGGCGAGCCGTGCCAGTGAGTCGTTTGCCGCAAAGCGGTCGCCCGCGTTGAGCCAAATCAGGTACTGCCCCTCGGCGCGTGCGATGGCCTTGTTCATCGCGTCATACAAGCCTCGGTCGGGCTCGCTGTAGATGCGAGTGCCGGCGATGTCGGCCTTGCGCACCAGGGCTAGCGTGTCGTCCTTTGATGCTCCGTCAATGACCAGGTACTCATAGTCCAAGCAGGTCTGCTCTCTGACGCTTTGCAGCGTGGGTCCGATTACCCCGGCGGCATTCCAGGTGACCGTCACAATGGTGAAGAGTTTGTCGTTCATGGCTACAAAGGTAGTCAATATAATTGATAATTGAAAATTAATGTTGTTCTTTCGTCCTGCCGTTAATGTTCGGGTCTGTCACAGTTTCACCGATGAGCGAAAAACTTAAAAAATGCAATAACGCCCCAAAATTTGCGTTATAGACTTTGCAATGCAGATTTCTAGACTACGACATATCGTTCTGTTCTTCCTTCTGGCGAGCGTTGCCACCTGCCTGGCGCAGGACAACGACAAGATTCTCAACCGCCAGTATGCCGACATGAAGCGTATCCATTATGGCTTCTCGGTGGGCATGAACTTCCAGGACCTGAACATCTCAAACAACGGTCTCATCACCGAGGACGGCGAGAGCTGGTTTGCCGACATCCCCAGCCACTCGCCCGGCTTCTGTGTCAATGTCATGGCCGACCTGCGTCTGCACCAGCACTTGAACCTGCGCGTGGCGCCGGGCATGTACTTTGGCAACAAGGTGGTGCAGTTTCGCAATGCGCTGGGCGACCCTGAGGCGCTCGAGCCCTCGCACTATCGCCAGAGCCAGAACGTCAAGGCCACCTACATCGTGCTGCCCATCGACCTCAAGATATCGGCGTTGCGCTACCACAACCTGCGTCCTTACGCCAATGTGGGCGTGATGCCTATCTATGATGTGGGCAAGGAGCGCAGCGAGCAGCTCAAGCTGGCCAACTTCGATGCCATGCTCACCGTTGGGCTGGGGTGCGACTTCTACCTGCCCTTCTTTAAGCTCTGCCCCGAGGTGAAGTTCTGCTTCGGGTTGCGCAATCTGCTCGAGAAGAACCGCCCCGACCTGCAGGACAACCCAGAGATGATGCGCTTCACCGAGAGTGTGAGCAAGGTTCAGAACAACATGGTGGTGCTCACCTTCTACTTCGAATGACGCAATGACCCTACGCAACATCACATATCGCCTGCTGACCCTTGTTGCACTGTGCCTGGCTGGAATGTCAGCCCAGGCTCAGACCGATGCCCAGTTCACGCAGTACTGGGCTGTGCCGGCCTACTATAATGCCGGCGCTGTGGGCAACATCGACTTTATCCACATCACTGCCGGCTCACGGCTGCAGTGGCTGGGCATCAAGCATGCTCCCATGACCTTCGGAGCCATGGCCGACATGCCCTTCAAGTTCTTGAACCGCCGTTGGGGCACAGGTGTGGTACTTCAGGCCGAGAGCATGGGTCTTTACCGCAATATCACAGGCGAGGCGCAGCTGGCCTGGAAGAAGAACATGCTGCATGGCACACTGAGCGTGGGCATCCAGCTGGGCATCCTCAACGAGACGTTCAAGGGGTCGCCCCCGCATGTAGTCACCATCGATGGTGACGATGCTCACTCCAGTGCCGACGATGCCATTCCCCAGAGCGATGTGGGCGGAACGGCGTTTGACTGCGGCTTGGGCGTGATGTTCACCCACAAGCGCTTCTGGGTCGGGGCCTCTGTCACTCACCTGAATGCCCCCACCGTCACCCTCAAAATGGGCGATGACGAGGAGCACCAGTATGAGTTCGATGCCGGTCGTAACTTTTATTTCATGGCTGGCGGCAATATTCCCCTGCGAAACACGTTATTTGAATTGCTGCCCTCGGTCATGGTCAAGACCGACCTCAATGCCTTTCAGGCCGAGGCTACGGCTCGGTTCCGCTACAACCGTTTCATCAGTGCTGGTGTGGCCTACCGCTACAACGACGCTGTTTCGGCCATGATAGGTGTCGACTACAAGAATTTTTTCGTCGGCTACAGCTACGACTATGCCACCTCGGCCCTGAGCAAGGCCAGCTATGGCAGCCACGAGCTGTTCTTGCAGTATAACGTCAAGCTTGACATGGGCGAGAAGAACCGCAACAAACACAAGAGTATTCGAATCATGTAGAATATATGAAAAAATTACTGTTTATATTAGCAATCTCGATTGTGCTGGTCTCGTGCAGCGCTGTGCGCCGTGGCAGTATGGCCGGCGGTGAGGTCACTGGAGTGGGAGCTTCCACATTCAGCGAGCCCACGCCCTATGGCATGGTGCTTGTGGACTGTGGCTCGATGCGCGAGGGGCCTGCGCAACGCGACTCGGTGTGGGGACTTGACTCCACTGCACACGGTGTCTCGGTCGACGCATTCTGGATGGACGAGACCGAAATCAGCAACTCGAAGTACAAGCAGTTTGTCTACTGGGTGCGCGACTCCATCATCCGCGAGCGTCTGGCCGACCCGGCCTACGGCGGAAATGAGGAGTTCAAAATCGAGGAGGACAAAGAAGGTAACCCCATCAAGCCGCATCTGGACTGGAGCCGCAACATTCCCTGGAAGAACCCCAGCGAGGACGAGGAGCGAGCCATCAACAGTGTCTACCGCATCAACCCCATCACCGGTGTGCGCGAGCTCGACCCCACGCAGATGAACTATCGCTATGAGGTCTATAACCTGACCGAGGCGGCCAAGCGAAAGAACCGCTTCGACCCCACGCGCCGCGACTACAACACCGACCACGCTGTGCCCACCACCAACCCGACAATCAGCAAGGACACCGCCTTTGTCGACGATGACGGTCGCATCATCCGCCAGACCATCACCCGTCCGTTGCAGAACGAGTTTGACTTTGTCAACACCTATATCGTGAACATCTTCCCCGACACCACGTGCTGGGTCAACGACTTTGACAATGCCTATAACGAGCCTTACGTGCGCATGTACTTTGCCAACGGCAACTACAACAACCATCCAGTGGTGGGAGTGAGCTGGGAGCAGGCCAATGCCTTCTGTGTCTGGCGCACCGAGTATCTCAAGCGCGCCCTGGGCAAGGAGGGAATCTATGTTGAGCCATTCCGTCTGCCCACCGAGGCCGAGTGGGAGTATGCCGCGCGTGCCGGTCAGAACGGCAACAAATATCCGTGGGAGGGCGATGTGCCTCTGACCGAGGAAGATGGATGCTTCTATGCCAATTTCAAGCCCCAGGAAGGAAATTACGTCAAGGACGGAAGCATTATCAGTTCGCCCGTTGGCACCTATCAGCCCAATGACTTCGGTCTGTTTGACATGGCCGGTAATGTGAGCGAGTGGACCTCCACGGCCTATACCGAGAGCATCGACCGCATGACCAGCGACCTCAACCCCGAGTATCGCTACAACATCGCCAAGGAAGACCCCTACAAGATGTCGCGCAAGATTGTCCGCGGCGGCTCGTGGAAGGACGTGGCACACAACATCCGCAGCGACATCCGCATGTGGGAATACCAGAACGAGCAGCGCAGCTACATCGGTTTCCGTTGTGTGCGTTCGCGTGTGGGCTTCGGCAAGGTCAAACGCAAGAGTTACTAGAAACAAGAAGCTAGAAACAAGGAGCGATAATCCAGAATCAAGAGAACCCGAGCAGAGTCGGTGACCCAGTCCGAAGCTCTGCCCCGGAAAAAAATAAAAAGAACAATGAGAAAACTCAATGCCATCGCGCGATTCCTCAGCGACGACCGAGGACAGCGGTTTTTCAATTTCGCGTATAGTATCGGTGCAGCCGTCGTGATTTGGGGCGCACTGTTCAAAATCCTGCACCTGCCGGGCGGCAACACACTGCTCAGTATCGGCATGGGTACCGAGGTGCTGATGTTCTTGCTGACGGCTTTCGACAAGCCTGAGAAGACCTACAAGTGGGAGGAAGTGTTCCCCGTGTTGGCCACGCACGACCCTGAGGACCGCGTGGAGATGGGCGGCGGCGGTGGCGGCATCTACATCAACAATGGCGGTACCGCAGCCGTGGGCGATGAACAGCCCGACGGTGTGGCCAGCGGTGTGAGCGCAGCCCAGGCCCGGAATGCTGTCGGATTGCCTGCCGGCATCGAGCTCAGCGAGGACGACACCCGGTCGTTGAGCGAGAGCATCGCCAAGATGTCGGCTGCAAGCGACCAGCTCAGCCGCATGGCCGAGCTCACCGATGCCACCCAGCAGTACCTGAGCCAGATGTCCACCATCAGCGACCAGATGCAGCGACTGGCCGAGACCACCACGGCGCTCAATCAGGTGAGCGAGACGCTGCTGCAGAGCTACCGAGCCATCACCGACAACAGCGAGAGCATCAACCAGAGCAGCACGGGATATGTGCAGCAGATGGAAGACCTCAACAAGAACATCAGCGGCTTGAACACCATCTATGAGATTCAGCTCAAGAGCATCAGCTCGCAGCTCGACTCGATTGACCGCGTCAACCGTGGTCTCAAGGACATCCGCGACATGTATGAGAAGTCGGCGGCCGAGAGCGCACATTACTGCGACGAGACCGAGAAGATGGCTCGCTACATGAAGCAGCTCAACAGTGTCTATGAGAAGATGATCAAGGCCATGACTGTGAACATGTACCGGCCCATGCCCGGAATGCCCGGCATCGAACCCGATCAGGAGAACAGTTAAAAAATTGTTAGTTTTTAGTTGTTAGTTTTTAGTTGTTAGTTGCCTCCGCGACTAAAGTCTAAAAACTAAAGTCTAAAGTCTAAATAAAGATATAGAATGGCAGTAGGTAAAAACCAGTCGGTGAGTCGCATGTCGCCGCGTCAGAAGATGATTAACCTCATGTACATCGTCTTGACCGCCATGCTGGCTCTGAACGTGTCGAGCGACGTGCTCAACGGCTTCAGCCAAGTCGAGGACGGACTCACGCGCTCTAACCGCACCATCACCGCCCGCAACCAGGCACTGTTCGTGCAGCTGCAAGAATTCAACCAGAAGAATCCTGGCAAGGGAAAGGTGTGGCTCGACAAGGCACTGGATGTGCGCAACAACACCGACAAACTGTATAACTACATCGACTCGCTCAAGTACGAGATCGTGCGTGTGGCCGATGGTGAGGAAGCCGACATCCACAACATCCAGAACAAGGACAACCTGGATGCCGCGTCGCAGGTGATGCTCGCCCCCACAGGAGGCAAGGGCAAGCAGCTGCGGGCACAAATCGACCAGTACCGGCAGTTCATCACATCGTTTATCGACGACCCGCAGAAGCGCGCCAACCTTGAGCAGGCCCTCTCGACAGCTCCCATCAAGACACGCACCAGTGGCGAAATCAGCGGTAAAACCTGGGAAGAGACCATGTTTGAGAACATGCCCACCATCGCCGCCGTGACCCTGATGAGCAAGCTTCAGAACGACATCCGTTATGCCGAGGGCGAGGTGCTGAACCAGCTCATCACCAATGTCGACCTGGGTGACCTGCGTGTCAACCTGGTCAATGCCTTTGTCGTGCCGCAGTCGCGCATCGTCATGCGCGGCACCAAGTACTCGGCCAACATCGTCCTGGCTGCGGTCGACACCACCCAGCGCCCCATCGTCTATGTCAACGGAGTGCGTCTGGGCAACGACAAGGGGCTATATGAGGTGGGTGCCAGCTCGGCCGGCAAGCATGAGTATTCGGGATATATCGAGGTCGTAGGCCGTGACGGAAGCGTCACACGTCGCGACTTCAAGAGCGACTATACGGTCATCGACCCCCTGGCCACAGTCAGCGCGACGATGATGAACGTCTTCTATGCCGGCATCAACAATCCCGTGTCAATCGCCGTGCCTGGTGTGCCAGAGAACAGCATCTCGGCCACGATGACCAACGGCTCGCTCACCAAGGGGGCCAATGGCTGGATTGCCCATCCCACACAGGTGGGTGCCACGTGCGAGATTACCGTCACCGCCGAGATGGACGGACAGCGCATGAATGTGGGCACGACCAAGTTCCGTGTGCGCAAGCTGCCCGACCCCACGCCGTTCATCACCTACACCGACGCCAAGGGCAACGCCAACCGCTATAAGGGTGGTCGCCCCTTCCCCAAGGCTTCGCTGCTGGCTGCCGCCGGTCTGGATGCGGCCATCGACGATGACATGCTCAACATCGACTATAAGGTGGTGAGCTTCGAGATGGTGTTCTTCGACCAGATGGGTAACGCCATCCCCGAGATTTCGTCGGGCAACCACTTCAGCGAGCGGCAGAAGAACGCCATCCGGCGTCTGCAGCACGGCAAGCGGTTCTACATCACCAAGGTCAAGGCCACTGGACCCGATGGCGTGACACGCGACATCTCGCCCATGGAGGTCATCGTCAACTAATTCATAATGCGTAATTCTCAATTCTCAATTGACAGAAGATATGAAGAAGTTTAAATATATCATTGTGTTCTTGACGGCCATGTTTGTCGCCAGTGCCATGCAGGCACAGGTGGTCAAGAAGAGCGATAACGGAGAGCGCAAGAAGAAGGATGAGAGTGGCGTGGTCATCTCTGACCGCCAGCAGGCGTTCTTCGAGCAGCGTCAGCCCAGCGATGCCGACCTCCAGTGGATGAAGGTCATCTACCGTTCGCTCGACCTGACCAAGGGCAAGAACCCAGCACTGTACTATCCCGAGGAGCCCAACGAGGACGGACAGAGCCTGTTTTTCATCATCATGCGGCTTCTGGCCAACAACCAGATTGCAGCATACGAATATCTGGATGGACGAGAGATGTTCACCGATGAGTTCAGGGTCAATGTGGGTGAGCTGCTCGACCGCTTCCATGTGATGTATGAGCCGGCCAAGGGTAGCACCGAGAAGAACCCGAAATACACCATCGAGGATGCCGACATCCCGGGCAACGAGGTGCTCAGCTACTACATCATCGAGCGCTGGGAGTTTGACACTCGCAGCAACGCCATGAAGACACGTGTCGAGGCGGTCTGCCCGGTGCTGCACCGCACCGACGAGTTTGGCGGCGAGGCCATCAAGTACCCCATGTTCTGGGTCAAGCTCAATGACATACGCCCCTACATGGCCAACCAGTATGTCTTCACCGATGACGACAACAACCTGCCGCGATACAGCCTGGATGACTTCTTCAAACTCAATATGTACACCGGCGAGATCTATAAGACCAAGAATCTGCGCAACCTGTCGCTGATGCAGATGTATCCCGAGGAGAAAGACCTCAAGCACGCACAGGACAGCATCGAGCAGCGTCTCAGGGCGTTCAACAACGACCTTTGGGTGCCCGACCGCGAAGTGCTGCTGGCGCAGAAGGAGGCACGCGAGGAACTTGAGCGGCAGAAGGCCGAAGCCGAAGGCGAGAACGAGGAAGGCGAGGCGACTGAAGAAAAGAAGGAGGACAAGAAGGAGAAAACCAGTGTCAAGCGCTCGACCAAGCGCGGAGAAAAGGCCAAGGACGACTCTGGCTCGTCGAAGAAAAAGAACAAAATCAAGCAGCGCAAACCCAAGTCGACCACCAGCTCGTCGACCACTGCCACACGCAGTGTGCGCAACCGCAAGCGCAAATAGCATTTAGTTGATTTTTACATTATTTGCGACCATCGTGGCATCTTGAAAGCCGCGATGGTCGTAATTTTGCACCATGAAACCACTGCACATCACCCTCGTTGTCGCCACCCTGGCACTGACGGCCATGGGCTGCAAGAGCAGCCGCATTGAGCTGGGACCGAACCCATTCATCACACACATGTACACGGCCGACCCTTCGGGGCACGTCTGGGCCGACGGACGGCTCTATGTCTACGCCTCGCACGACATCGACCCGCCTCGAGGATGTGACCTCATGGATCAGTATCATGTGTTCTCGAGCGCCGACCTGCGCCACTGGACTGACCATGGCGAGATATTGCGTGCCAGCCAGGTGCCCTGGGGACGTCCAGAGGGCGGCTTCATGTGGGCTCCCGACTGTGCCTGCAAGGACGGCAAGTATTACTTCTACTTTCCGCACCCCAGCGAGAGCAATGTAGCACCGTCGTGGAAGGTCGGTGTGGCCGTGAGCGACCGCCCCGACGGAGGCTTCACGCCACTGCCGCAGCCCATGTCGGGCGTGGGCGGATGGGACATGATAGACCCGGCCGTCTTTGTCGATGACGATGGCCAGGCCTATTTCTACTATGGCGGTGGCAGCAAGTGCTATGGCGCACCGCTCAACGATGACATGGTGTCGCTGCGCGAGCCACTGCGTGCCATGGAGGGCCTTGAGGACTTTCATGAGGCAGCATGGGTGCACAAATATCAGGGCAGGTATTATCTGTCCTATGCCGACAACAACGATGGGGCCAACCGGTTGCGCTATGCCATCGGCGACACGCCGCTGGGCCCATGGCGGTCGATGGGCGTGTTCCTGGGTCCACAGAGTTGTGCCATGAGCCATGGCTCGATTGTGCAGTTCCGTGGGCAGTGGTATGTGCTGTATCACTGCAGCGACCTCTCCAATGGCGAGAATGCCCTGCGGTCAATCTGCATCGACCCGCTCTACTACAATTCCGACGGCACCATTCAGCTGGTGAGGCAACACCGCTAGCCTCGCTCACCGTTTGTGCGGCAGCAAGCGGCGCGCCGCGATGGCGAGTCGCAGCAGACGGGGCCAGTGCAACAGGCAGTGCAGCACACGGTGTTTCGGTGGTAATGAGCGGGTGGGGTAGGCGATGACCTGACCATACCAAGGGTCGCTGCGGTCGATGGTGGCGCAGTTGAATGCCAGCCGGTCGACCTCGAGCACGCGCACCCGTTGCTCCAACTCGTCGAGCAGGCCTCGCTGCCGCAGGTTGTCGCGCACCAGGGCAAAGTATTGCTTCCACAAATCCTGGCGGTGCAACGGCCCTAGTGCCGTGAGCGACATCGGGTTGTAATGATAGTCATAGACCACATCGTCAATCAGCCCCACCCGATCAACAAACTGTGTGAGTTTGATGTGTGTGAACACATCCTCGCCAGGCAAGCGCAGTGCATGGGGTGGAAACACATCGTTCAGCCACAACTGGCGGCGGCTCACGCTGCCCCACGAGGCACAGATGCAGCGCAAGTCCAGCACATAGTCCAGCAATTCGCGCCCACTCATGATGCCTGTGACGGGATGCCGCACAATCGTTGTCTTGTCGCCGCTGACCCGGCGGTAGGCACCCCACACCATGTCCAGTCCATTGTCCTGGGCCTCGCGCAGCAGACGGCTCACGGCTGCCGCAGGCAAGGTGTCATCGCTGTCGACGTGCATGACATAGGTGCCGCGAGCGGCAAGTATGCCGGCACGGCGGGCCTCGGCAAGCCCTCGGTTGGGCTGGTGCAACACTGTGATGCTCTCGTGGCGCGACGCATAGTCGTCGGCCAGCTCGCCGGCATGGTCGGGCGAGCCGTCATCGACCAGCACAATCTCCATGTTGTCAAGCTTTTGAGCCAGCACACTGTCGATGCATCGAGGCAGCGTTGATGCTGTGTTATAGATGGGAATGATGACCGAAATGGTGGGGGTGTCCATACTTTTTTTGCTTTAGGGTTGTAAAGGTAGGGAAAAATCTGTAAGTTTGCAAGCAAATTATCACTCAACATGAAAATTCTGGTCATCAACCCCATCCTCTACACGAGCGAAGGGCGACAGTTGCCCAAGGTCACCACCATCAAGGACACCATGATATATGGCATGTGCATGGGCTTTGTCAGGCTGGGGCATCAGGTCACACTGGTGGCCGTGGATGACTATCGGCCCACGCAGGACGAGGACTACGACTTCGACATCCTTTGGCTGCACGACACGTTCAGGCGCTTGTTGCCCCCGTCACTGCCTGTGCCCACGGCATTGCCTGCTTGGCTCAGGCGCGAGGCGCACGATTACGACATGATAGTGGCCAGCGAGGCGTTTGCCTACACCACATTGTGCGCTTCGAGGGTGACTGGCTACAAGACCATCGTCTGGCAGGAACTGTCGGCTCACCAGCGCAAGTGGCACCGTTGGCCGTCCAGGCTGTGGCACCGCTGTGTGATTCCTGCCGCCTTTGGCAAGGTGCGGTGTGTGTTGCCGCGCTCACAGCGCGCCCGCGACTTCATTGCCGACTATATGGGTCCTGTGACCGACAGAATACTGGATCATGGCATCGACTTGGACAGTCTGCCTATCGGTGGAATCCGTAAGCGGCAATTCATCACGGTGGGGCAACTGATTGAGCGCAAGGGCAT